>Ga0315544_1001901_pt1 | contig 15441 bp, 8 predicted proteins | sample SalMarSW160130MG_2_FD_202543 | JGI IMG/M metagenome (GOLD analysis project Ga0315544, IMG submission 202543) | Salt marsh sediment microbial communities from the Plum Island Ecosystem LTER, Massachusetts, United States - Salt Marsh Sediment SW1601-130 ... | reverse complement strand
CCCAGACGCAGGATTGTATTCACATGGTTGACTACTACTTAAAGATAATCCAGGCTGCCGGTGCCTCCGACCTCAGCGTACAGTTTGTACTGCCGCACCACCCCGAGGCCGCCGAGGCAGTCGGCAGGTTATTGGCAAGTCACGACATTGCGCCGGACAATTATGTGGTTCTTGTCCCAGGCTCCGCCCAAAAAGATAAACGCTGGCCTATCGAACGCTTTGCCGCTCTGGCCGAGAAGATTTCATCACAGTATGGCCTGTCTCTAATTGCCGTCGGCACAAAATCTGAAGCCGGTCTTATTCAGAAATTACAAAACCTTTCTAAGGTTACAATAGAAAACTTTGCAGGACGGACCTCTCTGAGCGAGCTAATCTGTTTACTGAAAAGAAGCCGGCTGGTGGTAAGCAATGACACCGGCCCGGGCCATATCGCCGCGGCTTTAGGCACACCATTGGTTTTAATGTTCAGCTGGTCAAACCCGGCCAGGATAGCGCCGTATGAAAGAAGCGAATGTCTCGTAGCCCGCGAACCATACACCCGGGGCCTCAAAATAAAAAGCCGCGACCCAAAGCACAACGTCGATACCATAACCCTCGACGAGGTCTATCAAAAGGTCCGCGAGCAGCTAAACAATTCATGAGTTTTTTATATTCATTTTGCTCTATATAAAATAACATATGTCATTTCAACCGAAGCGATGCGAATAATCGCGAAGTGAAGAAACCTGTTCAAAAAGATCCCGGCTTTCTTTCGCGGAATTTCCGTCTCGCTCAAAATAACGTTTACAATCTTTCCTGCAAAGCACATTCATTTCACATAACAAGTAAAGGAATATGCAAAAAATTCTTTCTTATTGTCGAAATATGCAAAAGATTATGGTATCATGGTGTAATTAAAAAGTGGGAAATTTTTTCAAACAGGAAATATCAATAAGTAATCGATTAAAGAGGTTTGTATGATTCAGTCCTTCAAAAAAATACCCTATAAATTAGACATTCTTATTTTAACAATAATACCTATTATCTCAATAATCGAATGGATTCATATTGACATATTATCTTACCGTGGGGGACTTAGAAACTTTCCCTCATGGGGATTTATGCTTATTATTTTATATGAACCATTAAAAATTGCTGTTGTTCTTTTGGCTATAATTAGATTCTTATATGTTAAGTATGTTAAAAAGCTTAAGAAATATTTTACTACAGCAATATTATCTATTCTAATGTTTATTGGAAGTTTGATATTACCATTTATCTGCCTTCCGCCCGGAGCAGTATTTTTCTTAAAAGGATATGAAAAATGGGTTTCTAAGAATGTAGATATCAAAGCAATTCAAACTTGGCTTTTATCAGGAGAAGCTGATAAATATATTGATCAAATATATAGCTGTAATTTCCCGGATGATTTACCGGATTTTATGACAAATTTTAATCCAAAATCTATGGAATTTCATGGAGAGGAGTCTGAAAAAGGAAAATGTATCGAATTTGAATCGGGTGGGGGATTGGCACATTGGGGTATTGTGGTTGGTTTACCAACAATGAAAACAAAACAAGAAGGCAGAATTGAAGAACCTGGTTCATCATATGTGGAATATAGACGTCCCATTATGCAGGGAGTATATATCTTTGATGGAGGCTGATTAAAAGGTCTGCGATTAGCTAAACTCGTAGTGCGTATTGCGTATATCATATTGAGTTTTATCTAAGTTTATTTCACGCGTTTTTCACAACCGAGATACACCTTTCGCACAAATCAGGATTTTCACTGTCGGTCCCGACGCTCGGCCAGTAGTTCCAGCAACGCTGGCATTTATCGTAGCCGCTCTTTTCTGCCGCGACCATAGTTTCACCAACTGCCTTTTGCAATTTTACTTCGCTAACGATACAGAGTGCCGCAAACTGCTCGAGGCCGAACTCATTCAGAACACTCGTATCTTCATCATCACAATAAATAGTGACGCACGCCTGCTGATTGCTTGCAATCTTTTTCTCCTGTCTCAAACCTTCCAGAATCCGCAAAACCTCATCGCGCAGCCCCATCAGTTTTTGCCACCGTGGCTCAGCGCCCCTAAAATCAATCGAATCATCGACTTTCGGCATCTCGGCTATGTGCACACTTTCCGCCTGCTGTGACTTGTTTAACTCAACCCACGCCTCTTCCGCTGTGTGCACCAATATAGGTGCCAGCATCCGAATCGTACTGTCCAGTATCCTGTGCATCGCCGTCTGGGCGCTGCGCCGAGACAAACTGTCCGCCGCATCGCAGTACATCCTGTCCTTGAGCACATCCATATAGATACTGCTCATCTCGACCGTACAGAAGTTATAAAGAAGCGAAAAGACCCTGTGAAAGACAAAGTTATCATAGGCCTCAGTAACACCGGCTATCAGCTTTTGCAACTGCTGCATCGCCCACTTATCTATCTCAAACATCTCATCGTAAGCAACACTGTTGACATTCGGGTCGAAATCGTTGGTATTGCCGAGCAGGTATCTAAGCGTATTTCTTATCTTCCTGTAGGCATCCTGCGTTCGCCCGATTATCTCATCGTTGCACCTTACATCCTCCTGGTAGTTTACGCTCGAAACCCACAGCCGCAGAATATCCGAACCGTATTTTGCCACCTCTTCCTGTGCGTTAACATAGTTGCCCAACGATTTCGACTGCTTCATTCCTTTCTCGTCAACGGTAAAGCCGTGCGTCAGAACGCTCTTGAACGGCGCTTCACCCGTAGCCCCAAGCCCCGGCAAAAGTGACAGTTGAAACCATCCCCGATGCTGGTCCGAGCCTTCAAGATACAAATCCACCGGCACAGACCAGCCCGCCTCTTTCACACAAACGCTGTACCAGCTACAGCCCGCTTCAAACCATACATCGAAAATATTCTCTTCCTTCCGCAGCTCATCGAGTATGAAACCTTCCGGCAGCTCAAAGTCCTCGCCTAAAATCTCCCCCGGCGAATCGGTAAACCAGCTATCCGAGCCATGCTCAGCGATATACTTAGCCACAGCCAATACCGATTCCTTTGTCAACAAAGTCCGTCCTTCGGAGTTGATAAAAACCGGAAGCGGCAGTCCCCAGCTTCTCTGTCTGCTGATACACCAGTCCGGCCGGGATTCGAGCATCCCTTCGATGCGCTTTTGCCCCCAGGCCGGAATCCATCTTACTTTTTTTACGCTCTCCAGCGCCATATCACGCAGGCTCTTACCCACCACTCCTTGCTTCCGCAAGGAAGCAGTGGGGGGCAGCTCTTTATCGACACTGATGAACCATTGTTCCGTCGCCCTGAAAATCACCGGCCCTTTGCTGCGCCAGCAATGCGGATAACTGTGCGTTATTTCATCCTGATGATAGAGCAGCCCCAATTCCTTCAGGCGGCTGTTGACAACTGTGTCCACATCCAGAACGTTTTGTCCCCGCAGCCACTCCGGCACCGTATTATCATATCGCCCATCATCCATCACAGGCGAATAGACCGCCAAGTCATACTTTTGCCCTGACAGATAGTCCTCAAGCCCGTGACCCGGCGCAGTATGGACGAGTCCTGTTCCATCTTCGATCGTAACGTACTCGGCAGGTATGACCATAAAGGCGTCTTTGTCTGTCGGATTATTTTCCACAAACGGATGCAAATACCGCAGCCCTTCGAGCTCACTGCCTTTTATTGATTTTTCGCTGACAGTATATTGTCCTTCTTCTAAATCACCCGCAGCAACTACCGCCTTAATACGGTCAGTTGCTATTAACGACACAAAACTGTTGCCATTCTTTTCATAAGTCAGCGCTTTATAATCCAGGCGAGGATGCACAGCTATCGCCAGATTAGCCGCTAACGTCCACGGTGTAGTCGTCCATATCATAAAGCAGACCTTCGCGTTTTGCGTTTCACCTTCTTCCACCAGACCAAGCTCGACCAATCGGCCAACGCTGTCTTTTGCAACGGGAAAATTCACATAGATACTCGGCGACAAAATATCCTTATATTCCAGCTCCGCCTCAGCCAACGCCGTCTCGCACCCAATCGACCAGTGGATCGGCTTCAATTGTTTATAAACCAATCCTTTGCCGACCAGCTCGGCGAATACTTCCAGAATCCCCGCCTCGTACGACGGCTTAAACGTAAGATATGGATTCTCAAAATCGCCGAATATCCCTAATTCCTGAAACTGCCTGCTCTGCACCTTGACATACTTGCGGGCATATTTGAAACAGTCCCTGCGGATGTCGAGCTTGCTTTTCTCGTGCACCTTCTCACCGAGCTCCGTTACCACTTTCGATTCGATGGGCAGGCCGTGACAGTCCCAGCCCGGCACATAAGGAGCATCAAACCCGGCCATAGTCTTGTATTTAACAACCAGGTCTTTAAGGACCTTATTGATGACGTGCCCCATATGAATATCGCCGTTGGCATAAGGCGGCCCATCATGCAGTATATACAAAGGCGCACCCTTGCGGGACTTCCTGATTACGGCGTATATATTCTCCTTCGCCCATTTTTTACGCAATTGCGGCTCACGCTGAACCAGATTCGCCTTCATCGAAAAGCCCGTCTTCGGCAGGCACAAAGTATCGCGATAACCTTTTTCTTTTGTGTCCGACATTTCAAATACCTTAAAAAATGCTAATAAGCTCGATACAGTAAGTATTTCATAGAGCAATGTCAAGCTCACATAATATCATTCTCGGCGAAGCGAAGATTCTCACTTCACAAATTTATACATCAAAATCATATCTACATATTCATCTTCATTTATTTTCAATTCCCTGGGTGCTCTGCCTTGTTCGCGAAATCCCAGCTTCTTATACAGACCGATGGCACCGGCATTGCTGGCAAAGACTTCAAGACCAAGCTTTTCAATAAGCACATCTTCTTTGGCCCATTCTATAATGCTTTGTAGTAATGCTGTACCACATCCAATATCCCTGTATTCTTTGAGAACACTCATACCGATTCTACCGACATGTTGGCGGCGTTTTTTGTTACCATTATCTACTTCAGATGTTCCTACAATGACACCATCAGCTTCGGCTACTAATAAAACCTTCCCTTGTTTATTAACGAATTCTTTGATTCTTTCTTTCTGCTTTTCAAACGTCAAATGCTCTTTAATCTCCTGGCGTGTCGTTAAAAAAAACTCGTCATCTTCAAAAATATCCCCGGAAAATTTGAGTAAGGCTTCTGCATCATTTAATTCAGCCTGTCTGATGGTAATCTTTTTCCCGTTTTTTAGTGTAAATTCTTGTGATTCCATTTTTTTTCCTGCTTAGTCTTAAGCACAGCCAATCATATTTCAAGAAATGCCGTTTTAAGATACGGCTTAAATCCCATCTTCGTCCAAAATTCCCCTGCTGATTTGTTCGCAGTCAAATATTTTAGCTCAATTCGGCCAACATCTTTATCTGCATACCACCGGCGTAGCGCATCGATAATCATTCGGCCTATACCCTGCCGCTGATACTTTTTGGTAACAGCCATATCAAAAATTTCGACATATTTCTCTTTTATCAGCACCGGCGGATAATTTGAAATGCAGGCCTGACAATAGCCAACAATATGTTCACAATCTGCTGCAACAAGCACGCACGAATCTTCTTTCTCCATATTGCTCGTCAGGAATTCCGCAAACCGCTCATGCCCCGTAGCCGACCTGCTGAAAATCGCATCCAGCTCTTTGTGGAAATCCATCAGCTCCTTCCAAATCTCGATTATCGCTGGAACATCTTCCATAGCCGCTTCTCTTATATCGACTTGCCCGTTCATTGTATCTCCTTGTTCGCCAATAAAAAAGCCTTCCAAAGTTGGCTGCTCTGGAAGGCTCTCGTACACGAAATATAGCTTTCTCAGGGCAGCTTGAGATTCTCCGCAATAATTATGATAGTCGCATTGCTCATGTTTCTATTCATAATACCCAAACCCTAATATTGTTAAATAGTAACTGGTACTTACCATAATCATCGGCCAATGTCAAGCACAAGTTTAAAAAAAACATTTATCCAACCGGGTGTGCTTCCACGGCTCTTCTGCCGGGGACCCATCCGTGCTCTGACTTCCGTCCTCCATCGTCCGTCTTCTGACTTCTGTCTTCTGTCATCTGAATTCTGTCATTCATCTTCTGTAGATTCGTCTTCTATATTTAGAGACCCTTGCCTTATGCCGGTAAGGATTTCCAGTATTTTTTCCCTGAATTCGGATGGTGCTTCGATATGTCCCCATCCTTTGGAGAACTGGTAAACTCCATCGAAAGCGCCGTCATAATAGCTTTTCATCAGGTGGGGGATATCAAGCTCGGCGAGTTCGCCGGCTAAAAGCTGCGCCTCAATTTCATTCCTTAAAACAGCTATCCGTTCCACTTTATCCATAACTGCTCTGCTCACTTTCAATAAGCAAATTATTTATTATATCGTTTTCCGTATAACATTCAAACTCAATTGCCGTAAAGCTGCGCAATTTTTTACAATTAACCAGTTAACTATCCCTGTGCACTCGCCCCAGTAATTAATAGGTTCTGTTCAAAGTTTTTCTATAACATAGTTTTATTTTCAAAGTACCGTTTGGCTTCTTCAACCATATACATCGTTCTACAATTCGGGCAGTAGAGGTAATACTCGTAATAGTACGTTTGGGCAGGTTTCTGCTTGCGCCGTGGTACTTTTTTAACAACAGGTGTTGAGCATTTACGGCATGATTGGCCTTCCTGCGTTATTTTGCTTGCGCTACTATCTTCAGGACGTTGTTCATAACCTTCATCTGCGGGAAGATTAGGCTGCTTTAACGCCGTCATTGAAAGCTCGTCGCATCGCTCATTAGCACCAAGACCCGCGTGACCTTTGACCCATTCAAACTCTACTTGATGTTTGTTGCACAAGGCTATTAATTTTTCCCATAAATCAATGTTAGACGCTTTTGCCTTTTTATTTCGCCACCATCCATTTTCCCGCCATTTTTGAGCCCAACCTTTGGTCATAGAATCAACCAAGTATTTAGAGTCACTATAAAGTTTGACCATACAGGGAAACTTGAGTGCCTGCAATCCGGCTATGGCCGCAAACAGTTCCATCCGATTATTTGTTGTGAGACTAAAGCCGCCGGTTAGTTCTTTCTGTGTATTACCGTAAATCAGGATTACGCCATAACCACCAGGACCTGGATTCGGCTCACATCCTCCATCCGTGAAAATCGTAACTTCTTTCACTTGTTCTTGTTCTCCGGTCATATAGCTTATTAAGGACAGTCAACGTTTTTTATGCATTGTCTCAAAGCCATTATTAACAAACATAAATCCAAGATGTCCTCGCTCGCTTGCTCGTTAATGAGAAATTTACACTACTGAAACTATATTTTCAAGAAAAAAGTGACGGTTTTAACCGTCATCACGAGCGAAGTCCCCGTTCTTGCTTTCGCCTGCGCCCTGTCTTGCAACGAGAGTCGCTGAGGCGTGAAAGAAAGCACGGGGACGAAGTCGAGGGATCTGGCCTCGCATATATGTACATGCTCCACCTTCTGCCATCCGTCGTCTATCTTCTTTCTTCCATCATCTCTCTCCTGCCTTCCATTTTCTAAAGCGGTCTTTTTTTTGTGTCTTTGGTCTTGAGTCTTGTGTCTCAGTAGGCGTTAAAATAGGTAAAACGTTATCTCAAAATCAATCAAATCCGCTGATACCTAACAACAAAAATCAAAATTTTCAAAAAATTTCTAACTGTCTTTATAACATTCAGTTACGAAATTCGCGCATCGAGAATCGAGGTCTTTTTTCGCATCAAATGCACAGGTAGCTCTAATTATAGAAGCGCTGCTTTTTGCGCCGACGACAAGTTGTTAAAAAATTAGTCATTAGTCTGGAATCTTGCGTCTTGAGTCTATCATCAATACACAATACGCTATATGCTCTCCGCTGTACGCTCGATATCCTACGAATTATACCATATTTCCCGATACACTCTTTTATGCAAAACAAACCCAATTTCCGAAAACCCAAAACGAACTTAAACTCGTTAGTAACAATGGATTATGAAAATATAAGCGATTGGTCACTTGGTGAAAGCAAACCCAAACAAACCCAACGCTATATCAAGGACGGCAGCGGCGATGGAGGTGAAGATCGAGGCTGGGTGGACTTCGTGCACCGGACAGGGCCAACCCCGGCCCAGGACACGACAAACTGGCACGGATTTACCTGGGAAATCCCGGTTAATAATTGTCATTCTGAGCGTAAGCGAAGTATCTCGTTTGGAGCATTTGAAATTGACATTTCGAATTTGTTTCGGATTTCGGATTTCTATATTCGTATTTGCTGCCCCTCTCCCTTGACATCACGCCTCCCAATACGTAAAGTGGCGGCAATGGCAAAAACACTTTACATAATTGATGGCCATGCGCATATTTACGCCGCCTATTACGCCCGGATGCGTCAGAAGCTAACCAGTCCTTCGGGCGAGCCCACAAATGCCACTTTCATTTTTACGACAGCCCTCGTAGGCCTCATCCAGCGACAAAAACCGGATATGCTCGTCGTGGCAATGGACAGCAAGGCCCCGACCTTTAGAACTGAAATCTACCCCGAATACAAAGCTAACCGCCCGCCGATGCCCGATGATATGCCCGCACAGATAGATAGAATTGAGCAGATTCTTAATGCGATGAATGTCCCAGTCCTTCGAGTCGATGGCTTTGAAGCCGATGATATAATCGGCACTCTCGCTAAAAAAGCCGGCGCCGAAGGTATCGACACGTATATATGCGCGAAAGATAAAGATATGCTGCAGCTTCTTGACGAGCATACCAATATCTACGATATAAAAACCAGCAAGGTAACCAACCCCCAAACTATGCTCACCGATATGGGAATATCTCCACATCAGTTTATCGACTGCCTCGCTCTGCAGGGCGATACCTCCGACAACATCCCCGGCATTCCGGACGTAGGCCCAAAAACCGCTCTGACCTGGATACAAAAGTACGGCTCAGTTGATAATCTTTACGAGCACGTCGATGAAATAAAAGGCAAGCGAGGTGACAATCTCCGCAAATTCAAAGATAAAGCCACCTTGAGCAAAGAATTGGTTACCATTGATTGCGATGTCCCGCTCCAAGTCGATTACAGCGATTTGGCTGTGAAGAAATTCAACGAAGCCGAACTAACCCGGCTCTTCACCGAGCTCGGCTTCAGCCGCCTGCTAACACAATTGGGCCTGACGAACATTGAGCATCCGGACAGAACCGCGACTGTAAGGGAGCGGTCATTACTAAGTATCGAACAACCTGCCTCGGTCAAAACAGTCAAACACGATTATCAGTTGATAGACACGCCGGAAAAATTCGACACATTTTTTACAGAGCTGAAAAAGCAAAAGTTATTTGCTCTCGACACCGAAACCACTTCCGTTTTTGCTATGCGGGCCGACCTGGTCGGCATTAGTTTTTCCTGGCAGCCAAACCAGGGCTTCTACCTTTCGCTAAAGGCACCGCTCGGCTCAAAGCATCTTGATATAAAAATGGTTCGCCACAGACTCACGCCGATACTTGCAGACCAAAGTATAAAAAAAGTCGGCCAGAACATAAAATACGACCTGCTTGTCCTCGAAAACAAACAGATGCCGATAAAAGGAGTTTATTTTGACACTATGGTCGCCTCTTATTGTCTCGACCCTGCCCGCAGCCATTCATTAAACAATATGGCAGCCGATTTCTTAAATTACGATTGTATCCCAATATCAGCCCTTATCGGCAAAGGCAAAAACCAGCTTACTTTCGATATGGTCGATACAGCCGCCGCCTGCGAATATGCCGCTGAAGACGCCGACATAACACTCCAGCTTTATATCTACCTTAAAGACCACCTCGAAAAACAACCATTAATCAAAAAATTATTCGAAGAAGTCGAAATGCCGCTGGTATCAGTCCTTGCGACAATGGAATACAACGGCGTCTCACTGGACACGGGGCTGCTGAGAAAAATGTCCGGCCAAATCACCGAGACACTTCAAACCATCACTGAGCAAATTTACGAACACGCCGGCTCGGTCTTCAACATTGATTCGCCAAAGCAGCTCGCCGAAATTCTCTTTGACAGACTAAACCTGACACCCATTCGCCTCGGCAAGGCAGGACGAAGCACAGACGCAGCCGTCCTCGAACAGCTCAGCGACCAGCATCCCGTTATCGACTTGCTCCTTCAATACCGCACTTTGAGTAAACTGAAAAATACCTATGTGGACAAGCTCGGCTTGCTTATAAATCCCCGTACCAATCGCCTGCACGCCTCATTCAACCAGACAATTACCGCAACAGGCCGATTAAGCTCCAGCAACCCGAATCTGCAAAACATACCCATACGTACCGAGCTTGGCCGAAAAATTCGCGCCGCCTTCATCCCCGCCAAAAAAACCGATTGCATCTTAAGCATGGACTATTCACAAATCGAGTTACGTTTGCTGGCACATTTTTCAAAGGACCAGGCCCTGATGGCCGCCTTTGCCGCCGACCGGGACATTCATCGCTTCGTCGCCTCGCAGATTTTCGATTGCCCAATCGAAGAGGTAACCGGCGAAATGCGTTCACGCTGCAAGGCCGTCAATTTCGGCATCATCTACGGCCAGGGGGCTTTTGGTCTTTCACGCTCGATTGGGATAAGCCAGGCCGAGGCCAAAAAGTTTATCAAAGACTATTTCGCCCGCTACAGCTCAATACGTAAATTTATGGACGATTGCATAGCACAGGCCAGGCAGACCGGCTACGCCGAAACCATTTTGCATCGTCGGCGAAAAATCCCAAACCTAACTAACAAAAACGCCGGCAAACGCTCGCAGGCCGAGCGTCTTGCTGTCAACACCGTTATTCAGGGCTCCGCAGCAGATTTAATCAAAATTGCCATGATAGCTATTCAAAGAAAAATCGAAGCCGAGCAATTGCCTGTAATACCGATACTTCAAATTCATGACGAGCTCGTTTTCGAGCTGCCCAGGGCCGATACCGACGAACATGCTAAATGGATAGAGGAGGAAATGACCGGCGCTATAAAGCTCGATGTCCCGCTAAAAGTTGATATAACCTACGGCCCAACCTGGCTTGACGAGAAATAGTAGGGCAAGTCAATTGTAATACCAATTACAGTTAAAAATTGCCGGAAGAATTGCATATAATACACATAGAGAGACTGGATTCCTGCCTTCGCAGGAATGACAGAGTCAGGTAATCGGCAATCAATAAATAAAATTGGTATAAATCTTCAATCTTGGAAATATTCACTTTCCTATAGTCGATAGTAAAAGGGCCTATATTGAATTAATCAGTATAGGCCCTGAATTGATGCAAATCTGCAATATCAACCCCGTTAGATATGAAAAATACGACGTTATCTAACGGGATCAACCGCACCCCCATATATTGCTTCGCAATCCGAAGTCCACAGGATGCCTTGCGGCAGATGCCTTACGGCAGAAGCAATGGGGGCCGGCTAAATCCCAGCTTAAGGCGCCGATGGTGGAGGATACAGACGAATATCGTCAATGTATATTGTACCTGAACCACCAGCCCGTGGATTGTTCCTGTTGCCCAAACCAATAGCAATCGTGTTGACATTGGCCAGATTCACGCCCTGGTCTGTAAACGTCTGCAAGTCGATATTCCATTGGGTCCATTCCTCTACCAACGCTGCGTTCGGATTATCGTGAGTGACCACCGCACTGCCATTGAGAGCAACATACAAAGTCTCAGCAGCATTGCCCGGGTCGCCATGGAACCACAAAGACAATTCATCAAGGTTGTGTTTGGTCCAGTCACGCAGGCCGGTCAGTGTCAAAGTCGCCTCAGAGTAACCAACACTGTTGTCGTAGTAAAGCGGCATCGACTGCCTACCACCGTTAACAATAGTTTGCTCGGCAAAAGGAGGATTCTCATAACCAACGAGAGAGCCGTTTGTCGGAACGTCAAATCCATCTAACCATGTATTAAAAATCCTGTTACTATCGGGGTCATCGGGATTAAGGTCGTTGTAGCTTTCAAAATCATCTATGGTAATGAAGCCAGCTACTATAATAGCCCGGATTCCACCTTTGGTAATAGTTCCATCGGTATTGAACTCATCGATGCGCCAGTAGTAGGACTGACCCCAGGCGAAGACCTCCGGCGATACATACGTGGTGCCGGTCTGGCGGCCGCGATATACACCGGTGGTGTCGGACGCGTCAGCATTATTGACAGCTTCTGGGTCCGTACCGAAGAAGACATCGTGTTGAGAAGCCATGTCACCCGGTTTCCAGGCAAGTGATGAGGGGACATTCTCGATGTCAAAGATTCCGCTCGGAGGTTGCAAGTCCCAGGCCAGCAAAGGATCGCCTCTCATCACCTCTACGATCTCGGCCTGCGTCAGTGCCTTGTCATAAATGCGAACCTCGTCCATATCACCGTTGAAGTTGTTGAATGGCCCTTGGATCCCATTGAACTCGGTCGCCTCCGAACCGACACCAATGAAGCCAAAACGGGTAACTTCGTCGCCGAAGGTTGGGGCTCCAACGGCCGAGGGTTCGGGGTTACCGTCGATGTAAATAGTCAACCGTCCGTTGTCGAAGACACCACAGACATGGTGCCATTGCCCGTCATCGACCCGAGTGAGACTTCCGTAGTCCACCTGCTGGTCTCCAGAGGAGGTCATCACGTGCCAGCCAATCTGGCCATCGCTGACGGGTGCATCGGCAATGTCGGTGTTGATTTCCAGACGCCAGAACTCGTTACGGTCGAACGAGGCAATCACCTGATGATTAGGGTCGCTTGTGCTAATCCAGGCGCACACTGTTACCTCCGGGTTGTGTGCGTCGTTGTAGCTCATGTTCCTAATGGCCACATACGGGGAATCCTCCCCGACGAAGTGCAACGCGCTCTGGCCGATCCAACCATAGTCAAGCCACTGGGGTCCGAAGAGCTTGCCGTGGTTCCCATGCCCCGACCAGTCAAGAGCATTGGTCCCCGCGCCCTCATTGAACGTGTACCAGAGAACGAGGTTCGGATCGGCCGCGAGTGGAATATCGGGCATCGTCGTAAAGTTCCAGAGAGGACCTTTTATCCACTCTGCGCCGTTGAACGTATCCACACGCCAGTAGTACGTGGTATCCGCGTTAAGCAAGCCGGGATCAAACATTGATCCGATGTGAGGAGGTGCCCCCGCCGCGTTGTCGACCTCACCGGCATCTGTCCCAAAGTACACGGCGTGCATAGTCGCATTCATGCCCGTAGACCAGGAAAGTGCCAGGTTAGGGTCTTCAAATACCTCGCCGTCTGCGGGAACCGGATTATATGCAGTGATCGAAGGGACCCGGTAGCTCCAGATATCCCCACGCCATGGGCTGTCGGGGTGGGCATCATTCACCTCATCCACCCGCCAGTAGTAGGTTGTGCCCGGAACCAGACCCTCCGGCGCCGGGAACCCAAGAAAACCAATCGGCTGGCTGTTCACCGTTATATTGCCCACAAAGGTGTTTTCTGCGCCTGCGTTGACATCGTCGAAGCTCGTCCCAAAGTACAAGTCATGAGACACAGAGAGCCCTCCGGCCATCCACGCAAGGGTTGCCCACGTGTCGGTATATACGCTGCCGTCGGCTGGATCGGGACTATGGGCACTTGCCAGGTACCCTAATTCTATTATATCCCCGACCTCAGTCACCGTCAGAACCTTATCATAGATGCGGAGGTCATCAATCAGCCCCGTGAATATCCTGTTGTCTTCATTGTAGCGAAGTCCAATCTTGACATCAAAGTTCTCGGTCGGGTGTATCGGGTCAGGGTCGGCATTTACCCTCGTGTTATCCTGGCCATCCAAATAAAATGTCACGCCGCTCTCATACGTCGAGTTCTCCCGTACCGTCATCGCAACGTGGTGCCATTGACCGGTGGTTAATTCAGTGTCATTCTGGGCATTGCCGCCGCCGGATTCAATGCGTACCCTGTTGTTGCCAGCGTTAAACCGGAATTCCATTCTGTTACCGGCGCCGGTGTTGCCCCAGCCGACAATTTCACCGTCACCGCCGACGGGACCTTCCTTCCTAATCCACACAGTTATGCTAAAAGCGGGTGTGTTAGTGCCATCGCCAACAATGCCCTTGTAGCCGTCTATTACAACATAATCGCCATCGCCGTCGAGCTCCAAAGCCTCATCGAACAACCCAGGCACAAAATGGGCATCCCCTACCAGCGTACCGTGATGGCCGTTGCCGGAAGAGTCAATCACAGTGCCGGTGCCCTCATCGTCGAGTTTCCACCAGGCGACAAGATTTTCGTCAACAGCATTGGCTGTGCTGCTCAGAACTATACTCAGCACAAAAATCAAATAAATGAGATGAATCAATTTGTCAGACATAACCATATCCTCCTTCAGAAAAGTTAAAAACAATTATGCTTTATACTTTGGCCACACACCAAAACAGTCTTTGTTTCCGATAAGCAATGAAAACAAAAATTCATTCTTCGCTCCCGCTTCTTCATTTTGCTAAGCAAACGGCGTAATCTTCGAAGAAAGAGTCGCAAATTGTAGATTTTTTATAAATGGCCTGGATAATTTTTTACGGTTTGATACCACATCCTTTCTTCAAAGACCCAAAATGAGCCGATACTGATCCGTTAAACAAGCTAATTTGTTGAAAATGCAACAATTTCGCCCTCCTGCAGAGTAAAATCTTCACATTTCCCTACTTTTATTTATATCAAATTATCCACTTTCGGGTCAAGTAAAATCTCTTGATTTATGCCTGCTTATCAACAGTTTCAAATAAAATCTGCAGTCTCTCCCACCTGGTCGCCACGACGATTGCAAAAAAGTTAGTTATCATTGGAAAGGGGCCTATACCGAATTGTTCGGTATAGGCCCCGAATTGACGCTAATCTGTTATATCAACCCCGTTAGATATGAAAAATACGAAGTTATCTAACGGGGTCAAACACGTAATTTAAATTGCCATTTAAATCCCGGCTCACTGTGACGGAGCATACAAACGAATATCATCGAAGTACATTGTACCTGAACCACCGGCCTGTGGGTTGTTCTTATTGCCAAGACCAAGGGCAATCGTATTGACATTGGCAAGGTTCACACCGAACGACTGCAGGTCAATATTCCATTGTGTCCAAGTGGCTATCTGTGCTGCATTCGGATTATCGTGATTGACCACTGCACTGCCATTGAGAGCAACATATAACGTCTCAGCAGCGTTAGCCGAACCACCCCTGAACCAAATTGTCAGTGTGGTGACACTTTTCTCGGTCCAGTCACGCGGATAAGTCAGCGTCAAGGTCGCCTCAGAATACCCAACACTGTTGTCATAGAAATACGGCATCGACTGGATGCCGCTGTGAACAATACTTTGCTCGGCATAAGGAGGAAGCTCATTACCAACGAGAGCTCCATTTGTCGGGATTTCATAACCGTCCAGCCACGCTTCAAATATCC
>Ga0315544_1001898_pt1 | contig 15462 bp, 12 predicted proteins | sample SalMarSW160130MG_2_FD_202543 | JGI IMG/M metagenome (GOLD analysis project Ga0315544, IMG submission 202543) | Salt marsh sediment microbial communities from the Plum Island Ecosystem LTER, Massachusetts, United States - Salt Marsh Sediment SW1601-130 ... | reverse complement strand
TCATCTCAGCAAAATTCAATTATATCTTTATGATTAAGTGCTTCATTATAAATAATCCCTTTTGTAATAAATGCAGGTCCTGTTCCACTGCCTCTTATAACCAGTAATTTCGCACCGGCTCCTGTATCCATGGTACTAATAAGTTCATCTGATAATTTAAAATATTTCTCTTTATCCAGATATGTCCAGCTTAACCATCGTTCTCCGGGTTTGACTATTTCAAGTTCTCTTACCGTAAACGAGTCTGATTCTTTAATGTATCCTAATGCTTTAATGATATTATAGCCAAATTTTGAATTGACAATTGAATAAGGAGAATTTATGCTAAATCCACCTGACGCTTTACTCCCTGACATAATTATTAACTTGTCTGTCTCGATGAACTTATATTCATCAAATGTTTCATCAGGTATCCGTATCTGTAAATCACTGTTTATGGTTGTCCAGCCAAAAACATATTTTCCTCCTTTTACTAATTGTGGCATTTTGGTTTAAATTAAATCATTAAGCTGGTTCATTAAATAACAGACGTCTTACCATTTTGCGTGACGGCCGGCAATATAGGGATTTGATGGCGGCCTGACCGGTTTTAGCTGCTGCTTTTGCCATAATAGAGTTAAAATTTTAATAAATCATGTTCATTCAACTTTTAAGCATATGATAGGATTGATGTTAGCTGCTTTCCAACTTTGCCAGCTCACAGTCAGGAGGGTCAAAATTGATACTCCTATACCGGCTAATGCAAAAATCCACCAGCTTAAAATGGTTTTGCAGGCAAAGTTTTCCAGCCACCTATTCATTGCATAAAATGCTATCGGTGTAGCAATTATGAAGGCAACAGCTATCCATTTTAAAATATTTACATTAAGCATGATCATTATTTCATATGCTTTAGCACCGTTAATTTTTCTTATCCCAATTTCTTTGGTTTTGTTAATTGTGCTCAAAATTGTCAGACTAAAAATTCCTAAACATGATATGAAAATGGCAAGGATAGCGAAAGTGGTTACCATCTTCGCCAGTTGTTCTTCCTTATTGTACATTGAATCGAACCATGTGTCATAAAAGGCGAAATCTATCGGAACTTCCGGTTCAATTTCATTCCATGTCTTTTTTATATAATCCATTGTTTCAGGTATATTCTGGTTTGATATCCTTAAAGTTAAAAAACTCTTTTGCATATCATCATATTCAATAACCAGTGGTTCAATTCTTTGATACATCGATCGGAAATGGAAGTCTTTGAACACACCAACAACCTCATAACCATTGGAATTTTCTTCTCTCTGAAAGTGCTTCCCCGACCAGCTCTTTTCCCACATAAGATCCTTAGAAGCTGTTTCACTGATTAAACAAGCTTTTTTATTTTCACTCTCAAAAAAATCAAGTCCTTCAATTATATTTATTTGAAATGTTCTGATAAATGAGGCATCCCCATGAATAACCGATACACCATGAGTATAATGATCAGCATCCATTCCAGGATTAAATCCATAATTAATTTCTCCCGGAATACCTGAAGAATATGTAGCATTTAATATAGAAGGATTTTGAAGTAATTTGTTTTTTACAGGTTCAAATTTTGAAATATAGTAGGTGCTTATCTTTAATAAGTTACTGTCTTTGAATCCCAAGTCTTTGTGTTTAATAAAACTCAGTTGCTTAATCATAAACAAAACGCTTATTATAAGCGCGATGGAAATAGTAAATTGTATTGTTGTCAGAATATTTTTTATATAGCCTCTTCCGCCTAATTTGATAAATTGTTTCTGGAAAATCTGAATTGGATTAAAAGAAGTAATTAGTAAAGCAGGCCATATTCCGTTTATTATGCCCAGCACAAATATCAAAATAGCTAAGATCAGGATATATTTAATTGACATCAAGCTTGATATCTGAAGTTGAATATTGAATAAAGAATTGAACAAAGGTAAAAAGGTGTCTGTTAATAATATAGCCAGTATCAGAGAGATAAAAGTGACTATAATTGATTCTGTGAGAAACAACTTTATCAAGCTTAGTCTTTTGGCACCAAATGTCTTTCGGATTCCTGTTTCTCTGGTCCGTTGATTATACTGTGCTATTGATAAGTTTATGAAATTAATAGATGCAAGTACCAGTGTAATAAAAGCAATGCCAATAAAAAGTTTAATCAGGCTGTAATTTCCTTTATTGAAATCCCAGTTTTGAGTATTATCAAACAGATATAGGTCTTTAAAAGGTTGCAGCCAAATCGTTTTAAGCATTTTATCTTTACCTTGTAATAAATCATTTGCCTTTCTGGTGACAACTTCAGCATCGGAAGGATTATTAACTGTTAAAAAGATAGTTCTTTGAAATTCCCGTTTCCCATCTTTTTCATATCCTTCGGCATGTTTATCGACCTCAAAACTTTCATTTTTAATAATATCAGCATATATGCTTGAGTTTTTCGGGAAATCTTTAAATACTCCACCTACAATATATTCTTCTCTGTTTCTTAACTTAACAATTTTACCGAGCGGATTTTCATTTTCGAATAAAATTCCTGCAACATGTTTTGATATCAGGAGAGATTTTTTGTCATTGTCAAAGGGTTTATTTTGATCACCTAACAAAAGTGGAAATGAAAAAATGTTGAAGAAATTATTATCACATGATAATTGATTATTAATGTCGATAGTTTTGTTTTGATACGCTAAAATACTGTGAGATCTAAGCAACAAATGGCAATAGTCATCTACTTCAGGGATCAGCCTTAAAACCTCATCTTTTATAGTATAATCTACTTGAGATCGCTGATTCTCTACATTGACAATTCTGTATATGTTATTATAGTTTTTATGGAATTTGTCGTAACTAAATTCATTTAAAATATAAAGACCGATAATAAAACAAATACTTAAGCTAAACGCAAACCCCAAAATATTAATGGTTGAGGTGATTTTGCTCTTCCAAAGATTTCGAAATACAATTTTAAGGTTTGTTAAAAACATTTGTTAAATAATGAAGAATTCAATTGTGAAACCAGGCAATCAAAAAAATAATTATATTCTTTACAATTCCATATAAGGAATTCAAATCGCATGCCGTTTTTGTAATACTTTAGTAATCAGATTTATAGAAAATTATCTTATTGTCGAATGACAAATTTTTTTACACAGTAAGGTAATTTTATTTTACACTCATCAGGTTAATTAAGCTGTCGGCATCAGTCGTTTTGGGTGGTTTTTAAAATCCAGCCTGAGCGGCAGAAGTTATCTTAAAATAGATGATCAAGTGAATGATTAGTATGAGGACACGTCTTGAGGGTCAGCGAAATTGCCCATAAATAATTCATACTTTCAATAAAATTTCATCTATCCTCTATTGAACAGTTCTTAAAAATTAGTCCGGCAAGCTATAATCAGAAGATTAATCTATTTATCTGCCAATCCTCTCGTATGGAAGCGTAAAATAAAAGACCGATCCCTCACCTGGTTGCGATGTAAACCAGATATTACCGCCAAGCAACTCAACATAAGCCTTCGAGATAGACAGACCCAGGCCGGTGCCTTCATACGTGCGTGTGTTAGCATAGTCTTCCTGAAAGAAACTGCTGAAGACCCTCGAATGATACTCGGGCGAGATACCTATTCCCGTATCTACAGTATAAAATTCTAACATACCACCCTTTATTGTATAACCAAACTCAACTTTCCCCTCACGGGTGAACTTTATCGCATTGCCCACAAGATTGAGAAGTACCTGTAATAACTTGAAACGGTCAGTGACGATGGTGACCTCCTCGTCATCAGCAGGAGCCACTAAACTAAGCGAAAGATTCTTTTCGTATGCCTTGGTCCTGAACCTTTCATACACTCTCTCCAGTAACTGGTTAAGGTTGATCTCACTTCTGCTGACCTTTACAGTGTTGGCTTCAATATCGGAAATTTCAACAATGTCTGTCACTATCTCCAGCAGATGGTCAGCGTTTCGGGTAATTATATCTATGAATTCCTGCCGGCGCTGCGGGTCATTTTCCTGCTCACCGATCAGCGTTGAGAACCCGACTATGGCATTCAGCGGTGTCCTGATCTCATGCGACAGATTCCGCAGAAAGGCTGTCTTTAAACGGTCACTCTCTTCGGCCTGATTTCTGGCTCTTTCAAGATTGTTAAGTATCTGCTTTTGTTCATCTATGTCGAACAGGATTCCGAATGTACCGGTAACCTTTCCTGTCTCCTCATCTGTCAGGGGCAGTGAGGAGTCAAGTATCCACTTCTTCTCCCCTCCTGGTGTGCGGATAAGGAGTTCAGCCTTGTAACCCCGTACCTCCCCGCTGATTATTTTTTCGCGCAATTCCGCCGGATTATCAGGAAGATCACCGGAAAGAGGTACTATTTCTTCAATCATACCGTAGAAAAGACTCTCAGTGAAAGCTTCAGGAGAGATGCCGGTAAGATTCTTAATACCTGATCCTATACTCAGATAATAACCTTCACCGATATGCGGACCGAAGATGAGCTGAAAAGGAATACCATCCACATTTTCAATTGCCCTGTAATAGAATATGGCCTTATCACTGAGACACTCCTTCGATTCCTTACTGAGACCAAGCCGTGGATCAACAGGCGAATTTCCAAATCCTGTATCAGTCATTATAATGATTCTTTAAAATTTCATCCTTTTTCTACTATATAAATAAACCATTGCTTCGTCAATCACATTCAAGGAATTAACAAAACACACATAATCAGTAGTTTACATAAAAAACCACCTTTTTTATATTATATTTCATAAAGTTTAATAAGGATAGAGGCAAAATTGTTACCCTGTTTTGACATTTTTTTTTGCATCATTTAAAAATGTTTTAAATTTGATCAGCATTTATTTACACATTCAGGAAATTATCAGCTACTGTGAAAGAGTATTCCGATAATGAGATCATTGAATGCCTGAGAAACCGGCAGAGCTACGTGGTAAGCTGTCTGTCGAAAAGGTATATGCCAATGATAAGGTTTATGGTTTACAGGAAGGGTGGTAGCAATGAAGACGCTAAAGATCTCTTCCAGGAGGGACTTATGATCATTCTCGAGAGGATCGATGACAGGAGTTTTGCGCTTACCTGCAAATTCAGGACTTTCCTTTATTGTATTTGCGAAAACCTCTGGAAAGCACTTCGTGAGAAAAGAGAGGTCGAGGCTAATTATCTTGCACAAACAACCGGTACCGAAGACGATACGGATTTTACGGAATCGCTGGACAGGAAACTATACAAATCCATATTCCTTAAAGCTTTTGATTCGCTTGATGAGTCAGGCAGAAAGGTACTGAAGTTATACTGGCAGGAAAAATCTCCCCGTGAGATTGCTGATACCCTCGGATTTACTTACGGCTATGTAAGAAAGAAAAAATCTGTAGCCCAGGCAGAGCTGGTGGAGAGGGTTAAGAAACATCCGGATTATAAGAGGATTATGGGAGCAGAGGGCTGAAGGCTGAGAGGTGAGCAATGAGCAGTTAGAGGTGAAAGGTTAGAGGTGAAAGGTGAGAGTGTTGATAATAAAAAAATGAAAGAGTGATATAAAGAGATAAACAGGTGGAACGGAAATATTAAGAACTACAAAGAGACGAATATGAGGAGAAACGACTGGAACCGGATTGATGATGAGCAGCTCATCAGGGAAGTATTTGCAGAGAGTGAACAGGATGAGATGATAAGCCAGGAGATCAATGAAATAAAACGTGAGATCAGAAAAAATAATCTAAACGGTATAGTATCAGAGTGGGTAACGGAGTGGAATGAGAGAAAGATAAGAAACGCAGGCAGGGATAAGAAGACAGAGGAGATCAGAGACTTTGTTACAGGTTCTCTTAATAATGATATAAATGAACCTGAAATAAGCTTTGCCGGTAAGAGTAATAAAAGTCCTGGCAGATCCGTAATACTTTATATATCGTTAGCAGCAGCTGCCATTGTTGGTGCTTTTATCATAGTGCGGACTCTCCTCCCCTCTTATAATCCCGATAAGCTTTTTGATAAATATTATGAGCCCCTGAGTGTTGTTTTACCTGCCACACGTGGTGTAAACACCAGTGAATCATATAGTTATACGACTGCTATTGAGTTGTATCGGCTTGGAGATTATCAGGGTGCTGCGACCGGATTTTCAGATGCGATGCAAGGCGATAACTCAGCAGTCGCACACCGTTTCCGTTTCTTTATGGGAATCACACAACTCGCACTGGGAAATTATGATCAGACTGTCAGTCTTCTTTCAGATGTAACCGGTAGTCCGGGCGAATTCGGGAAAGAGGCAGAATGGTATCTGGGTCTCGCATATCTTAAAAGCCGGGAGAAAGAGAAAGCTCTCAGCTGTTTCAGGCATCTTGCCCAAACACCAGGCTTCTACCAGGAGCGGGCAGAGAAAATAATCCGCCGTCTGAAATAAACCACCAGCCATATTCCACCAGAGAGTATCAGTATTACAGCGGCTATCACAGTAATCCGGTTATTTCGTGTTACCGCGGCATTATCCCCGAGTACTTCGTAGGCTGCCCAGTAATACGGATTAGTGTATGCCGGCGGACAGTTATCCAGATATTCAAGCTTTGCAAGACGCAGGGCTTCATCTTTTTTCTCGCCTTTTGAAAGATGGTGATAAAAGCGCGTTATTATGGCTGCACTTGCTTCATCATTGATCTCCCAGGCCGTCTTTATAACAGATGATGCGCCTGCAAGGATGAAACCGCGCGCAAGACTCATAAGCCCTTCGCCATGGAATAATGTGCCCGTACCTGAATTACAGGCGCTGAGAACAATCATCGGAGAGTATATCCTGCTGAGACTGATCTCATAATTATAGAGTTTACCATCTTCAGTGGTATCATTCCGTCCATCAAATAAGAGGCACGAATAGCGTGAATCGACGGTATCTGATAAAGAATGCATTGCAAAATGGAAGATTGCAGGTTCAAATATTGCTTTTCTGAAATTTGTCTCAGTGGCTTCTTCTCCTGTGAATTTCTTTCCTCCAAACCATTTATACACCGATTCTATCTCCTCTCCTGTTCCCCTGAGGTACCCGGTTTCGCTCGCCTGATGATCGCTGGTATCGTAATCAGGTGAGAAAGCGTAAACCTCCTTTCCTTTTCTCAGTTTGACATCATTGCCGGAGATCAGAGATGAAGAATATCCATACGAAAATGTATAATAATAAATTAAATAATTAAGTCCTTCATAATCAGCTTGATATGATTCAGGCTTGTTTTTCAGGAATGCATCAAAAGGAAGCCAGGCTATCTCTTCGTCGGGAATAATGATAAGCCTGATGCCACCGGTAAGCTCCTCAATCGGCCGTACCAGCTTATCATACATATACCACAGAGCATCAGTATAGTTTTTAAAGCTACTCTTTTTTCCTTCGGCGGTTACGGATGGAATATCACCTTTCCGTATTATATCAACATTCCTGATAAAGGTTGAATCGAGGCTTGTTTCGCGTAATTCAAGACGGTCTCTGGCAATCAGAAAAATATAGAGTTTTCTGTATCCGATGTTATCATGGCCGGAGAGCATGTAGTCGATGATAGTCTCATTTCTTTTCAACTTCCTCCGGATCTCATTGAGGGGAGCCGGTCTGGTTTTTTCAAGGAGTTCGTGATATTGCGGAAATTCCTTGTTTATCTGGTCTGTGAGCGCTTCTTTTTCGCGGTTCATATCAAAAAGTGCATCTTTCCACAGGGCTATCCTGTTACTGTCCGGGTCTGTTTTTCGCATCTCCTCAAGTAAAAGGTTGTTATATGCTGCAATATTGCCGGCGAGATGGTTGTGCCTCAAATACAGCGAATCAGGTAATCCGGCAGACCAGACCAGTTTGTTACCCGTGATCTCTCTGCGGAGTATTGCTGCTTTGCCTTTAGTGGCAATATCGTACATCTTCTCCAGCGTCACACTTTCTTTATTCAGAGTAAATAAACTATTAGCAAGGTGGATTGCAAAAATATATGTTTCCTTCTCATTTTCAGCCAGGTAAATACGACTCTCCTCCGACAGGTAGTCATTCCTGATCCTGTCGATAAGTCGCAGGGCCAGCTCAATAGTTTCAAGGCTTTTGTGCATGGTTTTGAGCTTCATTTCATGATCATTTTGCTGACTTGCATAAAGTTCAAGAGCCCTGGCTTTGCTTTTAAGATTATCAAGAAGACGTATATTGAACAGGGAAGAGTCAATTGATGGATTTGTGAAGATGTCCGGATTATCAAAGTCGTTGCTAATAGCAATAAGTGACTTCTGGTAATAATTTAATGCTGTTTTATAATCATTGTGGTGTAGAAAATAATCCCCCAGGTGTTTATAAGATAAGGAAACAAGGGTGTGTTTATCTCCAAAGCTTCTTACACAAATTGATAATGCTTTATTAAAAACTACCAATGCCTCTAAGTCTTTTCCTCTTGATTCCAGAAATGACCCGTAATCAAGAAACAGCTCCGCTGTTCTATAAAAGTCTTCACCAAATTCATTATTAAAACTTTCAATACTTTTTAAAAAGAACTCTTCAGCTTTTTGCAAATCACCAATTTTTGCAGAAGTTTTGGCAACATTAAGATATACATATGCTATCTCAGAAAGGTTATATCTCAATTTAATCTCAGCACTCCTTTTGAGATAATCCAAGGCACTTTTGTAATCCTTAATTTTGTAATAAATAATTCCAATATCAAGGTATGCTGTTGAAATACTATAAAAAACTCTTTTATCCGCGATATCTACTTCCCGGTAAATCCTGATACCCTTTTCAAAATATTCAATTGCCGTTGTATATGCTCCAAGGAATCCGTGAATTATGGCTTTATTATTATAGATATCGGCTAGTGAGATGGGAAATTGTTCCTTTTTAATGATTTGAGCCTCAGCCAGATCATAATATTTCAGTGCTTCTTTAAATCTTCCCAATAGAGTATAAGTAGCACCAAGGTTATTATAAGCTGCAATAAGATATTCATCAGTAATTGTCTCTTTTGACTCCAGAACAGTCAACAAGCATTTTTCAGCATTAATTAAATCCCCCGAATTGTATAGTCGTGCAAACTTCAGAAACAGATTGTAAGTATCTGCTTTTTGAGCTGTGATAAAATTTGTAACAAGACAAATAGATAATATAAAAAGATTGAACCTTTTCATTGTTCAAAAAGAAGCATGAGAAAAAGAAGAACAATTTCCGAAAAAATAATTTTAGTTTAAAGAAAAGAGCAAATAAAAAAGAGCATCCTGTTAGTAAATAAGGATGCTCTTCTCACAACGGGAATCCTCCATTCCTTTTCAGAATCCTTGTTACTGAGGTGGTGGCGGTGGAATGATAATTATTGGAACCATACCATCACCATCACCATCACCACCCCTTACAAAGCTCATCGATTGCAGGCTAAGTATCTCATCTTTTGATAATTTAGAAATTAACCGATCAAGATTTCTGATCACCTTTGCTGATTTGTCTGCTTTTTTCATGATTTTGGAATTAATGTTATCACTATGGTTTAATTGGGATAGACCCTGAATTGTTACCCGAAAATTTCATTTTTTTATTGTGCAATAAGTCAAAAACTAACCGTTGAAATATTAACAGATAAATACTTAGAGCCATGAAAAAAAATTCCGTTAAATCAAAATCATTTGATTATTTCCCGGGGAAAAAAGATTCTCTTCAAAAAAATTTCAAAAACAGGGTAACAAATTACATGTAAAACCTATTAAACTTATGATTTGTGATAAGTCATTTGAAATTTAAAACAGGAGGTGTTTACTGAATTGACCTCAGGGAACAATAAGAAAAAAATAAACAATAAATCAATATTAGAAATATGTTGGTGAAATATTTTATTGGCAATAAACCCGCTATTAGCGGGAGTCATAGAGTACATAAGGAAGATTGTCCCTTTTTACCCGAAAGCGGAAAGAGGATATGCCTTGGTATTTTTCAGTCGCCCGGAGATGCCGTGAATGAAGGAAGGAGGTTCTTTGAAAGGTCAGTGAAATGTCCTTTTTGCTGTAAGAACCACCAGACTCAGGCAGATAAAGCCGGTATTTCCGGAAATATGCTGACAGGGAATTTTATTTCATCCGGTCATTTTGCTTTAACCCGGGATAGTGCTCTTAGATGCTGCATAAACTGATAAATTCTTAATCTATCGTAAACTCCAGCATTTGCGGTTAAAAAGAGTTTTTCAACAGCCTGATGGAGGATGGATTTTGAATAAATCAGCACGGATCACAGATCCGCGCTAACAACCATAGAACGCTGGCGCGGATTTAGATTCGCCGAGCTCTTGCATTTCGCGGAATCGGTTGTAATCCGTGCTTTTAAGCTAATTCGGCAGAAATGATTTTGCCAGTTCCTCGCTGTCCTGGTATTTTTCCATCAGTTTATCCAGCCTTTTGTGCAATTTTTTTCTGACCGATGAATATTCCGGATCGTCATAAACATTTTTCATTTCCTCAGGATCAGCTTTCAAATCATACATTTCCCACTCATCAATATCATAATAATAATGCATGATTTTGTAATGTTCGTTGCTCATTCCATAATGCCGCTTAACCATATGAGAACCAGGATATTCGTAGTAATGGTAGTAGTGTTCTTTTCTCCAGTTTAGTGGTGTTCTGCCTTTCAGAACAGGTACCATGCTCCTCCCCTGCATATCTTCAGGTACTTCCACACCTGCAATATCGAGGAATGTCTCGGCAAAATCCAGGTTTGAAACCATATCACTGTTGACACTGCCCGGTTCAACTACACCCGGCCACTGAACAACCAGGGGTGTTCTGTATGATTGTTCGAACATCCACCTTTTATCGAACCAGCCGTGTTCTCCAAGATAGAATCCCTGGTCGGAAGTATAGATCACGATTGTGTTTTCATCCAGCCCGCTCTCTTTAAGAAAATCAAGCACCTCTCCAACACTTTTATCCACAGCGGCAATACACGCCAGATAATCCTGCAGATACCTTTGATATTTGTATCTTACAAGTTCATCACCTTCAAGAGAATCAGAATAAAACTTCCTGATTATGGGATTATAGACAGAGTCCCATGCAGCCATCTGCTCAGGAGTAAGACGGTTAAGTCCTGTCCTGTTCATTTTCGATCTGTCTTTGTAGAGCTTAAGGTCCTCTTCTATTCTCATTGTTCCGGATATTGTCATATCCTGGGTTTTCTCAGCGGTACCCCTGTTGGCATAATCATCAAAAAGGTTCGATGGTTCAGGAAAGGTAACATCATGATACAGGGTCAGCTCATCCGGGCCAGGCTGCCATTCGCGGTGCGGTGCCTTATGATGCATCATCAGCATAAATGGTTTGCCTGTTTCTTTTACATCCTTAAGCCAGTCAATACATTTTTCCGCAATTATTTCAGTAACGTAACCCATCTCCTGGTGCCGCCCCTCACTGTTAATAAAATCGGGATTATAGTAATGACCCTGTCCCGGCAGGATTTCCCAGTGATTGAATCCGGTAGGATCGGACTGCAGATGCCATTTTCCTATCATAGCAGTGGTATAACCGGCCTGCTGAAGCAGCTTCGGAAATGTCTGCTGTGATCCGTCAAATGCTTTCTGGCGCTCATTTGTCAGGAAACCGTTCAGATGGCTGTATTTCCCGGTCAGGACAACAGCTCGGCAGGGTCCTGAAATAGAGTTAGTAACAAGGCATCGGTCAAAGCGCATCCCGTCCTGGGCAATGCGGTCAATATTAGGAGTTGGCGCAAGATCTGCCAGAGGTCCGCCATAAGCACTGACTGCCTGATAAGCATGGTCATCGCTCATGATGTAGAGGATGTTCGGTTTTTCAGCATCCGGTCCGTTGGAGTTCACACAGGAGACAGCTGCTGTTGATAAACCAAGGATTGTAAAAAGTCTGATGTCGATTTGCATTTTATGGTGGTTTTGTTTTGTTGAGTGAAGATATGAAAAATTTTCAGGATAATTTATGTAACCATTTATACCTTTACAAATAACCATTATAGAAAGCTAATGATTCAGAAAGTGGAGAATACTCCGGATGAAAAGATTATGCAGAATGTGAGGGATGGAAATATCGCTGAGATGTCGGTCCTGTTTGAAAGATACCATCTGAGGCTTTATAACTTTTTTCTTAAGATGGGACTGCAAAAGGACATCAGCCAGGATCTTACCCAAAACCTGTTTTACAGGATTATTAAATACAGACGTACATACAGGGCTGGACAAGCTCAGCTACAAACGGGATCTAAGCATTAGGAAATGATATTAAAGCTCTCTTTGAAGAAGTTCCTCATAATATTTTCCTTTTGAAGTTCTCTTACTGGTTTTCACTATAGAGGACGTGGAATTGCCCACCTGGTCACCATTGCCCCCTGCCCAATATTGCCCCCCAGCCCCTCCCGCTTTGCGGGACAGGCTCTAAAGGGGGGTGGATTAAATAATGGAACTTGTTTAAGATTAAGGATATAGCCCCCCCTTTGGGGGGTTGGGGGGTAAAACTCCAGGGGCAGGTCTTACTTAATAACAAAAGTACCTTTCAGTTCTTCACTCTCTTTATACCCATACCTCACAGCCTTTACTCTTATGTTGTATGTTCCCGGTTTAAGATGTAACGGTCCTGTATAAAGAAGCCAGTGAGGGTTTGATATTTCTTCAAAGGTGTACACCAGCGAAGCACCATGAGTAGGACAATAGAAGCTAAGTGTCATTGGAGATGAATAAGTACCTCCGGTACGATAATTTTTTGTTGAACGGTCTTCAGGACTGTTAATGATAAAATATGGTACATCACTCACAGGCTGAACACCTCCCGGCCACATCAGTTCAATCAGTTCGGGTTCATTCATGTGTCCCATATCTCCTGTTTCAAGGGTCCATTGTTTATGCTTTTTTCGCAAGTCTTCCAGCACTGTGTTATACTTCGGGTCATTTATAAGGTTGTTTATCTGATAGGGATCAGCTTTCACATCATATAACTCCTCAGGCGGACGGCTATATGCCATCCATGCTTTTTGGGGACCGGTAAGCTTACCTTCAGCATCAAGCCTTAGCATCTCTTTGTATATAGGCATATTGCAAAGATACGGAACCCAGATGGGGAATGGTTCATTCGGATAGTAGTTGCGTACATAGAGATAATTTTTTGTACGTACAGATCTTATCATATCGTATGATTCATCTACCCTGTCGCGTGCTGCATAAACAGCATCGCGGGGTGGAGCTGCCTGATCGCCAAGGAAAGGTATTCCCTGCATATGAGCAGGAATAGGTACTCCCACCATGGATAAAACTGTCGGACCGAAATCAACTGAACTGATCAAACGGTCATCAACCAACCCGGGTTTAATTTGGCCGGGCCATTTAATGATCAGTGGTATGTTGAGTCCCGAATCGTAAAGCCACCTTTTAGCCCTTGGTAATCCATCGCCGTGGTCGCCCCAGAAGAAAATAATTGTATTGTCGAGTTCCCCTTCCCTTTCGAGCTCTGAAATCATTGCTCCAACCACTGAATCGAGCCTGGCAATGTTGTCATATGATTTGGCAAGATTAAGTCTTACTATTTCATTATCAGGATAGTAAGGTGGAACAACTACCTTTGAAGGATCAGTTTTGACATTGGAAATGTCCCAATTCTGACTTTCATGAGTTCCTGTATGGTTGAAGACTGCAAAGAACGGCTGACTCTTGTCCGGCCGGTTTTTATAGTGAGCATTCCGGCTGGATTCATCCCAGATGCTGGCAGGGACTATGTTACCGGCAAACTGGTAGTCGGTTTTGGAATTATTGGTGCAATAATATCCCGCAGCTCTCATATATTCTGTGAAAGCCTTAACATAATGAGGAGGTACAGCTGTAAATGCGATAGGATTATCAACTGATCGCCTGTATGATGTTGTGCGCATATGCATGCATCCTATTGATGTCTGGTACATTCCTGTTATAATTCCTGCCCGGCAGGGAGCACTAATGGCAGCAGTGGTGAAAACGTTGGTATAAAGTACCCCCTGTGATGCGAGCCTGTCGATGTTGGGAGTTCTGGCAAGGGGATCGCCATAACAGCCAAGATGCGGGCTAATATCTTCTGTGGAGATCCACAGGATGTTGGGTTGTTTTTGAGGTTGCTGACCATTAGCCTGCATAGCTAACATTGAAGCAACACCAAGTCCGAATGCAGATTTAAGAGTTATCATGATTGATTTTAATAGTTTTTTTGTTACTTAATTGAACCAACTTTACGCCGATTGGCCCCAGGAGCTTTCGTGATATCATCACCAAGATCTTCTCTCGCTTCTTCAGCTAATCCCAGGAGCTCTTCCACAATTTCCGGACAGTGTTCTGCCACATTGTACCTTTCACCCGGATCGCGCCTCAGGTCGTAAAGCTCATTATCTGTTATTGACAGACTTGAGTATTGTCCCGGCCAGCCGTCATTTCCGGGAGCTACTCCAACATACGAGCGGCTGTTATGAGGAAGTATAAGCTTCCAGTAGTCGCGTTGAACTGCTTCTAGGCTGTTTTGATGATAGTAGTAGTAGAAATCATGACGCGGAGCCGCAGTAGTGTCGCCAAGCAGCAGGGGAAGAATACTGACACCATCGATCTTCTTATCGGGAAGAGGTGCACCTGTGATGGCAGCCAGAGTAGGCATGATGTCCATCGCACATACCAGCTTGTTACATACTTCACCGGTAGGAATAACTCCTGGCCAGCTCATCAGGCATGGAACCCGCTGACCACCTTCAAAGCTTGTACCTTTGCCTTCACGCAATCCTCCGGTGGTTCCGGCATGGTTGCCGAAGTTAAGCCATGGACCATTATCGCTGGTAAAGATGAAAAGAGTGTTTTTATCAAGCCCGTTGCGCTCGAGAGCTTTCATCACCTCTCCCACCGACCAGTCAACCTCCATAACTACATCACCATACATGCCCTGTTGGCTTTTACCCCTGAATTTTTCAGTAACTCCAAGAGGAATATGCACCATGGAATGAGGAAAATAAAGAAAGAATGGTCTGTCCTTGTTTTCCTCGATAAACCGGACAGCCCTTTCGGTATAATCAGTTGTCAGTTTATCCTGATCGGCAAGTGTTTTTACCTCTGCCACTTTTTCATTCCCCTCAATCAATGGGAGGATCGGATATCTCATTTTATTGCTTGTAGTATCCTTAAGATGTATCGGGACTCCGTCAAAATCGACAGGCCACATATCGTTAGAATACGGGATACCGTAATATTCATCGAATCCGTGTTGCAGAGGCAGAAATTCCTTATGGTGTCCCAGATGCCATTTTCCGATTACACCTGTATGGTATCCTTTTGTCTTCAGTATCTCGGCTATAGTAGTCTCTTCAGCATTAATCCCGACCTGAGACCATGGCATCAGTGCACCGGATATACCAACCCGGTTAGGATAACAACCGGTAATCAATCCGGCTCTGGAAGCACTGCTTACTGCCTGCGGGCAATAATACCAGGTGAACTGCATAC
>Ga0315544_1001895_pt1 | contig 15497 bp, 10 predicted proteins | sample SalMarSW160130MG_2_FD_202543 | JGI IMG/M metagenome (GOLD analysis project Ga0315544, IMG submission 202543) | Salt marsh sediment microbial communities from the Plum Island Ecosystem LTER, Massachusetts, United States - Salt Marsh Sediment SW1601-130 ... | reverse complement strand
AGATTAGATATTCGTGCAGAAAACATGGAAATTTCTTTTATTCTTGCTCCGCGTGTTGAGAATGAGGATTAAGTTGTTTTGAAAAACTTTATATACTCCTCTAAAACCCAAAGATATATGGAAAATAAAGTAAAAAAGAAAAGTGGAAATTTAGTCTCACGACTAATTAATTATCTTCCAAGTCCAAAAGCTTTAGCAGTTGCAGGAATGACAACTTTGGGTTCATTATTTGGTTTAAACTCTGAAGCACAGATTTACAGACATCCAATTAATATTCAAAGTCCTACAAATGAAAATGGTTATGAATTAAATAATATGAAAACTAAGGCTCAGAGAGATAGTTTGTTACAGGAAAGATTAAATGAAGATTGGGTTAGTGAAATTCCTTATTTGGCAGAACAGCCCGATGGGAGAAGCTTTATTTGTGATGATTTTTCAAATAATGTTCTCTTAAATTTTTTTGGAGAGGAAGATCTTACTTGGGAAATTGATGGAGAAATTTATACTCTCTATAATGGATATTCTGGATTAAAGATTGATTCAATTCAAAAAAACCACGGTTCTATTAAAGATAATGGGAAGTATGGGTTACCTGTGTTGTATGTATATGTTGAAAGACCAGGATATGTTGAGGATCATTCAATAAGTGCAATGGCTAATGGGAATGCTTTTGGAAATGGTGATGATTTGACTAAATTTGAGAATTTGACTTTTTTTGAGCCCCAAAATGATTCTATTATAAAAAGTCCTGGAAATTGGAATATGCCAAATAATTGTACTTTGTGGGTAAGAGGACCTCCAGTAAATTTGGGTTTTGATTCTCCTTTAAATTCTCCTTACATTATGAAATTTGATATTATTGATGGAGTTCCAAGTCAGGGATATAATGTTGACCCAATGTTAATTACTGAAAGAGATACAACTCCTCCAGAAAACATTATTTATTCACCATTAGAAGGAGAGGTTTTTAATACAAATTATGTTAATTTTAGCGGGAGAGTTAATGATAAGAATCTCAAAGAAGTAAATTATTCAATTAATGGTGGTGAAAAAATTTCTCTTAGTGAAAATTGGAACAAAACTTTAAATCTTGAAAATGGAAATTATCAGATAGTTGTTAATTCAAATGATTATTTTAATTTAGGGGATTCAGATACTATTAATTTTACAGTTGATAAACCAAATTCTTTGGAAAATAAAGTTTTGGATGATTTTAAGTTAAATGTTTATCCAAATCCAACAATTGACGGAAAAACGAATATAAAAGTTTATTCAGATAAATTTAATAAATTGTATACAGAAATTTATTCACTTGACGGAAGATTAATTGATTATGAGGTTGATGAAGTTTCTGCTGGAGAAAATTTAATTGATGTTGATTTATCTGGTAAAGCTCCTGGGGTGTATTTGCTTAATATAACTTTAGATGGAGAAACAAAAACTGAAAAAGTTAATATAAGATAATTCCACACATATTCTTTCTTTTGCAAATATTTTTAAATCACTTTGTCGTTAAAAAAATATGAATTTGAAAAGAGGTTCAGAGAATAAGAAAGCACAGGTTACAATTTTTATAATAGTTGCGATTTTGGTTATTGCAATTGCTGTTTTGATTTATTTTCTTTTAACAAATAAATCAAATTTGGAGAGTTCTTCTGCTTCTTCTGAAATAAACCCCACAGAGTATATTTCAACATGTCTTGAAGATTCTGTTGGAGAAAGAATTGAAGCGGTTTTGTTGGGAGGAGGTTCTATTGAAGGGGATTTGGTTTTGAATCTTAAAATTGAGGACGAGGATCACAAAAATATTACATGTCTCTGTTATACTGAAGAGGAAGCCTTTTGTGAAATTCAAGAACCTTCGATAATAAAACACATGGAAAATGAACTTAACAATTATCTTTCTTCAGAAACGGAATATTGCTTTAATCATCTTTTGGAAAATTTAGAAGAAAAAGGATACAATCAAACAGAAAATTATGAAAATTTTGAAGCGGATTTAATTGAAGGAGAACTTGTTGTGAGTTTTGATGCTTCTTTGTCATACTCAAAAGGCGAAAGCAGTTTTATTGTTGACAAAATGGTTTTTGAATATTCAACTGAACTTTATGGCATTGGAAAAGTTGTTCAGGAAATCGTAGAGGACGAAAGCGAAAAAGGTTATTTTGACAGATTTGATTATATGACAAATCATCCAGATTATTACATAAATCGATATAAGGTTCCGAACTCAATAAAAATCTATACCGTTAAAAATGAAAACAGCAATGAAGAATTCAGATTTGCGATTAAAGGAGGGTTGTAAATGAAAAAAGAAATTTATTTAATTTTTATTACAATGATTTTAGGAATTTATTTTTTAGGAAGTGTTTTTGCTGTTGAAGGTTGCTGTTTGAGAACAGAAGATGGAAGATATAATAAATTTGTCGATGAATTAGAATGTGTGAGTGTTGATGTGGGATATTTTCAGGAGGGTGTTAGTTGTGAAGATGCGACTTTTGTAGATGAAAATGGAAATGTGTTGAATGAAAAAGGTTGTTGTATTGATTATAATAATTATGAATGTTCAGAAGAAATTTATCGGGCAGCTTGTGACGACAGCGGATTGAGTTTTGAAAGTTCTTCAACAGAAACTTGCAGTGCAATAACTTTAAATCCAAATCCTTGCACAGAAGGTTGCTGTGTTGTTAATGGAATAGGATATTATGAAACTTCAGTGGCTTGTGATGCGCGTTCAGATTTGCTCGGTGAACCAGAATTTTTGGACTTAAGTTATAGTGAATGTGTTCAATTAGCTTATGCAAATGAAACTGGTGCTTGTATAAAATCAAGAACTTGCATACATACAACTCAGGAAGCATGCTTAGGAACTTTTGAAATAGGAAGATATTGTTCAGATGATTATATTAGAGAAAATTATGGAATTTCGTGCATTGCAGAATCTTACAAAGGTTGTTCTGAAAATCCAGAAGATATAGATGTTTATTGGTATGACCGTTGCAGAAATATGGAAGGCGTTGCAGAAGAATGTTCAAGAGGAGATACAAAATGTGGATTAGAAAATGGAGAATATGTTTGTGCAAGCGTCAGTTGCAATTATAACGGAGAAACTCTTTTGAACAGAGAAAGTAAATGTATTTATGACAGCCCTGTCGGTGAAGGAAATGATTTTGTGGGAAGCGTTCATGGAACTGTAACTTGTTATGAAGGCAAATTATATTATGAAAATTGCGGAAATGACAATGGCAAGGGAAGAGATTACATTTGTAAAGAGATCCTGACAATAGACACAGGATTTACAAGAGCTGTTTGCGTTCCAAATTTAGTTGAAAATTGTCTTGTTGTTAATTTTAAATATTTTGAAAAAATAAATGACGGGGAATTAGAATATGAAGAAGGAATTAAAGAATTAGCAGAAGCGTGCTCTGAAATGGGTCAATGTATGTTCAAAAACAGAAGTATTGATGATTATTTTAAATACAATTTTTGTGTTCCAAAAGATTCAGGAACAATAGAAATAGATGATGAAACAACCTCGTGCGATATTGCAACTCAAACATGCACTGTTTATTTTCAAAAAAATAACTGGAACAGATTTGAATGTGTAGAAAATTGTGAATGTTTAAAAACCGAATCTTTTGAAGAAATAAATGAATTGTGCCAGTCATTTGGCGATTGCGGATTGAACATTAACATTGTGGGGGAAATCGGAGAAGAAAGATTGTCTTTTAAACCTGAATGGGATAAGAGTGTAAGCAGGCGTTTTGCAGAAAGCACGATTAATAATTATGATGCAATAGTAAATAGAAGATATCTTAATATTGCTAAAATTGTTATACCTAATGCAGAAGAAAATATAATAAAATTCCTTAGAAAAAAATATGAGAGTTTTAACTCCAAAACTCAAGAACCCTTAGAAATTGAGTTTCCTCAAGAATTAATGGAAGAAATTTTAGGAGGAGAATATAACTCATTAACCGAAGAAGAAAGGAAGGAAAAAATGATTGAATATTTTTTAGAACAAGGAATCGAAATTGAAGATATAGCTTTGCTTGAGCAGACAGGTTGGAAAGAAGACATATTTTTGGGATATAATTTCTTTGATTTTGTGGGTTGGTCGCAAAATGCAATTTATGATATAGACCTTCACAGATTTATTTTGAACCCCATTCAAGGATTATTTGGTCACGTTGTAGACACAATTGACATAACTTACATTTGCACAGAATGGCAGGCACCTGCGGGAGGGAATGATTGTGAATTCTGTAATGAAGGAGATTTAGGTTGCACAGAATATAAGTGTTCTTCCTTGGGGCAAAATTGTGTTTTAGCAAATAAAGATACAACAAATCCCCTTTGCGTTTCTTCAGTAGATGACGGAATATCCCCAAAAGTAGAGATGATTGAAGCGCTGGATGAAGAAAATTATTTTATTGATGAAATTTCTTCTAATAAAGTTTGGGAATTATATTCAACGAATTCTGAATCAGATTGTATTCCTGAAAATAGCGAGATAGAATTCGTTCTTGAAACAAATGAAATTGCCCAATGCAAATATAGTTTTAAATCTTATTCAACTTATGATGACATGCCTGCAAATTATCCGACGAGTAATGATTATTTATACGAGCACGAGTTTTCTTTGAATTCAGGAAATGTTTTAAGTTATATTGACAATGAAGATTATAATGATTATATTTTATGTATTGGAGAAAACGGAACTAAAACAGGTTGCCTTGAAGAATTAGGAATTGAAAATGTTGATGTTAGTTTGAAAATAAGATGTCAGGATATATTCGGGCATTTTAGTGATGAAGTTGAATTAAATTATTGCCTTGAAGTTCGCCCTGATGAAGAAGAACCACGGGTCTTGAGTTTTTATCCTGAAAGTGGAACAGAGTTTGAATACAATCCTAGAAGTTTTGATTTAAGATTATATCTTAATGAAAATGCAGAATGCAAATATGGTTATGATAATTCAATAAATTATGAAGATTTGACTTATGAAATGACTTGGTCAGGAAAATCTGTTTCGGGTTGGATGTTTAATGCAACAATTGATGAAATTTATTTAGGGAATAATGAAATTTATATTAAGTGCAATGATACTTCTGGAAATATAAATGAAAATATAAAATATGAATTTACTTTGAAAAGAGATATTCCAGAAGACGAATATACTGAAGATTATGCTTTAATTATTGATTCAATTTATGTTGTAAATAATGTGAATAATGAAAGAAGTTATTCTGGAGAAAATTTAACAACTGGAATTGGACCTTCATTGAGTTTGAAAGTTGAAACTTCCCGAGGAGTTGATTCAGGTGTTGCGACTTGTTATTTGAATTCAAGAAAAACGATTTTAATGAGTGAAACTGATTCTGACGAGCATTCGCAGGTTTATAACGGGCTTTCAGAAGGAACAAAAGAATTTTTTGTTTTGTGCGATGATGGAGTTAGTGAAGTAAGTGAAACAATTTCAATTGATTTAATTATTGATGATGAACCGCCTGAAATGGTTGAGTCAATTGCTGAAGGAGATTATTTAACTGTTGTAACAAATGAAAATGCTTATTGCACTTATGGCAACGAGGATTGCGATTTTGATATTGATGAGGGGAAAACATTTTATGAAAAAAATTATGTGACAGAACACAACACTGGCTGGAATTCTGCTTTAAGTTATTATGTAAGATGCGTTGATGAATTTAGTAATGAAGCATGCATTGGAACCTCAGGAGAAGAAAATAATTCTGACGGCCCAATTATAACAAGAATCACTTACGTAGGAGACAAAGTAACAATACAAACCGACAGAAGTTCAACCTGCTATTATGACACTGAAGAATGTGATTTTGACATAACAGATTCTGAAACAAATGAAATGCGTTCAAATTCGGACACTAAACATTATTTTGAAATCAGAGATGAAAACAGATATTACATAAAATGCGAAGATGCTTACGGAAATGTAAATTCTGAATGCACAAGAATAAATGTTTTGTAATTTGTGATTGAAATTTAATTAAAATTATTTTGCCATTTCGCGAAGTTTTTTCAGAACTTCATCAAGTTCAACGGAGTTTTTTGTTTTTTTGGGAAGTTTCTTTTTTGCAGAAACGGGAAACTTTTTTGGTGCGGGTTTTGGCAAAGGTTTTCTAACAGGAAGGGAGTTAATTCTCATTAAAGGTCTTTTTGGAAAATTTCCTCGATTGAAATTTTGTTTTTTGGAAGGTTTCTTTGGAAAGATTTTATCTTTGAATTTTATAAGAACAAAAACCAAAATTACGAGAATTAAAATAATTAAAATTATTATTAACCAATTAGAAGATTCTTTTTCAATGCAACAAACTTGGCTTGAAGAATCGCAGGAATAAGAACTTTCTTTTTCATTTGAAGAACAAGAGGTTTTGCAAGTTCCTGAATTTTCTTCGCATTCATTTTCTAAATCGCCCTCATTTACGCATTCTCCGTCAAGACAACAATTTTCATTTTCCATAGTTCCCGTGCAGACTTCATCTGAAGAACAAATTTCTCCTGAACACGAATAAGAATCTCTGTCACAACAAAAACTCAAGGTTCCTTCGCAATCATAATTGCTTAAAATATTCCCGTCAAGATTTGAAATACAAGCTGATTTTGACATGCAGAATCCATGGTCTGGTTCGCAATCTATTGTTTCTTCAACGCAGATGTTATTTATGCACTCTTCTCCATCAGGGCAGGGATTATCATCATCGCATTCATAATCCGACATTGTTTCGTTTACACAAACGCCGTTGGAGCAAACCAAATTTCCGGAACAATTTTCATCAGAAGTGCATTCTGTTCCGCCGACACATTCAGAAATATCAAAAGTGCATTCATATTTAGAACCTTCAGGATAGCATGACAAATCTCCTGTTGCATTTTCATCATCCAATACAAAAGCACAATCATTTCCGCGAAGTTTTGTTCCGTCGCAAATTTCTCCTGATTCAAGAAATCCATTTCCGCAATATCTACTTGAAGTTCCATATTCTTCCCACAAAGACGCTAAAATAAATGAAGTGTCAATTAAATTTGAAGAAGAATTTTCATTCCAACTTCCGTCGTTAGCTTGATTTGCAAGAAGCCACGATTGTGCGTTTTGTTTTTCAGTTGAATTCTCAGAATAAAAAAGCAAAGCCAAAGCAGTGTCGTAATACTTATTTCCAGACGCGTTCCAAAATCCGTTTGAGTTTTGCAGTGAAATTAAATTTTCTAAAAAATAATTTTTGCTCGTCAAATAATAAATAAAAGAGTCAGGAAGATAATCTGAATATAATTCTGAAAAAGCAACCAAATATGGAAGAAATGGCACGGTTTCATTTCCCGCAACATCCAAAGCAATTGTCGCCCACAAAGTTTCTGAATAATCGCACGAACTTCCTGACGAAAAGCAAAAAGAATTTATTTCGTTTTTTATTATTCCGTCAGAAGAAGCGGATTTTTCTGTATAAAAAAAATTCATTTCTGAAGAGCTGGATTTTCTGAAAAACAAATTTGTGCTGAACAAAGAATCGCACGAAACATTAAAAAAATTATCATAACACGACGGCGAAATTTCAATCCAATAATTGTTGTAAATTGAAAAACACGAAGAAGAATCTGAAGAAGTTAATTTTTCATTTGAATTTAATTCCAAAGAATAAATTTCATCTGAACTTGTAATTGTACAGAATGCGTCGCCAGAAGAATCAATTTGCAAAAACCATTCAAGAGAATCCGTTGACATTTTTTGCTCTGAAATCCACGAAGTGTAATTTGAAATATCTTTATTATTTATTCCAAAAACTATTGCAGCCAAAGAAGTTAATTCCAAATCGCAGGAAGAGCTGTCTTCGGAAAAACATTCGCCATCCAAAACAGAATTCAGCAATTCACTTTTGCAAAGTCCGTTTGAGAAATAAACAAAAATTTTCTCTTCAAGTGCAAGGTTTGAGCAACCAATTTCTGAGGTTGTGTTTTCAACAAAATCGTATGCTTTTTCAACTTGCGAAGTTTCATCTGAAATTATTAATGGAATTAATAATAAAAACAAGAACGCAAAAATAATTATTCCTCTTTTTTTCATAATAATTATTGGAAAAAAGAATTTATAAATTTGTTGTTGTTTGCAAATATTTTTAAATAACTTTGTCGTTAAAAAAATATGGAATTGAAAAGAGGTAAAAAGGCTCAGGTTACAATTTTTATAATAGTTGCGATTTTAATTGTTGCAATTGCAGTTCTTGTGTATTTTCTTTTTCCAGGAATCAGGAGCAATGTCGGCATAAAGACTTCTTCGCCAAGTGAATATATTGACACATGCATGAGGGAAAAAATTGAAGAAACAATTGAAACAATTTTTCTGAATGGAGGTTCTTATATTCCAAATGAAGAAATGTCGTATTTTTATCTTGGAAACAATATTGAATATTTATGTTATACAAATGAATATTACAAACCTTGTGTTGTTCAACAGCCGCTTTTACTTTCTCATGTAAGAAATGAAATAAAAAATGAAATAGAAGAATCATCAGTAAGTTGTTTTGAATCACTTGTTGCAGATTATGTAAATCAGGGATATGATGTGGATTTAATTGGAGAAATAAATTCTGATAATATTGTTGTTGAAATAATTCCTGAAAGAACTGTTGTAAGATATAATACGCGAATGACAATTACAAAAGGCGAATCAGAAAATTATGAAAATTTCCAAATAATTATTGATAATAATTTGTACCAAATTTTGGGTGTTGCTATGAGTATTGTTGAATGGGAAGAAGAATATGGCGACGCACCGACGTCGGTTTATATGGACTGGTACCACAATCTTAAAATAGAGCATCATCTTCAATCAGATGGAACAACACTTTACATAATTACTGACAGGGACTTTGGAAATGTTTTCCAATTTGTTTCAAGAAGTGTTGTGCTTCCGCCAGGATATTAAAATGAAAAAAAAATATAAAATAATTTTAGGAATGATTTTGTTAATTGGGATTTTAGTTATGAATTTGAATTTTGTTTCACCTGTTGATGCAGGAATTTGCTGTGAAAGATTAGATAATGAAGGACTTTGGTGTCAAAATGTTGTGGATGAAATTGAATGTGATGATGATTACAGAACACTTGGAACTTCATGTGACCAGACATCTTTTTGCACTCCTGGAACTTGCATTGATATTATAGAAGGAACTTGCACAGAAGGAACACCACAGCAAGTTTGCTTAGAAGAATACGGAGGAAACTGGAAAGCAGGAGATAAAGATGAACTTCCGGAATGCCAATATGGTTGTTGTTTCCTTGGAAATAGTGCTTCATTTGTTACAGCGACGGCATGTTCAAGACAGTCAGCTCTTGCAGGAATAGAAGACATGATTTTTGATACAAGTTATGATAATGAATTGTCCTGTATTTCTGAAGTTTTAAGTGATGAAGAAGGAGCATGTGTTTATATGACAGACACAGGAATGATTGAGTGTATTAGAACAACAAGAGCAGAATGTGATGATACCCTTGAATCAGGAATTGGAAGTGAATATAATGGTTTTCACGTTGGTTATTTATGTTCTGCACCAGAATTAAGCGCAAGATGCATTCCAACAAAAAAAACAAGATGTGAAGATTATGATGTTTATTTTGTGGACAGTTGCGGAAACAAAGCAAATATTTACGACGCTGATTATGCAGAAGGAGACAATGATAATTATTGGAATTACTGGACATATATAGAAGAAACAGCACCATGTGACCCAGATGGCGACGGAGTTACAAGTGATAATGAAGCAAAGGTTTGCGGAAGTTGTGATTATTATGGCGGAACAGTTTGTAAAAATTATAAGGATTTAGAAACAGGAACAGTAAAACCAAATTACGGAGATTATATTTGTGCGAATTTAGATTGTATTGATTCATCTGATATGGGGGTTAAAGAATTTTATGATGAATATGGAAGATATCCAAAACATGGAGAAAGATGGTGTGCGAATTATGTTTATGATTTAAAACTAATTAGAAGAACCTATGAGATTCCTCTTTTAAACAATATCCAAATTGTTGGAGATGAACGTTTTGTATCTGAAAAAAGTACAAAACAACAAAATTTGCCTGGTTCAAGATATGTTGTTCTTGAATGCCGAGACGGAGAAGTCACACCAAATGAATGTGATGTTTATAGAAATTATGTTTGTGCAGAAGATTTTTATGACATAAATGAAAATGAAGAACAAGATGAAAATGAAATTTTTGCAGCAGATTGTGTTCCAAACAGGTGGCAGGATTGCTTGACTCAAAATGAAAGTGAAATCTGCGAGGACAGCACACAAAGAGATTGTCAATGGGCTTATGTTGGAAGACATTATACTTTAGAAGATTTGGAATGGCTAGGAGAATTTGGACTTGATCCTGAAGAAGAATTAGAAGAAGCACAAAGTTTAATTCCAGGAGTTTGTGTTCCAAAGTTTGCACCTGGGTTGAATTTCTGGGAAGAAATAGATACTCAAGCAGTGGAAGATGGTGAAGATGTTGTTGAATGCAATATAGCAAGTGTTTCCTGCACTGTTACATATGAAGGGGGAATTTTAGGGGGAAATCCAGAAGGAAGAATGAGCAAATGCACTAGCAATTGTTATTGCATTCCAGGATACACTGCTGGCTCAGCAAGTAAAAAATATGAAAAAAGCAATTCCAAAGACCCCCAAAGTTACGTAGAATGGATTACATCTATGAATTTGATTTGCAGTGCTTTGGGAGATTGCGGAGTTAAAGTAAATTACATTGGAGAAAAAGGATATTATACTCAAGACCAAATAATTGATACTTCAGATTTAAGATAAAATGTTTAAAACAAAAAGAATAGCAATTACAGAAATTATTTTACTTTTAATTGGAATTTTTGCATTTAGTTGGATGATTGGAAGTTCTATTGAGGTTGTTAGTGCTGGTGGATTGCCAAAATTAGGAGAATCCTGCGGAGCAGGAGGAATTTGCATTAATACAACAACTACGAATTGTAATGGAGAAAAAAAAATTGGTTTATGCGATCCAGATGAAATTAGATGTTGTGTGCCTGTGGAAGAACCTGAAGAAAATAAAGTGAATCCGCAAAACGCATTTAGTTGGATTGTAACAGGAACAACAGCTGCAAATGGATTAAAAAAAATATCAACTATGGGAACTCCTCTGAAAAAAGCAGCAGCAAAAGAAGTTGGGACTGAAGTTGCAAAAGAAGGATTTGAAACAGTTACTGAAGGTTATGCAAGTACAATTCCTCAACTGGGTGAAGGAAGTTCAACAGCTGCCTCTTCAACTACTTCTTCTGGTACAAGTGCTGCAACTTCAACAGCAACTGGAGCAGGTTCTAAAATTCTTCTTGGAGGTTCAACAATAATTGGACACATAGCTGCAGGACTTATCTGGAGTGCAATTGCTTTTGTTATAGGAAGATATGTTATAGGACCTCTTTTTGGACTTAGTGTGCAAAATGCCCAGGCATTGGGTTATGCTTTAGCGTCGGGAACTGCGGCTGCATTTATTGCTGCTGATATAATTGGAGTCAGTGCTTTAAGCGGACCAGGAGTAATAATTGGGATTGTTGTAGCAGCAATAGTTTTCCTTTCAACTGCAAAAAGAAGTTCCACAGATACTGTGATTTATAATTGTTATACTTGGGAAGCAGATTTAGGAGGTAAAAATTGTGAAGAGTGCAATTTGCAGGAAATTCCCTGCACAGAATATCAATGTCATAGTTTAGGGCAAGGTTGTGAATTAATTACTGATGAAGATAGTGGGCAAAAACTTTGTGTTTGGGAAAATCCAAATGATGTTTTATCCCCAGTAATTTCTGCATGGGAAGATGCACTTCCTGAAGACGGCTCTTATTTTTATACTCCTGATGATGCATTATCCCCTCCTGATAAAGGTGTTAAACTTTTGTATACTGGTTCAGAAGATGGTTGTGCTCCTGCATGGACACCTGTTGAATTTGGAATTGAATTAAATGAAAGAGCAAAGTGCAAGTTCAGTGTTGAAACAATTTATGATAATTATGAAGAAATGCCTAACTTATATTTTAGTGGAGGGGCAAGATTATACAACCATAGTTATAAATTGTCGCTTCCGACAACAGCAGCACTTGCTTCTGATAATATTACTGTTGAAAATAATGGAATTTATAGATTATATGTAAGATGTGAAGATGCAAATGGAAATGCAAACACTGCGAATTTTGGAGTTAAATTTTGTATTGACGACGGGCCTGATACAACTCCTCCGATTATAAGGAATACAATTCCATTAGATAAAACACCATTTGCAGTAGGACAAACAGAATTTGATATAAGTGTTTTTGTTAATGAACCTTCAGAATGCAAATGGAGTTGGGATGATAAAAGTTATGAATTAATGGAAAATGAAATGGATTGTGATTTGGATGTTTCGCAGATAAATTCTCAGAATTTGTATGAATGTTCAACAATCTTAACTGGCTTGAAAAACAATCAGGAAAATGATTTTTATTTCAGATGCAAAGACCAGCCATGGCTTGAAGATTCTGGTGAAAGTGCACAAAGAAATGTGAATTCTGAATCTTATCATTATACTTTAATTGGAACAGAAGAGTTAGTGATAAAATCTGTGAGCCCGAATAATGAAATTATAAAAGATTCTACAAGTCCTGTTGAAGTGACTTTTGAAGTTGAAACAAGTTTAGGTTATGACGACGGAAAAGCAATTTGCTCATTCAGTGAAACAGGTGAAGAAGGAAGTTATATAGAATTCTTTTATGAATATAAGACAGAAAGATATTCTCAATACAAGCATTCTCAAACATTTTATCTTGGAGCAGGAAATCATACTTATTATATTAGGTGCAATGATTTAGCAAATAACATTGATGAAGAAATTATATCTTTTAATGTTGAAACAGATTTGCAATCACCTTTGGTAATTAGAGTTTTTAAAGAAGAAGAGCGTTTGAAAATTATTACTGACGAGAAGGCAGAATGTGTTTATTCTACTTTTGGCTGTGAATATTATTTTGATGTTGATGGAACTCCAATAATTACTTTTTCAGGAGGTGCTGATACTGAACATTATACTGACTGGAATATTAACCAGAATTATTATATAAAATGTCAGGATGAATTTGGCAACAGACCGCCTTCAAATGAATGCAGTATTGTTGTTCGTCCGTTTGAAGTTCCTGAATTGAGGAATAGTTAAAATTATAAAAGATATTTTTCTTTTTATTTAATGAAAAGTGGTGAAAAGAATTTTGGAAAAAAAGCACAAAGCAAAAAATTAAAAATTTTTACTTTGCACTCTAAACGAGCCCAATTGAAAATTTCTTTTGGAATGATTTTTTCAATAATTTTAATAATTGTTTTTTTGGCATTTGCTTTTTGGGGAATAAAAAAATTCCTTGGTATTCAGGAGGAAACAATGGTTTTGCAGTTCAAAAGTGATTTGCAAGATAATATTGATAAATTATGGGAAGGGCCTCAGGGACAGCAAACACTTGAATACAAACTTCCAAAAAAAATTGAAGGTGTTTGTCTTAAAGAAGATGATTATGAAAATCTTTATTTTGAACCCAAAGGAAAATTTATTGGGACAACCATAGAACATATTGACTGGGATAATACAGGAGAATTATGTTTTGAAGACAAAGAAGGGATTGTTGAAATTACATTAACAAAAGATTTTGGAGAGACACTTGTTACAATTTCAAGAAATTAAAATGACATTTAAAAAAGGGCAGTTAAATATTTCTTTTGGCTGGATATTTGCAATCATCGTCGGCGCGTTTATAATTTTTTTAGTGATTTATGGAATTACAAAATTTTCAGGAATACAGCAGACGCAACAAAGTGCTGAAACTTCCAGGAGCATAGAGGTTTTGCTGAATCCTCTGGAAACAGGTTTTGAAACAGCGCAGAAAGTTACAATTTCCACTCCAAGTGAAACAAAAATTTATCTTCAATGTTCTGATTCAGGAAAATTTGGAAATCAAAAAATAATGACAAGGCAAAAAATACTTGGAAAATATTCTGATGAAGAAAACAGCGTCAATGTGACAATCATAAGCAGGTATATTTTTTCTGAAAGTCCAATTGAAGGAAAGAATTTTTTTGCGTTCTCAAAGCCGTATGAATTTCCTTCAGAAGAGGATTATGAATTTCCATTTAAAATTGCTGATTTAATTTATCTGACTTCTTCAGATGAGAATTATTGTTTTAAAGGTTCAATTCCCGATGAAATAGAAGACGAAGTTTCAGAACTCAATCAGGAAAATTTATTTTTAGAAGATTGCCCGTCGGGAAGTATTAATGTTTGTTTTGGTTCCGGAAGTAATTGTGATGTTGAAGTAAATTATAATCAAGGAGAAATTGAAAAAGATTCAGGAGTGGTTTTTTTTGAAGGTGATGCTCTGATGTATGCCGGGATTTTTTCTGATGCTGATGAATATGAATGTCAATTAAGCAGGTTGATGAAGAGAGCAGAGCAACTTATGATAATTTACCAGGAAAAAAATACTCTGGACAAAGCACAAGGATGCTCAGGAGGAATAGAAAGTGATTTGATTATTTTTGGAAATTTAGTCAGAAACTTTGGAAATTCTGAAGACATTTTTGTGATTGGGGATTATGCAGAAAGATTAAATAAATTAAATAGCAATCAGGGGACTTGCAGATTATGGTAAAAATTTGTGAAAAAGGGCAAATAAAAATCCAGCAAATGGCTTTTATGCTTTTGGCGATTTTTATTTTATTTGTAATGATAGGAATTGTAATTGTGTCGTCGAAGATTTCTAAATTAGAAGAAACAGCTGTTGAGTATCAGGAGCAAAATGCTTTGACACTTGCTTCAAAAATTGCGAATTCTCCAGAGTTTTCATGTGGAAATAGTTTTGGAAATCAAAAATCAGATTGTGTGGACTTGGAGAAAGTTCTGGGACTAAAAAAAATTGCAGAGGACTATGAAGATTTTTGGGAAGTTTCAAATATTGAAATAAGAATAATTTATCCTCAGGACGAAGAAGAAATTGAATGTTCTCAGGAAAATTATCCAAATTGCAATTACATTGATTTACTTGAAAAAGGAATTTCTGGATTTTCAGTTTCAAATTATGTTTCAGTTTGCCATAAAGAAAAAAATATTAATAAAATTGTGAATATCTGTGAATTAGGACAGATAATTGTAAGTTATGAGGTGGAAAATGATTAAAGAAATTAAAAAATCTGGTCAAGAAGAAATTGTTGGATTTGCAATAATTTTAATTTTAATTGCAGTGATTTTTATTGTGTTTTTAGGACTTGGAAAAAGTGATGCGCAAAAGCAGGAATTAGAGGATTTTGAAACAACGAGTTTTTTAAGTGCAATGCTGGAAACCACAACGACTTGCGAAAAGAACGGAGATTTCCTTTCTGTAAAAGATTTGATTTTTGAATGTCCTAATTATTATTTTTGCTTGGATGGAAATAATTCATGTG
>Ga0315544_1001888_pt1 | contig 15506 bp, 15 predicted proteins | sample SalMarSW160130MG_2_FD_202543 | JGI IMG/M metagenome (GOLD analysis project Ga0315544, IMG submission 202543) | Salt marsh sediment microbial communities from the Plum Island Ecosystem LTER, Massachusetts, United States - Salt Marsh Sediment SW1601-130 ... | reverse complement strand
CATTAACGTACGGAAATTGTTACCTTAAGCCTGTCCACCATCATGCATAATTTGACATATCCCTCTGGAGATGTAAAACTATGTCCAAAATAAAGTAAAGGAGACAATTCTCTATGAACCGCGAGCAATTCCTGGAATACATGGACCATTTTAACAACCACAGGTGGGACAAAGTTGTCAGCTACTTCTGCCCGGATGTCACCTTGGAATATCCCGATAACTTCTCGGGTGAGAAGATACCAGGTAGAACGCTCCACGGCCCGGAGGAGTTCATCGCCAACTACACGGCAATTGCCGCCAACGTGCGCGAAATCCTGAACCTGGGCGCTTTCATGTCCGAGGGCAGTCAGTTCTTTGTTGAATTTGTAACCGAGTTCCACGTTTTTCGCACTCCTCCGGGAGGAGAGGCGCGGTGGAAAAAGGGCGATGTCAGCGTGATGAACCAGTGTGTGCTTTACGACGTGGATGAAGAAGGCAAGTTTAAGCGTATTCGTATCTTCCACCACCGTCACCTCGACCCCTCGACGGTTAAACTAACACAAGAATAGATGCAGGTTTATTAATCCGGTAAAAATAAGCAGGTGCTACCGTTCCAGGGTGTTTCTAAGGAAATAAATGGTGGGCGGTACTGCACGATAGACAGAACCAAGACCTTTGAATTAACCTTCAGCCTAATGTACAATGGGTCAGATATAACATAAAAGAAATGTGAGGTTATGATAAGATTATCGAAATTGATAGTCAGCTTCATTTTTCTGCTCTTGATTTCAATGACAGTTGGTTGTGCCGGATCAACTACTCCCACCTCTACTCTCACTCCTGCTCCCACATCACCACAAACACCGACCCAAGTCACTGAACCAGTGATACCCACACCGACTCAATCGGCCACACCAGAACCAACAACACCAGAAAGCAAAACAACTCCGGCTAAATTCACAGTCAATTCTTTATCGATGGTTCCAATTGTGGCTGAACCTGGTAATCCTGTGACTATTGAAGTCAAGATAATGAATGTAGGCAGAACAGAGGGTTCGCAGTCGCTGGCACTGACCGTAAACGGCGCTGAAGAAGAAGTCAAGGATGTTACACTAGCACCGAGAGCTTCAAAGACCGTGGCTTTCACTCTGGTAAAGGACTCTTCTGGTTTATACGAAATAGAGGTCGCTGGACTAACTAAGACACTAAGAGTGAAACAGAATGGCTCTTACCCGCGCTTGGGTAATAACTATGTTAATTATGCTTTGTTTCGGAACCCAACAAAGCTTGAATCCATGTTAGAGTCACTTGCCCGGTGGGATATCATCACCGTCCCTTATTTTTTCTACAACTTTCCTCAAGGCATGCAGCAGATAAGAACGCTGAACCCACAGATAAAAATCTTGGCCTGGTTCGAGTTCGGTCTTGCCGATCTATGGGAGCTCCAGTCCACAATATCGTCTAATGAGAGCTGGTATTTACATTTTGGAAATACATCCGGGAGTGACAAACCACCAGAGCAAAGACGCGTTGAAATGAATGAATCTTCTCCGAAAGGAGAACCATGGCTAGGTATGAATCCAGCAAGCGATTGGTCAACCTACGTACCCAACTATATTCATGATAAAATAATGTCCACGGGATTTTTTAACGGCGTCTATTACGACTGGATCTTAGAATCAACATCATGGCGTGGGAATATAGACATCAATAATGATGGTGTTGCCGACAGCCCTGATATAGTTGATAGTGAATACATCAATGGTATGACCAAGGTTTTGAAGCTGACTCGAGAACTGCTAGGGCCGGATGCCATAATAATTGGTAATCCTGGAGCTGAATGGAGTGAGAGTTCGCCGTTTTGGGCGTATGCAAATGGTCTCTATCAAGAAAACGCTCTGGGCAATGAAAGCTGGAGCAGCCATGACTTCTCGAAAGTTTGGGGAATATACCAGAGGAATATGCAAAAACTGGCGCCTCCATCTAGGATTAGCTGGATTGGTGCCGATGTCAACAACAAAGAATATGATGAAATCGATCCTGTATTTTCTGCTTCAGAGCTGCAAAAGGCACGTTATGGCTTGGCAATAACCCTCCTAGACGATGGCTACTTCGGTTTTGACAGAGGGGACGAGTCCCATAAAGAACTCTGGTGGTTACCTGAGTATGATGCTAACCTCGGCTTGGCTCAAGGGAAGGCGCAGCAACGTAGTGATGGTACTTGGGTGAGGGAGTTCGATAACGGTACCGTAATAGTCAACACAACGGGTAGTGCCAGGACAATTCAATTTACTACTACCTACCAGGATGTCACCACTGGCAATAAAGGTACCAGCTTCACAATACAACCACAGGATGGCAGGATTTTCATACTGGCTCGCTGATGCTTGAGAAGCAGAGGAATTGTACTCGTCGGGAGTTCTGCATATTGTACACTAAGTGGGCGGTACAGGACTCGAACCTGTGACCCCCTGCGTGTAAAGCACTCTTGATAAAAGGCGGAGGCCGCTTGCCTCCTTTCTGACTTCTACTTTATGCTATCGATAGTCCACTGTCAATATCGTCTTTACCTAGTTTTAAATTGCCGCTGCACAAAACGATGTTTTGTTCAGCATGTACTTTTCACTTCAAGACTGAGTTGAAATATCCTTAAGCCGTATCACCCGTCCGGTCTGTATGGCGTCAAATCCGTACTTGTTCCGGATGCAGTCGATGGCTTTATTCAATTCCTCCAGCTTCCGGGCGGAAGGAGCGAATAGCGTCGCCTGCCGGCTCGCCTCCACCAGGTTAGACACGCCGATACCGACCAACCGCACCGCCTGTATTTCCATCGCCAGTGCCCGCTCGAGCAACCCAATACCCGTTTCAAATATCGCCCGGTCGGTATTGACGCTTTCCCGAAGCGTGTGGCTGCGGGTGATAGTTGAGAAATCAGCGTACCTCAACTTCAGAGTCACACACTTTGCCTGTTTGCCTTTCTTCCGAAGGTCGGCGCCCACCTTCTCGCTTTGAGCCCATAAAGTCGCTTCCAAAAACGAACGGTCGCGGGTGTCCTCTCCGAAAGTGGTCTCCCGACTGATGGACTTAGCTTCACCGGGTGGGAGCACCTTCCTGTCATCAATACCGTTGGCGAAACGATGCAGCATTTCTCCCGCGGTACCGAGACGGCTTTTCAAGGTATGGGAAGGCGTTCGGGATAGTCCGCCTATCGTATGCACTCCCAAGCCCTTGATGACCTTCACGGCCTGTTTCCCGACTCCGGGTAGTTTTTCTACGGGCAGCGGCGCCAGGAAGTCGCGCTCTCCACCCGGCGCCACTTCGATGAGCCCATCCGGTTTGGAAAGGTCTGATGCAACTTTGGCGACTACTTTACAGCTTGCGATGCCGATCGAAGCGCAGAGTCCCAATTCACTCCGGATTCGCTGCTTCATCTTGTCCGCCATTTGCCAAATGGAACCATGTATCGCTTCAAATCCGGTCACATCCAGATAGGCTTCATCGATGCCCATCGGTTCGATAAACGGGGAGAAGTCGCTAAGAATTGCCATAAACTTCCGTGAGAATTCGCGGTACCTGGCAAAATTCCCTTCGATAAAGATGGCGTCCGGGCATAATCGGGCGGCAGTTACCAGTGGCATACCGGAGTGAAGACCGAAGGCTCGCGCTTCGTAGGAAGCTGTCGCAACGACCCCTCTTCGGTCAGGCTTGCCACCGACTACAACAGGTTTACCTTTGAGTTCGGGATTGAGTACCTGTTCCACCGAAACGAAGAAAGAGTCGAGGTCGATATGAATGATGGTTCTGCTTGCCATATGGCTACCCCGTACCGGTCGAGACTGGCCTTATTTTAACACAGTCACATCACTTGGCGAGATTTATATTATTCAGGGTGATAAATTGCACGAAGAGATGGAAAGTTAAATGCAATACAAACGCGTAGGACAATTCTTGGTAGGTACCGCTTGGCTACGCAGGCAGGAATTTATTAGCGGAGTGATTTCAGCTGATTGTTCTATTCTCCTGATTCCTTAATTAACGGAGCTGCCGGGTTCTTTGACCGTTATACTAATATACTTCTTAACGACTTTACGGAAATGATAACCGTAGACGCTGAGGCTTATTGAAATGGGGAGTTTCCGCGGTTGCTTCAGCAGGGTCGAAAGGAACAGCTTCCAGTAGTATCTCCGCCCCTTTTCTCTGATACCCAAAAACCATATCGATTTGAAGAATGCCCTGATATGGTGAAATTGCAGTCTGCCGGCTGTTCTCCTACGAGGCTTATATTCTCTTAGGAATGTCTTGACCCGTTCGTAATATTGCTTGGGTGAATAGATCGTATTGAGAATGTGCTTATAGCCATCAATTAGCGTTTCATGGTTCATCTTGGGAATGAAGTTGAGTGAGCAGTCGGTATTGTTGCCAGTAAAAGCTTTTACCAACCGGTTCTCGTTTTTTAGACGCTGATATAGTCTTGTACCCGGAGGGGCATTCAGTAGTCCAACCATCGCGGTAACAATACCGCTCTTTTGAATGAAGTTGATCTGATTTTTAAATATGTTAAGCGGGTCACTATCAAAACCGACAATAAACCCTCCCTGTACTTCCATGCCGTAGTTTTGAATCTTCTTAACTGAAGCCACTAAATCACGATTTTGATTTTGCATCTTGGCACATTCAACCAGGCTTTCCTCATTCGGGGTTTCAATGCCGATAAATACAGTATTGAACCCGGCAGCCACCATCAATTTCATCAACTCTTCATCATCAGCAAGATTTATGGACGATTCTGTAAACAGCGGAAAGGGGTATTTCTTTCCTTTCCGCCACTCGATTATCGCCGGAAGTATTTCCAGCTTGAGTTTCTTCTTATTGCCGATGAAGTTATCATCAACAACGAACACGCTATCCCGCCAGCCGCGGCGATATAGTTCATCCAGTTCTGCCAGCAGTTGTTCCCTGTCTTTCGTTCGTGGCGTATGTCCGTTTAACAGGATAATATCGCAGAACTCACAGTTAAAAGGGCATCCCCGGGAATACTGAACGTTCATTGACGAATAGGCCTTCATATTGATGAGAGACCACAGCGGGATAGGGGTCTTGCTGATTTCCGGTCGCGTGTCTGAGGCGTAAATATGCCGGGCACATCCCTTCTCCAGGTCTTCTAAAAAGAGCGGCAGGGTGACTTCAGCTTCACCGAGGACAAAGTGGTCCACCTCATCAAAGTCTCCGTATCCGGTAGTAAAGAGGGGACCGCCGGCAACAATCCTGGTGTGAAGTTCCTTACATCGGGTGATAACTTCCTTAACTGAATTCTGTTGCACCACCATGGCGCTGATGAACACATAGTCAGCCCATTTGATATCATCATCAGTCAGTCTGGTTACATTCATATCCACCAGCTTTTTCTCCCACCCACCGGGGAGCATGGCTGCGACAGTCAATAGACCCAGCGGCGGGAAAGCTGCCTTTTTGGAGACAAATTTTAAGGCGTGCTTAAAACTCCAGAAAGTATCCGGATATTGTGGATATACCAGAAGAATTTTCATAATACTACTTTTATTCTAATGTCCTTTGGAGGAAAAGTCCATGATAGGGGCAAGGTGCACACAAAATGGCTTATTATTATATAGCAGTGGTTTTTTGAAGAAATATATATCGGCACTACACAAATGGTATACCGCACCTGGAAAAAGCCTTTGTTCAGAAGGTTAATTGAGAAGTTAGCAATAAGCAGGAGTAAAAAGTCTTGAGCCTGGCCGCTGTGGTTGTATTCGAACTACGGGCTGCTAGGAGTAATAAAAAAAATCAAGATTTTCTTCTCAGGGTATTGACAAAGCAACATTACGGAGTTAGTATGACCGTAGAAGGACAAATAAATAACCTTTGCGAACATTTTGTATAATCTCATTCCGGGGAAATGCTCACAAATGGGGGAGGTAAGGGGAAATGAGAATTATCGCTAAACGACTATTACATGTTTTAATGGTATCTTTACTTGTATCTTGTTTCAGTATGGGGACAGCCTTGCCGACTGTAGCGGATCCCGGAACGATTCAAGTTGATGTGAATGGCTCCGGTTGTGTTAGTTCCCCTCAAGCAGATCCATATTCAGTTGTTTATTGCAATATTCAGGATGCTGTTGATGATGCCACTACTGGTGACACTATAATAGTGGCGGCGGGGACATATACGGAAAACATAGATATCACCAAGCGCCTGACCCTGCAAGGGGCTGGCAGCGGTAATAATCCTGCGGACGACACCATTATCACCAAGGCGGCGGTTAATACCGATGTTATCGGTTTGAATACCGGCGGCGCTTCCGCTTCAGAACGCATGGTCATAAAAGACCTGAGGGTTACCGGAGCCACCGGCGGCTGGAATCTTACAAGTGGTATCGAGATAAGGGCCGGCAGCTACATCACTATTGAAAATGTTGCCGTCATGGGCAATAGCTGGAACGGTATCGCCACCGAAGACGGCGCGGATTTGACCGATGTCGTGCTTAACGATTGCGATATTTCCAACAACGTGGGTGTGGGTTTCTGGGCAGGCCAAGCAACCACCATCATCGACGGCCTAACGATTACCGATTGTCATATGGATAACAACGGAATTGCCGGTAGCGAAATGTACGGTGCGGTAACCGGCCTCAACATCGACGGCGGCACGTATACCGGTAATGGCGCTGTTTACAGTTGGGACCAATGCGGCATCTATGCCGCGCGTCTGAACTATGGATCAGCCGTACCCAAACCGAATATCATTAAGAACATCGATGTGAGCAATAACCCCAGGGGCCTCATGTTGAACAGCTGCGGCGGGCCCAACCTGGTCATAGATAATGTCATATCCAACAACAATAATACCGACAACCCATATGAAATGGGCGCGATTAACGTTTACACCGGGCTGTATGGCACAGAGCATGGCAATCTCGGCAGCCTCGAGATAACCAATTGTGTCGCCGGCAACGCCGTCAATTCCGGAATCATGATCAAGGCTTACACGGTAATTGACAGCATCCTGATAGATAACGTCACGTTAGACGGCAACAGGACCGGGATTTACATGAAGGACTACGGCAATACAATCGTAGACGCTCAAATTACCAGGAGCGAAATTTCCGGCAGCGATACCGGTATCTGGCTACGGGGTACGCCTGAAAGTGTCACCATCACCTGCAATAACATCTGGGACAATGGCGAATATGGGATTTTCAACAACGATTCCACTGACGTGGTAGAAGCCGAGAACAACTGGTGGGGGGCTAAGGATGGACCGAGCGGCCAAGGCTCGGGTCACGGTGACGCTGTCTCAACCTATGTGGACTATAATCCGTGGCTTTATGGGCCATGGCAGGTGACGCCGCCATGCGGCACGCCACCACCCCCACCCCCACCATCTCAACCACCATCCACACCCACTGGAGATACTGTTGGTATCACGGTTCTGCCGATGGACAAGACGGGATTACTGTTACCCTGGGCTTTGTTAGCAGGATTAGTAGTGCTGACAACTGGTGTGGGGCTGTTTGTCAGACGGCGTATAAACCGTTAGAATTACAGTTATGAAATGGAATCCCTGCATAGCCCTGGCAGTCCTCATCGTGGGTCTGCCGGGGCTTGCTATTTTTAGTGCCTGCACAGCACCAATCCCTGAATCAGAACCCAAGGCAGCCATAATTGACCAGCTATGTATCCTTCTCCCCAACCAGACCTTCATCGAGCAGACTACCCGGAAACTTGAAGAATACGGATTTAAGGTTGATGTTTATTCCGGTGATGCTGTTACTGTTGACCTTTATCGTAAGCTACCATCATATGGCTATAAATTAATTATCTTCCGGGTTCATTCCGGTTTACTAGGTGTTGATCCGAAAGTAATCAACAAAACCTGGCTATATACCAATGAGCCATATAGTAAGACAAGTCACCTCGTCGAGCAGTTTGGCGACAAAGTAACTTATGCCAAGACCCGTGATGAGGCGCCCTGGTGCTTCGCTGTAAGTGCCGAATTCATTGAAGACGTAGAGGGACGCTTTAATAATACGGCTATGATAATGATGGGCTGTGATGGCCTGCACTTCGAAGACATGGCTCAGGCCTTTATTCAGAAAGGGGCTTCAACTTATATAGCATGGGATTTCAGCGTTATGCTAAATTATGTTGACGATGTAACTCCCCTGTTAATAGAGAAGCTCTGTTCGAACGGGCTTACGGTAAAGGAAGCGGTAGCCCAGACCATGACTGAGAAAGGTCCGGACCCGAGATATGGATCCGTGCTCAATTATTATCCAAGGCAAAGCGCCTTAAAAACTTTAAGTCAGTTAATTGAATGAATATCCGGCTTTTCGTAAAAGAAACACCCATGAAAAGAATTACTGCACAGCAATTTTCCAGGTTGTTCAGAATCCAGCGAAAGCTTTAATTATTAATCCTGCTTGCACATAATGACGGATGGTGTTTATTTTGACAATGTGCCGCTTCTACTAGTGTCTGAATTTCTTGAGTGACGGGCTATTTTCGCTCGTTTATTAAGCTGGCACGATAGGGAAACGCCCTCTGCATCGGTGAATAACTTTGTCAAAGGCATCGATTGCTCGTATTTCAAAGTCTCCCTCTGTGATAGCTGCTTTTTCTTCAACAGGGAAAACAACACTCTTCTTATAGTAGTCACCATGTTCCAACTTTAACGTACCGAAGCCCTCTGCTTCGAGGCTAAGTTTGCCGTCAACAACTAGGGATAGACTCTTTATGGTTGTTGCTTTTCCGTGGTGTGAGAATTCAACCTCCGCGTAGTACCGGCTCGGAGAAGGGGTAATTCTAACAAGTATGCTATTAGGGTCATTACGAACAAGTTCATACTCAAGGCGCTTTACCTTTATCCTCACCACTGGCCTATCCGCCCACCTGGAGAATATGTTCAATAATACATTAGCTACGGTATCCAACATGCGTTTAATCCTACTCCACCGGCCACCCCGGAATCAGTTCGTCTATCTCTGCCATCAGGCAGATGGTCTCCTTCAGAGCAACTATTACCTTCTGGTAGTGGGTCAGCTCATCATAGGTCATCGTCCGGCCCTTTCGGTCTTTGAGCCACTTCTGGCAGACCTGGTAGCCGCCGATGTGAAAATTCCAGACCTCCGGCGGCACGCCTTCAAAATACTGCGTCTTGTTGATGTAGAGCCGCCGGTTGTTGTCATCGTAGCTCACCTTGTCTACGGCGTTGGAGCCGGTGACGGGATACCCGGTAATGAGATTATTCAGAGCAGGCGACTCCATGAGGTGCAGCGATACCAGTTCGGCGCCTTTGGCCGCCAGCGCCTTAAAAAGCTCCTTATCCGAGGTCAGCGGCAGGCGGGGGAAGTCTATCTTTAAGAACTCGGCGTAGCGGGTGCGGTAGGTGGGAGAGTGAAAAACAGCGTAGGCATAGTTGAAGATGTCCTCCGGGCCAAAAGTTTCCTCTAAGTCACCTCTGCCGTCTTCTATAAAAGTTAGCCCTAGCTTATCGGAGAAGTCTTTGATGAACTCAGGGTTCAAATTAGCGCGGCGTTTGCCACCCTCGAACTGCATTTCGCCTTCGGCGGGGTAGAGATAGAGAGGAAATAAACAGGATTGTGTTGTGGATTCTCCGCATTTCGTCTCCATAATTAAGCGTGAGCAAAAGAAATGATTCATATTTGCAGATTTATTGCTTCTGGCGGAAATAAGTCCTAAATTCTCTCCCATTAGCATGTGGCGCATAATTTGCTTCACAGTACGCCAAACTAAAGAGTCCTGGTAGAAAATCAGCCTAGTATCGAACGGACGATACTGGATAGGTTTGATATATTGCTCTAAATTAACTTCTTGTTTTATAAGTTCTCTCGCTCTAGTAATATTCCAGCCCAACTTTTCAGAGATATCGAGTCTTTCGCATAATGTGGCATTAGAATCTTCTGAATCTCTGAATATTCGTGCCCTTTCCAATAACGGCTGCGGCTCAAAGTCAATAACCATATTATCTCTTGCTGTGGTCATGCCTACGCCGTTAATTGGAAAAACATCGGTCACTTTCCAGCCCTTTTCGTATTCCGCGAGGTCAGTCTCGTCTCTATTTACGAAGAGGTAATAGGGGCTAGCAGGCTTAAGTTCCACCCATTCGGTGACGCTCATATCCGCCTCAGCCAGCACTTGATACTTACCTTCCCGCAGTCCCCATAGGTCGGCATAATGAACCTTCGCTTGCGCGGTTTTGCCCAGCTCTTTCACTAGCAGGCATATAGCCACTCCCTGCTGAATATCAAATACATTTTCGTCCTTGATAGCGCCTGGGGCTTGTTCCCCTCTTCTGGAGCCACCGTGTAAGTTCAGGATGTAAATATCAGTGAATGTATTCATCAAAGACTGGCGCATGCCACGGAAGGTAGGGTTATCCAGATAAGAATGATTGGTGATAAAACCAAGTACGCCCTGCCCGGTGCGCTCGATACGCCATTGGCCGAAGCGAATAAACTTCACATAGTCATCCTGAAGCCACTTGGGGTTTTTCTCTCCCAATGGTTGGCCGTCAACCGTCTTGTACGTTTCTATCAGTTGCTTAGCCCAAGCTCCTTTATTGGCCGAATGCCCGGAATAGGGCGGATTGCCCAGCACCACCATGATGGGTTTTTCCTTTTTAATCTCGGCGGCGGCGTTGGCTTCTTCGCTTATCCACTGGGCAAAGAGCGTCTCGGAGTGCTTAAAAGCCTCGTCCAGGGTGTTGGTCAGGTAGATATGCAGGCGTTCGTCACTATGAAATTTGTAACCCGTTTCCTTTAGCAATAGCCCCAGCTTGAGGTGGGCGACGGCGTAGGGAGCCATGAGCAACTCAAAGCCGAAGATGCGGGGAAGGAGCTTCCCTGCTACGTAGTCATTCCACATCCCTTCCTGCCCGGCAAATGATTGGTGGATCTCGTTTATGACCATGTAGAGGAAGGTGGCCGTGCCGGTGGCCGGGTCGAGGATGAGGGTGCTATCATCGGCCAGCCCCTGCGGCTTGTTGAAGCGTGTCTTTAGGAGATGGTCAATTGAGCGCACGATGTAAGAAACGACCGGCTCCGGCGTGTAATAGACGCCGCGCATCTCCCGCACCTTGGGGTCATAGGCTTTCAGGAAGGTCTCGTAAAAATGCACCACCGGGTCTTCCTTGCCGCTGTGTTTGCCGAAGTTCTTCAATACCGCTTCCATATCTGCCTGCGCTAGTACCTGGGCTAGGTCGTCCACCAGCCAGGCGATGCGGTCGTCGAGTTCAGGCCCGGCGATAGTATTAAACAGCTTGCGCAGGAATGGGTTGGTTTTCGGCAGCAGGTAAGCAGCATTCTGGCGGGTAAAATCCTTATTGTCGGGAGCGGCGCACCGGGCGGCAAACAGACCGTAGGCGATAGTCTGGGCATACATATCGGCAAAATACTCAACAGAGAGGTCGGGGATGAGATTTTCCTGGAAGGCCGCTAACTGGCTGTGAAGGCTGCCGTTTTCCGCCTCCTGTTTAAAAGCTTCGATAATCAGGTCGCGAATCATGTGCGCTAGCTTAGCCATCCGTTGGGCAAGCTCATGCGGCGTGCCGACCTTCTCGGCCTGATGGTCAAGAAAAGTGGTTAAGAGTTCGGCAACTGCCTGAATCCCCTCTTTATCACGCTTGATTTTGCCGTCTTTGGCAGGCGTGCCCAGACGCGCCGATAGACGTTTCTCCTCATCCACGTACCAGCGGAACTCAAGGTAATCCGTCAGGACAAGGTTGGTAAGGGAATGTAAGTAGCGCTTAAGCTGGTCAGTCTTCTCCGTCTCGTCAAGGCTTTTACCGATATCCTTGGCCTCGATATAGCCGATTGTTGTCGAGCCTTTCCTGATGACAAAGTCAGGAGCGCCGCATTTTATATGTTTGGGCTCATTGGTAGCGCTGACTCCCGACAAGAGACTTTCGATTAAAGCCTGAAGTGCTGCACGATGGGTATGCTCGGTAGCATCATCCATCGCCAGCTTTTTCTCAATGGCGAGTACGTAGTTTTGAATGGACTTTAGCTCATCGCTCATTACCTGTCCTATTGGCGGTAGGTGGTCTCACTCCTGCGCGCCACTTGCAGAATCAATATTAAATTTTCGCTGTCATATAATTCATAAACCACACGGTAATTGCCTACCCTAATGCGGTAAGCCTTCTCTGCGCCTTTTATCTTCCTGACTCCCTGCGGACGAGGTTCCTCAGCCAGACCAACGACAGCATCTCGTAATCGCTCAAAATCTTGCCTTCTTATTCGGCCTTTGAGTTTCTCTAGTTCGCGGTCGGCAGCCGGTGAAACTTCGAGTCTATACACGATTTGTCTCGGCAGCTCCTTCGCGATGGTTTATTGATTCCTCTAGTTCCCGCTCAGATTCAGACCAGGGGCGGCCACCCTTCTCTTTCCATTCGGTTCTGGCAGCTTCGATGGCAGGAAGCAATTCGGCATCTTCACGGCTTTCCAGCCATTCACTAACAGCATCAGCGATGATTTCGCTTGCTGGCATATGTCGCCTTGCTGCTTCAACCTTAAGATATGTGTAAAGATCTTCGTTATGAAACACGACAGTCATCTTTCTACTCATATTACACCTCCAGGACATAGATACTTACATACGTATGAGTATTGTAGCAACGGCCAGAGGGAATGTCAAGCTCCAGATAGAACAATTTAGCGGATTGCTCAACCTAAAACGATGTTTGTGTTAAAATCGTTCATAGTCGGGATTGTGTTAGCAATGATTGTAGTACCTGAAGAGTTAATTAAATATTTCGGAATCTCTAATCTCCCCACTTTATGGCTTCTACCGCGTGCTATGGAGGACGAGCCGAGGCTTGGGAAGATGATTAGTATGCTTATTGAACAGGTGGATCAAGTCCTGCAATCGGAAAATCCCGACCAGCCAGCTTGGGTTAGTCAATCGCGCCATTTGTCCTTTGAGAATCGCAGGATTTCGGCTACGGCCCACGTCATTGGTGAGGCAGTAGCAGCCAGACGATTATCTATCCTCACTGCTGACATTAACACAGATACAATTAGACCCTATAACCACTCGGATCTCAGCGGACTACAACCAGATGCTGATGGGCTGGTCGACCTATCCCATTTTGATTCCGGGCATTTATTCCTTCCAGGGTTGAGAAGAAGAAATTCTGTATTCGAAATCCTGCCTTCAATTCCGGACGCAGTAAATTCCATGCATTGGACGCTTCAAGAGCTAGTCAAACTTGGTGTTAAGTTAAACATTCTCATTAGGCTGGATCCGCTAATGGTCCACCTTGCAGACGGTTATGCCCCCATTATTCAGAAAATGTTGGTGTACGGAAAGCCTCTCGATTGGAAAGCACTCGCCAATCTGAAGGAGGAGAACCATATGCGATGGCGGCCGGACCCGGGTTGGCAGGAAGATGTTGAGTTTACTGACTTAGTTTGGTCTCCAGGTAAAGACGGAGTGCATTTTACTTGTGAAGAAGTACCCAAATTGGCAACATGTACAGTGAGGGGGAGTCGCTATTTCCATGGAATATATATACCTGGTAAACATTCCTTCACTCACTGTGACGGTGCCATTCGTGTTTACTCAGCGCAGGAGCTTGTTTATAGGTATCAAGCTCACGTGCGCCAAATCGGAAAAATCGGGAAGCGAATAAAAGCTTTTCTGGTAGGTAGCGAGATTACAGCAGAGGAATGGATTTCTCTAGTGTGTACTTTCTATGTATGGAACAATGATGTTCAGAATTACTTTGGGGTAGGCATAAAGTGGTAGCTGGATTAGCTCTAGACGGGTCTACGCGAGCTTTATTGTCAATAATTCCATATGTTAAATCGTTCAAGCGGAGAATAGCTTCAAAGTCACACAATTACTTGAATTGTTCGACTGGGTAACATTTGCTTATGTTTTTACCCAACATTCCTGACAATTAGTGCAGCCCCGCGTTTTTCGGCTAGCATCATTCTGCTTAATTGACTTGGTTATGACGATTGTTTATTGTATGATATGCTATTCATAATGATCTTGGGGGGTATTCATGGATGGTGCCATAAAAAAGACTTGGATGCCTACAGTTGCCGGTATTCTGGGTATAGTTACTGGTAGTATTATCCTGAGTATATTGTTTCTGTTTGGTATCGGCCCAAACATTATTGAGCCAGTTAAGGCAGAAGCATTCAACTTTGATTTGTCTTTGTTATTTATGGTTATGCCCGCGATAATTATTTCCTCACTAGATATTATTGGTGGTACATTTGCTATACGAAGGAGAAGGTGGAGGTGGGCACTTGCTGGTTCAATTTCTAGTGCTATCGGTCCAACCCCCTTAGGTATAGCAGCAATTGTACTATTGATATTATCCAGAAACGAGTTTAAATAGATATTTCGCCACACTAGTAAGTCTGAATAATAATTCGAAACAGAAACGTGTTTCGTGCTATCTGATGTTTCTCTGGACTGAACTGAGCGTATTCAAGTACTACTCGTATATGTCAAGATGCATTCATCGTAAGATAAAAAAATAGGCTGGGGAACTCCCCAGCCTATTACCGTTTAAACTAACTGTTTTAGCTTACCAGCATCGGTTGCCGTCCATAGCTTTCTGATTTCTTCTCCGCCTCTACCTCTCCGTCCGGTAATTCATTACGGACAGCCTTGATAGAGTTCTTGATGTAGTCTATCCGCTCGATATCGATGACGAGGCGGAGAAGACGCTGGTCAAGGTACTGGGGCAAGTTGGCGATGTTCCTGGCTTCGTTCGCCACAATCTTTGTCTGCTCTAGTGGCCCAGCAGCCTGATTAACAAACTCTTCCGCCATATCCATCGCTTCACTTACTCGTAGAGCACTCCACTTTATGGGCACAGTATTACCTCCTTCCAGGGCAAAGACAGCCCCTCAAAATATAGATACAGTACTTGACGCTAATGGGCGTTACAGGAGCCAGTGGCTAATACTCGTCGGGGAACAGAATAGTGGTCGCCGACCTGTCGGCTTCGGTGATTATCCAGATTTTTGGCAGTTCTCCTGACTCGTAGGCGGACAGGATACGGAAGCCTTCTTTAAGGCTCAGGTCATTCTCCGCTATATCTTCGTCGCCAAGTTCTCCCCAATCGCCTTTGACGTGGCGATTGAGGCTCTTGGTAACGAACTTAGCGAACGCCTCATCATCGGCCACCAGGTCATTTACTCCCCTGGTCATCACAAGCTGTCCCAGGGGAAAGGTCGGGTTGACTACAAACATATGGGTCTCCTTCCCGGGCACAAATAGCCCTGTAGATTTAATCCTTTACCACTAGAACATCGTGGCTTGGGCGCCGTGTTTCTGTTCGTTTGCTTCCCAGCACTCCTGGGCAAGCCTTCGGGCATGTTCCATTACCAGCTCGGTGTCCAGCTCGTCATCGTCGGCTTTATTGATAAACTCGGAGCGATAGCCGGTGCTGGTCATACACCCTCTCAATTCAAGATGGTCGGCGTGGGCAAAGTAGTTGATATGCCAGGTCACGCTGACCGT
>Ga0315544_1001867_pt1 | contig 15694 bp, 16 predicted proteins | sample SalMarSW160130MG_2_FD_202543 | JGI IMG/M metagenome (GOLD analysis project Ga0315544, IMG submission 202543) | Salt marsh sediment microbial communities from the Plum Island Ecosystem LTER, Massachusetts, United States - Salt Marsh Sediment SW1601-130 ... | reverse complement strand
AGCGACCTACATTCAAATTACCTAAGCCAAAGGATTCTCCATCAATACTTGATTGACAACGATGTGGACGTACATATTGCTCAGATACGGCTGTCTTACAGGAGACAGAGAGATTTGATGGTGTCACTGATCGAGGAGCAGTTTCCCAATGGAACACATCTTACACGACCTGAAGGTGGAATGTTCTTGTGGGTTACGCTTCCGGAAGGAATATCATCATTAAAGCTGTTTGAGTTGGCCATAGTAGAGCATGTGGCTTTTGTGCCAGGTAAGCCGTTCTACGTCAATGGTGATGGTGATAGCACGTTAAGGCTGAACTTCTCTAATTCTGATGAAGACAGAATCGACCAGGGCATAAGACGTTTGGCGAGAATCGTCAAGAAAGAACTCGCTAAAAGTAAGTAATCAAATAGTGAAAGGGCACGGGACAAATGGATAGGTATATATTCTACATTTTGGATGTTTTTGCTCAAGAGAAATATGCAGGCAATCAGCTCGCTGTGGTCCGAGACGCAGCAGCTTTATCTGATAGCCAGATGCAGCAGATTGCCAAAGAGATGAATTATTCTGAGACAACATTTATTCTGAGCGATGAGCCGCGAGAGGGCGGTTATGACGTTCGGATTTTCACACCGGCAATAGAACTACCTTTTGCAGGGCATCCGACACTGGGAACGGCTTATGTAATTCGTCAAGAGATTATCAAGAAGCCTGTTGAGAACGTAAACCTTAATCTGAAGATCGGCCGGATTCCTGTCACTTTCCAAAATACTGGCGAAGGAGGGGATATTCTTTGGATGAAACAGATTGAATCTATCTTCGGAGAGGTCTTTGACGCTGATGATATTGTGCGGGTTTTGGCAGTTGAAAGAGATGACATCGACGAAAGATTCCCAATTCAGGAGGTTTCTACAGGCATATTTTCCATAATTGTTCCGTTAAAGAGTTTAGCTGCTGTTAAGCGAGTTCAGATAGCCAGAGATAGGTACTTCGAGCTGATCGAAAAAACGCAGGCTAAGGCAATTCTCATCTTTTGTTCCGATACGTATAATCAAGATAATGACTTGAATGCCCGGATGTTTTTTGATTGCTATGGTATCAAGGAAGATCCGGCTACAGGAAGTGCAAATGGTTGCTTAGCCGGGTACTTGGTCAAGAACCGATACTTCGGGACTAACAAGATAGACATTCGGGTCGAACAAGGTTATGAGATAGGAAGGCCATCGCTTCTTTATCTGAGGGCAAAAGATGAAGGCGGAACTATAAACGTCGCTGTAGGCGGAAAAGTAGTGATGGTCGCTAAGGGCGAATTGATTTAGCGTAAACTCTGCATAGTAAAAGAAATTCAGATGAAGAAATACAGAATAGATTTTGAATCGATAGCATGGGAAAAATTAGCACTCGGTGCCAGATTTAAAGCCTACCGGCAAGGGCGCAGAAAACTGCGCTTAGCAGAATTCACCAGAGAGTTTGTTGAGCCTGATTGGTGCACTAAGGGACATATCGGATACGTTCTCCAAGGTCGAATGGAAATAGACTTCGATGGACAAATCGTTACATTCGGGCCGGGTGACGGGCTCTTTATTCCAGCCGGTGAGAAACACAAGCACAAAGCTAAAGTTCTTACAGACAAAGTGAAAATAATTTTGGTGGAGGATAGCTGAAGTCATGAGGCTAAGGACAAGAATATATGTTGAAGTTATGTAGAGCGGAAAGTGGTGAAAATCTTGAGCAGGCTCGCATACTTTGGCAAGAGTATGCTGAATTTCTGAAGAGCTGTTTCCACGAACGTATAGACCTGCCTTCCTTCAAAGAGTACTTCAATAATTATGAGCAGGAAATCGCTAATCATTTGCCCGGCTGTTACGACCCTCCTAAAGGTTGCCTTTTACTTGCCGTGTATCAGGGAAATCCTGCTGGCTGTGTCGGACTAAGGGATTTAGGTGGCTGTATATGTGAAATGCGAAGACTATTCGTCAGGCTGCAATATCGAGGATTGGGTGTAGGAAAGGCCTTAGCTGAAGCCATAATCGAGCACGGACAAAGTTTTGGTTACGCATCGATGCGTCTGAATACAAATCGGAGAATGCCCGAAGCAGAAAAATTGTATCGGGCCCTTGGTTTCAATGATATTGCTCCTTATGAGCATTTCGATGTAGATGGTATGATTTTTATGGAGCTAAAATTGCAATGACGCTATCAAAAATTGATTTCAAAAAATATCACGGCCTCGGAAATGACTATCTTGTGATCGATCCTAATTTCACGGATGTTGAGTTAACGCCGGAGACTATCCGACTGCTTTGTGATAGACATTACGGGATAGGGTCGGATGGGATATTATATGGCCCCATCAAAGAAACTAAAAACTCAAAACTAAAAACTCAAAACTTGTATGAATTGCGGATTTTTAATCCCGACGGCAGTGAAGCTGAGAAAAGTGGTAATGGGCTGAGGATATTTGCCAAGTACCTTTTTGAGAACAAATACGTCGATAAAAAAGATTTTAGTATCAAGACATTAGGCGGAATAGTTCAAGTCTGGATACAAGATGATGCAGCGAATTTGATAAAGATTAATATGGGCACAACAACTTTCCTGAGCACTGAAATACCGGTCAAAGGTCCCAAAAGGGAGGTCGTGGACGAAGAATTGTCAATTGGGGCAGCGAAGTATAAGCTGACATGTCTGTCCATCGGGAATCCTCACTGCGTTATACCGACCGAAGATGTGAGTGAGCAAAATGCCAGACAACTTGGTCCGTATGTCGAGAATCACGAGATGTTTCCAAAACGAATTAACATGCAGCTATTAAAAGTCATAGATAGAAACAACATTGAGATAAGGATATGGGAAAGAAGCGCAGGATATACTCTTGCTTCGGGCAGCAGTGCCTGCGCAGCAGCCGCAGCAGCTCACAAATTAGGCTTAGTGGATAATCAAATAAATGTGAAAATGCCCGGCGGGAGTTTATTGATAGAAATCGCCGACAACAAAGGAATATGTATGACCGGTCCCGTTGAAGGAGTATTCCAGGGTCACTTTCATCCGGACCTAAAACAAAGGATTTCGGATTGAAAAATCGCTCTAATAATGATGCCAGTATCGATCTCACAAGGCGTGCAGCTTTGTTTCACAGTTGCCGAATAATACCCTAAAAACCAGGTAGATAGGCTCCAAAGGCTCAGATCTTCTGGTCTGCGCGATTATTTTCGCTGCTCTTTGGCTGAATCTCTGAAAAAGCGGAAACTTCTTGCAAAACTGATCACTTTTATAGTAAAATTGTTTTGAATGAAGGTGTGAAGGCAGGCTCAAAATTATCATAGTATTTTTCGTTTGCCATCATAAATTTAGTCCTATCTCATACCAGTCCTGCCTCAGAAAAATGACACTTTTTTCTATAGCTGTGTGTTGTATCTGCTGATTGGATTGTCGGAGGAGCGGAGACAGAAAATGCTTTAAATTAGCAAAACGAACTCAATTCGTGCAAAGGGGATTTAGGTTTAAGACCGTTGTGTCATAATATTTATCATCTATTCATGAAAGGGTGCGAAAATGAGAACCAAAACATATTTGAAATTCAGGTTGTTCGTGGCGGTATTTATTCTTGCGATGGTATCCACAGCTATGGGAAGGACTATCTTCGTTGACGCCGATGCCACAGGTAACAATGACGGCTCAAGCTGGGCTAATGCTTACAACCACCTTCAGGATGCTCTATCTGCTGCCTCAAGTGGTGACCAGATCGAGGTAGCAGAGGGTGTTTATAAACCAGACCAAGGAGAAGGTATTACACATGGCGACCGGACGGCTACATTCCAGCTTAAAAATGGCGTCATAATCATAGGCGGCTACGCTGGCTTTGGTGAGCCAGACCCCGATACCAAGGATATTGTTGGATACCAGACCATCCTAAGTGGCGACCTCAATGGCGACGACGGGCCGGATTTTGCCAACAATGGCGAAAATAGCTACCATGTTGTGACCAGCAGTGGAAGCGATGAAACAGCCGTTCTGAATGGCTTTACCGTCACTGCCGGCAATGCCGATGATGATATAATTCATCAACCGGATATCAATTACGGTGGGGGAATGTACAACGAGATGGGTAGCCCAACGCTGATGAACTGTACGTTCAGTAGGAACCTGGCAAATCAAGGTGGTGGGATGTACAACATTTCCGATGGGAGGCCGATATTGACCAATTGTACGTTCATTGGCAATAGGGCTGGTTACCGCGGCGGCGGGATGCTAAATGGTAAAAGCAGTAGGCCTACACTGACCAACTGCACGTTCAAGAGGAACCACTCGGCTCGTGATGGTGGCGGGGTGTGTAATCGTTATGGGAGCCTGGCAACCTTGATCGAGTGTACATTCAGCGAAAACAACGCCGACATGGGTGGCGGGTTGAGCAACGACCAATGTAGTCCAACACTGACCAACTGTAGGTTCAACCGTAATGAGGCTTGGGAAGGTGGGGGCATGTACAACTTTGGAGGCAGACCAACACTGATCAACTGTACGTTCAGTGGTAACCAAGCCGAGAATGGTGGCAGTGGGATGAGCAATGAAGGTATGCCGGAGAAGTGCGATCCTAGGTCAGGGCCTGAAGACTGCGTAGACGCTATATGGTGCTATCCCACACTTAGAAACTGCACATTTGTTGGAAACCGCTCAGGCTTATATGGCGCAATAACAAATAGTCTGCAGACTCGTGCAACTATTATAAACTGTATTGTATGGAATAACATCCCTGCCGACATCATCCCTTCGTACATCACCGGCAGTGCTAACATTTCGTACAGCGATGTGGAGGGTGGATGGCCTGGCGAAGGCAACATTAATGCCGATCCACTTTTTATAGATGCCGACGGAGCTGACAATATCTTTGGCACGGATGACGACAACCTTCGTTTGTTACCTGGCTCACCATGTATTAATGCAGGTGGTAACACAGCAGTTTTACCATGGGTATTTACCGACCTCGATGGCAATCCGCGCATTATAAATGGGATCGTGGATATGGGAGCTTATGAGTTCTGCGGTCTATTCAATTGGTACGTTAATGCTGCTGACGGTGACGATAACAACGACGGATCTACGCTTGAGACAGCTTTCGCGACAATCCAGAGAGCTATCGATGCGGCTGGCTATGGCGACACAGTATTGGTCTATCCGGGCATATACACTGAAGAGATCGTTTTTCTCGGTAAAGTAATAACTGTACAAGGTGTAGCCACTACCGATGGTGTGCCGGTGCTGCAAAATCCTGATGATTTCGCTGTCTCATTTTATTACGGCGAGGGACCTGATAGTAACTTGAAGAATTTTGTCATAAGAAATAGCTTCATGGCAATCTTTATTGCCGGCAGTAACCCTACAATAACCAATGTCACGATAGTTAATAACAAATACGGCATTGAGGCCTATGCCGGAGCAGAGCCGGATATAAGCAACAGCATCTTCTGGAACAATACAAACGGCGATCTGTTTGGATGCCAGGCAGCCTACAGTTGGGTCCAAGATGAGCTTGAATCTGAATCATTTGATAGTCCGATTTCTTACTGGGGCTTTGATGAAGATACTGGTAATGTTGCTTTCGATCCCATAGGAGACAACCATGGAACCATTTATGGCGGAGCATCCAGAACGGAGGGTATTTCTGGTGGAGCGTTTCAGTTCGATGGTGTCGACGATTACGTTGATTGTGGTTTCTCCAGTTCATTCTGTTTGCTTGACGATGTTAGTGTAACGTTCTGGATTAAACGACAACATCAAACGAAAGGGACAATGCTGACTATCGAAGGAAGTCCAATCGACAAAGGTTCTGAAGAAGACAATAGTATCTTTTTTCTCCGAATCTACACACCTCAAGAAGTCTTTGAATACATACACGAGTATGGTGCAGGATATAACCAGACATACCATTTTCCACCTATACCATATAGCAAATGGACTCATGTGGTAGTTACTCGAGATAGCCGAGCAAGAACAGTCAATGCGTATTTCGATGGAAAACACATTGGTACTTTCAATTATTGGCATCAAGCAGAAAATCCCAGCGAAGAGCTTGATCTTGTAATAGGGGCACGTTCTACAGGTATTGATAATTATGTAGGCTTGTTGGACGAAGTGGCTTTATTCGACAGAGTCTTATCGCCTCAAGAAATTCAGATGTCGTATACGTTAGGTCTTGCAGGCGATTCCTTGGATAATCACATTACCCGAGATCCTTTTTTCGTTGATCCTGACAATGGGGACTACCATCTCAGGAGTGAGCGGGGCCGGTATTGGCCTGCCCATGATGTTTGGGTCCTCGACAACATAACAAGTCCCTGCATCGATGGCGGCGATCCAACAGTTGATCCATCCGGCGAGCCGATGCCCAACGGCGGCAGAATCAATATGGGTGCTTACGGCGGTACGGCTTATGCAAGTATGAGTGAAATGGTATGGCTCGATGGCGATATCAATCACGATGGCATAGTCGATATGATAGATTTTGCGATGCTCGCTGATAATTGGCTTAGAGTTGAATAAATGCCCGTATCTAACCGGCTATACCCCCATTGAAAGTGTCGATTAGCAGCTTAGCTTGTGGTCTTGGTAACTTAGAATTTGAACTGGTCTTTGAAGACGGTTTTAAAATCGTAAAGATCGTTGAAATCGTTGATCGAATCATTCGGCTGGGTGCTCATCCATTCGTTGTCTATCATAAGATAGACGATTTCGCCGAAGTCGCGAGTTGTTTTGACACCCCAGGTTTTGAGCACCAGCATTGCGAGTCTTCCATATTTTTCTATAGCGAGCCTTCTTAGACCCTCGCACAGAGTTTGGCCACTGACATGGCGTGGCTCAGCCGTGATCTCCTTCAGAGTGTAGCCGAGTCCTTCGTAGATGAACTTAAGAGCACCGGCACTATAACGGCCATCTTCTCCGGCTATTTGTTCGAGGCCTTTTTTCATCTGATAATCCGTTGTGCGCCTTGTTGCTTTTCTGAGCCGAGCTGGTCTTTCTCGATCCTCACTACTATTGAGCGGCTGAAATCAGGAAGCGCGACTGTAGTCGCAGTAGTCTGCACATCCGTCCATTTATCTGTCCAGGGGTCATAGATACGGATTTTGGCATTATCGAATCCGGCACTGATTTTGGAAAGATCAACAGAGACTCCGTGCACTATTTGAGGCTTGACGACCTGTTTGAGTTCGCTTTGCCAGGTGTTGCTGCTGTCACGACACCAGACAAGAATCGTATTTTTACCTTTTAGAGCATATACGCGCATGCGCGAATGTTTGATTTGGACAGGCTCAAAATTTTCATCTGGCAGATCAATGTCCTCAACGACCTCGGCGAAACGTGCGTAATGGTACCATAAATTGTTCTTGTCTACGTACGTATCCCAATGCCAGATTTGTCCGGGTCCGGCTGCACCAGCGAAAAACGGAGCAAACAATACATCATGGAGGATCATTCCATCTTTATCTTTTTCGTAGAGTTCGAAAGGACCAGAATGACCCGGCTCAACGGCACCACCTTCTGCTAAGATTATGGGCTTGCGTAAGCGAAACGCTCGAAGCTCTGAGACAGCATCGGCTGCGAGAACGTCAACGGGGCCGTGACAGACTTTAAGGGCTGCTCCCAGGTCAAGGTAGCGGTGTACCTGGGCTACGTCGTTGTCGGTCATACGATAGATTGTGCGGTACGTACTGAGGACTTCTGCAATATCGAAGCTGCTGAGACTTTGCATAGCGAGATTGTTTGGGAAGCGACTGTGCAATTCACCGAGCATTAGTTCGGTCCACTCGGTCCAGCCTCGGCCTGCAATTGTGTTAATTTCGTTCCAGAGTTCCCAGCCGAAAATAGCTGGCTTATAGCTATAGCGACTGGCGTACCAATCCAACTTGCTTTTGAACTGCTGTTGGCTTCGGCGACCATTGAAAAAATCAGTAACATTTCTTGCTGGCCCACCTTGTGAGGTATGGTGAATGTGCTTACCAAATACCCCATTATCCTCGAAATTACGGAAGTGTTCGAGTGTCAGTTTGACCCTGATACCGTGGTTTTCAGCCATGGAGAGCAAACGGTCAATTCGCCGAGCTTTTTGGGGATCGTATTGGCCGCTTTTTGAGTGTTCGACATCCCAAAACTCGTGGCTGAGCCAAATGCGGATAAAGTTGCCTTGATTTTCTGAGAGCTTTATGAGCCATTGCTGCATTTGTGCTAGGCCTTGTTCTTCGTCGGCGTCGGAGCTTGGATGGATCATGTTTAGGCCGATAGGGATGTACCAGCTACCATCGGATAGTTCGAAATAGCGCGGGTCGCGTGGGCTGACGCGAACAAAGGCATTTGCCTGATTGGCCAGCGCGGCATTAATAGGCGCCGCTATAAAGGCGGCAGCAGTAACGAGCAGATAAAGCTGGAGCCTATGCAACGTTAAGGCTACTGTCAGACGTTCTCTGTTCATACACAATACATTAAAGTACTTTTTGTCCTGGTTTTGCCCCGGGATCAGCCGTGAGCATAAAGATATCTTTACCACCGGTACCGGCAGCCATGATCATACCTTCGGACAGACCAAATCTCATTTTTCTTGGCTTTAGATTGGCGAAATAAACAACGGTTTTGCCCATCAAGTCTTCCGGATTATATGCTGTGGCTATAGCGGCAAGAACGGTTTTTCCTGGGACGCCAACATCCAAATCGAGACGCAACAGTTTATCAGCCCCTTCCACTCGCTCTGCTTTTGCTACTTTAGCAATTCGAAGGTCTATCTTTCCAAAATCTTCGATAGTGCATTCGGGTTTGAACGGGTCGAACGTTTCTGGTTGTTGTGATGGTGTTGGTTGCTGAGGGCTTTGAGTGTCTTTACTTTCCTGAATCATTGTATCCACCTGCCTTTTGTCAATCCTTTCGAAGAGTCTTTCAAATTCATTTATTTTGTGATTTTCCAGCAATATATCGACGTCAGCGAACTGGAGTGCACCGACGTTAAGAAACTTTTGAATTTTTTCAACGTATTTTGGAAGAATAGGCTTCAGGTAAATCGTCAGAATTCTCACAGCGTTTATAACAGCGGTTAGAGTGGACCGGGTACTCTCAGGATCGCTTTTCACGGTGACCCACGGCTGATTCTGTTCAACGTAACGGTTTGCCTCATCTGCCAGAGCGCTGATTGTTCGAGCAACAGCCGCATATTTAAGATTCTCATAATCTGCTACGATCTGTTCTTTAGCAGTTCTTAGTTTATCAATCAGTTCCTTACCCTGCTCGTCTAACCGCCCGAGCCGACCATCCAGATTTTTGGAGAGCATTGGGCCTGAGCGGGAAGCGAGATTTGCATATTTGCCGACCAGGTTGGAGTTAATTTTGTTTGTGAAATCATCCAGGCGCAGGTCTATGTCCTCGATGCCGTCGGTAAGTTTGCTGGCGTAGTAGTACCTCAAGTACTCAGGATCGAAGTGTTTTATGTAGGTGCTGGCTTTAATAAAAGTACCACGGGACTTGCTCATCTTCTCACCGTCTACGGTTAGAAAGCCATGGACAAAAAGTTTGTCAGCGGTTTTGAAGCCGGACCCGATAAGCATTGCGGGCCAAAACAAGGCGTGGAAATACATAATGTCCTTGCCGATGAAGTGATAGAGCTCGTATCCGTTTCCTTGCTGTTGGGATGATTGTTTTGCTGGGCCGTCAAGTCCTGGCCAGAGCAGGTTAAAGTCCAGGCCGTTTCTGTCACAGTAGTTTTTTGCTGATGCCATGTATCCTATGGGTGCGTCGAGCCAAACGTAAAAAAACTTGTTTTCTTCACCGGGGATTTTGAATCCGAAATATGGACCATCCCGAGATATGTCCCAGTCTTTAAGGCCGATTTTAAACCACTCATCGAGTTTGTTTGCGACTGATTTTTGTACATGGCCTGCGGTTATAATATCTTTGAGCTGTTGCTCATAGTTGGTGAGCTTGAAGAAATAGTGCTCGGACTTTTGCACAACGGGTGTACCGTGGCAGGTCGCGCAATAAGGATTTATCAGGTCGGTAGAGCGGTAGGTAGCACTACATATCTCACAGGAGTCACCATATTGGTTTTCGGCTTTACAGCGTGGGCATGTGCCGCGTACATATCTGTCGGGCAGAGACATTTTACAGTTCTGGCAATAGCTCTGCTCGACCTGCCGTTTTGTAACGGCCCCAGCCTTGGTGAGCCGGGTAAAAATCAGTTCACTAAATTGTTTGTTTTCCGCAGAATGGGTAGTGTAATAGTTGTCGAATTCGATGTGGAAGCTGTCGAAGTCAGCGACATGAGCTTTGTACATTTGCTCAATTAGCTGCTCAGGTTGTATGCCGGCAGCGCGTGCACTTAGCATAATCGGCGTCCCGTGTGTGTCATCGGCACAAAAGTAAAGACATTGATTGCCACACATTTTCTGAAAGCGTACCCAGATATCGGTCTGCAGGTACTCCACTAAATGGCCTATGTGTATTGGCCCATTGGCGTAAGGTAAAGCAGACGTCACAACTATCTTGCGAGACATACTTCTTCCAAAATTACTGTTGATTTTTGTCTTCGCTGGTTTTCTTCTCGTTTTTGGGTGGCTGATTTTGTCTTTTCTTAGCAGTAGATGTAGGAATTACCTTGACCTCGTCAACGTTCAGTGCGTTCTTCTCCCCGCTTTCATATTCAACGACGACAAGCTGAGTTAGTATTTGCGTGTCCACAACTTTACCCTCACCGTGTTTTGTTTTTACCCGGGCATTCTTTTTCGGCAGTCGTTTTTTCAGTTGCGTATAGGTCTGGTCTTCGTACCGCAGGCAACATTTAAGTCTGCCGCAGTAACCCGATATCTTGGAAGGGTCCAGAGTGGCTTTTTGCATTTTAGCCATTCGCATGTTGACCGGCTTTAGGATTTTAAGAAACCTTTTACAGCAGCACTCTTGTCCGCAGCTTTCGATATCGCCGAGGAGCTTGGCTTCGTCACGTGAGCCTATTTGGCGCATTTCAATTCGCGTCTGGTATTCCTGTGCGAGTCTCTTTACCAATTCGCGGAAATCGACTCGCCCATCGGACATGAAATAGAAAACAATTCGCTCACCGCCGAAGATGTGCTCGGCATCGACTATTTTCATAGGCAAGTTCATCTCTTTGACGAACTGCTTACAGCATTCTATCTCATCTCTGGCAATCTTTTGAAGATGTCGCTCCTCAGCGACGTCAGCAGCGCTGGCATAACGGACAAACTTGCCGGCTTGCTCAAGGGAGAATTCGGTGTCCCCAGCGTTAAAATACTGTTCTATTTGCTCGTCAGTGAGCTTGAGTCGACCATCTTTGTAGGATGCGAGCTGACCCACGAGAGAGCCCAGCTCAAGGCCCTTTTCAGTTTTTACCACGACACGGGCAGGGAGTTTGGGTATTTGAGTTTCGTTGTGCTCGAAAAAACCGAGCGTACTCATCCGCCCATATCGAACGAGCATATACTTTTTACCTTTTGCCCGCGGGGGTTTTGTTGTTGAGACTTCAGCCATTTCATTAATAAAAATAACGTGCTGTCATTTTACCGTCTGGTTCAAGATTAGGACCAGCCAAGAATAAAACAAGGTCAAACAACTACAGGCCAAGAATTATATCAGAATTTACGAGGCATAACAAGAGATGTTCGAAAATGAGCTTTTCATTGACACCGGCTTCAATCCAGCGAAGAGCCTTATAACAATCTGCAATTTTCATAGCTGCCTGGTCCGTCTCGAAGCGTACAGCTAATTTTGCTATGTGTTGTTTCTGGTCGAAATTGAAAAAGTGCTTGGCAGGTGCCACATTCAGTGTCATCACATCATATAAAGCTGATATGATTATCTGGATAAGAGTCTTTTGCGCCCGACGGTTAATATCGCTTTTGCTCGCATTTTTTTCAAGTCCTGTCCAAACCTCAGCGATTTTCCTGCTTTCATTAAGAAATTGCTGCGCGAATTCCACAGCGTCTGCAAGTCTGTAGGTTGCTAAAGAGCTTACAAGCTGTTTTTTAATTTCATACAGTGGGACACCAGCCAGCTCAAGTCTTGCATATTGGATGGCTGAGCCTAAACTGCCCTGAGAAAGGCGGGCAAAGTATCGCGCTTTATCTTGTTCGATATCCATCGACCTCAATTTCTCAAGTATCTTTGATTCGCCTATCGGGCCGAACCTGAGTGTTTGGCATCTCGATTTGGTAGTGGGTAAGAGTTTTTCGAGCCTTGTGCACAATAGTATGATGCAGCAGTATCCGGGCGGTTCTTCAAGTACTTTTAGTAGTGCATTCTGCGAGGCGATGTTTAGCTTCTCAGCTTCGCTTATTACGAATACCTTTCTTTGTGATAAAGAAGGCCTTATGTGCACTTTATCTATTAGAAATTCGCGGATGACATCAATTGGTAGCTCGACAGGTGTAGACCTGCCCTTGCCTGTGCTCGTAAATTCGAGCAGTTCCTTGTAAATGTGATTAAAGTCAGGATGTGAGCCCACTTCGATAGCTCGGCAGGATTCGCACGAACCGCAACTGTCGGTAAAGCCATTTTCAACAACAGGTTTTTCACACAGCAGTAACTTGGCCCATGCAGTCGCGGTCTTGAACCTGCCGACGCCATCCAGACCCGCGAATATGTATGCGTGGGACCATTTGCCTATGGCAAAGGCCTGCTGCAAAGCGGTGATTGTTTTATCCTGACAAAAAATTTCTTTCAACGACATTGTGAAATATCAAAACATGAAAAAGCAAATCTTAAAGTTTTTTTAGGCTAAAAAATTTCACAACTTCTTCTATAATTTTTTTATGGACGTTTTCAATTGAGTCGTCACCATCGACGATACGGAAATCTTCACTCTGTTTGGCTAATTGAAGAAATCCTTCGCGAACCTTTTCATGGTAAGTGCTGCCTTTTTGCTCCATTCTGTCAAGCTGACGGTTCAGACGCTGCAGTGCTGTTTGAATATCCACATACAAAATGATAGTCATATCCGGCCAGACTCTTTCCAGACAATCAGTTGCAATTTTTATCACGTTTTCCATCCCGAAACCGCCCGCATACCCCTGGTAAGCACAAGTGCTACAGAGCCATCTATCGAGTATGACGCATTTATTTTCCTGTAAGGCCGGTGCTATCTTTTCAGCCCACAGTTGTGCTCTTGCCGCCATATAAAGTAGTAATTCTGTCCTTGTATCCATTATGCTGTGTTCGGGACTGAGCAGGATTTCTCTTATTTTCTCGCCGATGGTCGTATCGCCCGGATCACGGAAAGTTACTGCTTGCATGTTCTGGCTCTTTAACCATTCTGCTAGAAGCTTCGTCTGCGTGGTTTTACCACAGCCATCCGGCCCATCAAGAACAATGAATTTACCTGGCATTTGGTTTAGCACGATAACCTTTATGATGTTCGAAACACTCGTTGCTCTCTCAGTCGTTTTGCAAGATTAGCTGCACAACGGAATTTCTAACGTGTTCAGCAGCAGTGATACACGTTTTACAGATTTGCAGGTCCGGTTCAAAGTCAGGCAGAGTGCTTCCAAGAGGATACTTCGAAGGCAGATATATAGAGTCCAGTAAGTCGCGTTCGTCCTCTGTTATATCGACGTTCAAACCATTTCGGCTGAGAATTCCTACAAGCTCATTTATACTGTGGGTTCTCTTGAGCTTGATACTCGCATGCAGCAATGCGGCCTTTAACATTTTTTCAACAGCCTGTTGGGCATTCTGTAAGCAAGGATTAAACAGTTTGCTATCCAATAGCACCTTAGCTGAGCGTAAGTTTTCTTCTGCGTAATCGAGCCACTTTTTAGCTTCTTCTTTCATAGATGGTCTCTCCACGCTGGATTTCGTCCAAGAACGGGCCGTTGGCGGCGCCTGCACTTAGGGGAATGATATCTATCGGTATTATGCGGGCGATATCGCGTGTTTTTCTGCGATATTTCATAGCAAGTGGAAGATATTTTTCGTCGCTATCCTGAAAAACAGCCACATCGAGGTCGTGCGGATCTTTTGATTTCAGAAACGAGCCGAAGATTACGATACGACGCACTTCAGGCTCAGTAGTCAAAGAGGCGACCAACTTTTGTCTTATTGATTGTTTCTTTTGCTCGGTAAACATTACGAAAAATCAACACAAAATAGGCTACCTGTCAAAAATATGATGTACCTGAACTACTATTATCATGTATTTTTGAGTTGCTATCAAGTGTCATGAATTTCTCTGAGAATTTGCATTACGAAATTATTGATTTCTTCAAATCTCTGATTCTATATTCCTGTTGGTTTTTAAGATCAAAAGACATTGATGTGTAAATCTAACAGCCATAACTGCTATCATTAAGCTAATAAAATTTATTACCAATGCTGAGATTACAATCAAAATATCTTGTAAAATTTGCAGATTTGATTTTCCGTTACAACAAATACTCCCACAGCTTGTACCACAACAATATCGTGACAAAATCGAAAAGAAAAGACCAATAACGATATTAATACAGTATAAAATGACTAACTCTCTTGCATCGGATAGCTTGCAGAACTTCAGGAACTTAAAACTTTTAAGGGCAGGGCAATCCAATACGAACACCAATGCAGGTATTAGCAATATTAGCTTGATGAAGATTAAATTTAGAAAGATGGGATATAATGTGAAAATCCAGAAAAAATGCGATGAGGTGAACTCCTGGGGATTTCTAGCATGTTTATAGATTAAACTGTAATATATTAGAAATGGTAATATGAAAGGTAGTGAATAAATCAGAGATAATACGATCATTCTCCAAAGAAAATGTATGCCTATACGCAACAGAAACAAAGGAGATTGTCGCTTTGGGCCTTCTAAATATACTGTCCGCAGGAAACCACAGCGGAGTAGCGTTCGAGTTAACGAAAGCGTCAATAATACAAATGGGATAATTAAGCCGATAATTCGTATTGATTTTGACCTCACTATTGAAAGAAGTCTGTTCGATAGTATTGCCAATATAGAGATGCCTATGATAAGAGCCACCTCCGGCCAGCGAACTTTGAATATAGCCAATGTTTTTCTGATTTCGCTCACTGAGCTTTCCTTTTTCTTACTTTGTTAACTGGAAGTTTTCTTCGCCGAGTTTTCAAATGGTAGGGTGGGCACCGCCATAGGCGGGCAAGCTTACTACTCTGCGAAGTAGTTTCCACCCTCCGTAGCTAAACTACTGCGGAGGTCGGGTTGCTACGTAGCACGAGTCAGCCCACCGATCCTATAATTGAATTGGTGGGGCATCCATTCTCCTCCCAAAGGGATGCGAAGGATGAAAGCCCCACTCTAAAGTCCTTGTCATTTCGACCGAAGCCCCTAAGGGGCGATGTGGAGAAATCTATTTACAAAGCAGATTTCTCGACTCGCCTTCGGCTTCCCTAAGGAACGCCTTACGGTGCACTCGAAATGATAAATACTTTTTTTTCTACAAAGCAATGTCAGTGTTATGGTTTTATTTTATAAGGAATTATAAGGATTTTTAATTTATTTATGATAGCCAGTTAATTAATAATCCTCCAATAATTCCTCCAAGAAAGCTCACAATAACCCAAATCCAGTGATGTTTTATGTACTCTGCATACCATAAGTTGCTCCGTTTCCACAATGAACAATATTTTCTGCCCAAATCCAAACCTGCGAGTTTCATCTCATTAATTTTGTAATAGTAGCTATCACATTTGCTTA
>Ga0315544_1001866_pt1 | contig 15694 bp, 20 predicted proteins | sample SalMarSW160130MG_2_FD_202543 | JGI IMG/M metagenome (GOLD analysis project Ga0315544, IMG submission 202543) | Salt marsh sediment microbial communities from the Plum Island Ecosystem LTER, Massachusetts, United States - Salt Marsh Sediment SW1601-130 ... | reverse complement strand
TCTTGGTAAACCGCATCCGGAGAAAGGCCAAATAGGGAAGTATAAGGTGGCCCGCCTTCTTCCGGGTAAGGCCGCTAGAGGTAAATAGTAATATTTATCCCAGATGGATGACTACTGGTAACTGTGACAGGTTCACAGTTGCTACAGAACCCGGCTTACAGGCTAACTCCAACTATTTTTAATCCTAAAGCCGACTAAATAGGGTACATTTCTTAGGTTATCCTTCTAGCTTTTACACAACAAAAGCAAAATTTTACAGTTTTAATTATACATGTGAACTGTATTATTTCAATTTGTTTTTTCTATTTGGTACAAGAATTATTAGTTATGATACTATTGGTATATTATGTTGGTCATTCTATTCTGATATAATAAACAAATAATACTTTTATATTTATAAAACTGAATAATATCAAATAGAAAAATGTTACCAGATTTTCCAAAGATAAAAGCAGAGTTAAATAAATCCCTTAATAAATATAGTCAATTCTTACATAGCAAGCATCCTCTGTTATCACAAATTAGAAAGGAAAGGCACTATGAAGGTAAAGAGATGTCAATTGATCGCGAAAATGGTGGAAGAGAGATATCTAAATATAAAGAAATATCAAGTACATTAGCTGATAAGAAAGAAGAATTGATTGAGAAAGGATTTATAGCAATTATAGAAAATATTCCTAATGTTATAGAAGATATTAATAAGCAAATATCAAGATTATTATTTGACAGAGTTGAAGAAGCTGCAAAAAAATCAGGTAACATCATAGAGTGTAAAGGTAGAAAGTTTGATTTCGACGTTTATATGAATATGTTAGAGAAGGTAAATATTGAATTTACAGATCAAGGAGTACCAATGCTTCCCACAATATCATTTTCAGATCTAGAATATATTAAAGCTAAATTTATTGAATGGGGAAGTAACAAAGAGTATAAGGAAAGATTTCAAAAATTAATGGAAAAGAAAAAAAAGGAATGGGATGCAGAAGAAAGCAATAGAAAATTGGTTGACTAAGACAAATGAGCGAAATTACCAAGCACCTTTTTGTCAGATATTGCTTAATAAAGGTTATAAAATAATTTATAGATCCAAACATGGACCTTTTGAAAAGGGAAAAGATATTGTTGCAATTGACAATAACGGAGATTATCTTGCCTATCAATTAAAAACAGGTGATATAGATTTAAGTATTTGGCGAAAGATAAAAGGAGAAATTGATGAATTAGTTCAACTTCCAATAGATCATCCATTAATTGATAGAAAAAAAATACATAAAGCATATTTGGTAACTAACGGATATATATCTGATGTAGTAAAAGCAATTATTAAAGATATTAATGAAGACAATGTAATAAAAGATAGAAAATATGCCTATCTTGATATTATAAATAAAGATATGCTATTAAATGATTTTATAAAAATTGATACCAAGATTTTACCAAGTGAACTTAATGAAATCGATTCATTCCTTAAAATATATCTTTCAGATGGAAATGATTTAATAGATAAATCTAGATTATTCGATTATTTCAATACTATTATTTTTAAAGATGTTTTCAGTAGAAGATCCGATATAATTAGTTCTATTACTAATAGTGTGATTATAAATTCTTATTTACTTGATAAATTTCAAGTATCGAATAATTATTATGCAATTTTTGAAGCATGGACTATATTAGCTGGGTTAATAGTTAGGTATGCTAAAAAGAAACGATTAGAAGAAGAACATTTCAAAGATACATACAAGTTAATTTTTAATGAACTTATTGATAATTTAATTATTTTAAAAAATGAATTTGAGAGTAAGGAAGATTTTATAGAAGGAAACTGGATTGGAGATGGAGGAATAGTATATAAAGCTAGATTAACAATGATTTTTGGAGTTTTATCTGCTTTAAAGATTTATCTTAATAAAGACCGAGAAGAAAAGAATTTTAAGTTATTAGAGTTAATAGAGAAAAATAGTAAATATTTATGGTTTTGGGGTGAGTCTGCTTTTCCATTTTTCTTTAATATCATAAAGTATTTAGAATCTCTAAATAAAACAAATTTGGCGATGTCTTTATTAATAAATATACTCAATTTAATATTGAATCAAAACTCTCACAAAAATATGGAAGGCAAGCTCCCAGGTCCGTATATTTGTGTAAGTAAAATAATTAGAGATGAATTAGGTATAGATGAAAATGAAATTGATTATAAGGAATATGTTGGTAGATCATTTATTTTAGAATCATTGATTTTTATGTTAGTAAAAAGAAATAAGAAAGATGTATTAGAGCAGAAATGGAAAGAATTATCTTATTTTCATTTTAGAGAGTTTACACTAAATAATATTGAAGATCTCTTTACTTTGCGAGAAGAGAATGGTGTCAATAACACAAATATACCTAAAAAAACTCAAAGTTGGAAAGAACTTAAAGAAGCTTATAAAGTTTTTACCAATTCACCTGAATTGTATAAAAAACATATTTATTTATTAAATTTTTTCTGCATAATTGCTCCACATAGAATGACTAAAAATGTAAATGTTATTTTAGACAACTATCTTTAATTATCGGCTTTTCTTTTAAGAGCTGGACAAAAGAGTGGGGTAAGGACACATTTAAAAAAAGGTCAAAAAAAAGGTCAATTTTTATATTTTCATTTTACATAAAAATTAAATTTTTAAAATATTTTAATATAGCTAGTAAAATATCTGGTTCGATGATTTTATTAGTAAAAAGATTATTATTAAAAAATAAGAATGTTATAATGTACTAAAATGAAGTAGTAAGATAAAAAAGAGGATTAAATGAATAATATGAGTACTGATATAGGTGAAAATGAAAAGAAATGTCCTATATGCAAAAACAAAATACCTAAAGAAGTAACTGTATGTCCAATATGCAAAAGTGACCTTAGTGTTGGTGGAAATGTAGCAAAAATTTTAACATCTATTGGTATAATTCTAACTATTTGTATTACTGTACCAATATTATTATCTTATTGTGGAATGTGTTCTTTAGTTTCTTTTGGTTAGAGTAAAAATTTAGATTAAATTACAATAATAATGTGGATCAAGTAATAATTAATGGTATTTTTTTTGTGATGTTTCTGTTAATTGGAATATTTGGCTGTTATTTTCAAAGAAAAATAGTAGAGGAATTGAAAAAATTAAAAAAAGACTTTAATATGACAGAAAAACAAGCAAAGAAATATACAATTCTAACACCCTTATTTTATTTTAGAGCTTTTAATATTTCTTCACTCTTTTTATATTTTGCATCTGCAGGAATTTTTTTATATTTTTTTATAAAGACTTTGTTAGCATTTATTAAAGTGTAGATCAAAATAATTTAAGATGGTTTAAGTTATAGAAGATGAACATTTTTAATAGATTTAAAAAAATTTTTAAATTACGAGAAAAAGGAAATAAGAAATTGCTTTGCACAAAAATGTGCAAAATATAACAAAGCTTTTAAGGAAGGTGATGAAATGAAAAATGAAGAACCTTGGAATCCTAAATCGTTAAAGACATTAGAGGACATTCCAAAATATCTTGAATCTGAATTACATATTAATCATATTAAGCCAGGCTCCTTTGATGATCAAGATATGCAATTTGCAAGAACTTGGGAAATGCTTGAACGTAGCAAAGAAAGCATCAAACTTCTGGTTAAGGAACTGATAGAAATTAAAAAAAGATTATCTTAAAAGATTTTAGATAGCTCATACTTCAAACAAACGAGTTCCTTTAAAACTAGACTCGAAATTTAATTACTTGAGTATACTATTTCTTGTACAAATATTAAATAGATTTTAAAAATAAATTAATCATATTTATAATGTCATTATAATTTTTTTAAATTAGGGGTGTGTGATGGTCCGATGGTCTTCACAAGCATCAGTTAATATCTATGGAATAGAGGGTATGACTTATAATGAAATTTTTGAAGAAATTAATAAGGGTGGTAGATTTGTAGTATTTTATTATTGTTTTTCAATTTTAATATTAACATTAAAACGGCCTACTAATGTTTATTTACTTCGTGCAAGTGAGAGCGCATTTTCAAAAGGATTTATTCCAACATTAGTTACAATTATATTTGGTTGGTGGGGTATACCTTTCGGTATTATATATACAATTCAATGCTTAGTTCATAACTTAGGAAAAGATAAAAATGTAACAAAAGAGGTATCAAGTAATTTAATTATTAATAAGCTTAATTCATTGGAATAACTACATAGCAAATTTATTAATATAAATACGCAAATATTTAGTAAGTATTTAAGCTTTCCTCAAAAACTAAACTAAGTCGAAAATCAGTATCTGGACTGATTTAGGTTCTCTTAAAATGGCTTATTAGTATTTATTTACTAAGTTATAGAGTAAATATATTTTGAAAATTAAAATATAAAAATAAAAAAGGAGTTTTTAAAATGAAGATTGTTCTTTATATTTGCGGTACCATTGCAGCTATTATAGGTATCTATGAATTTACATGGATTGCAAAAAGTAGTAGTTTAGCATTCACTATAATACTATTAGCTTTTATTATAGCAATAAACTCTTTTATATTGGCTTACAAGATTAAATAAACGAAAGATTTTTAAAGAAAAATTAATTTTTTAATTTCTTGAGTTTTATTAATTCTTTTACAATTTGGTTCGAAATTTTGTAGCTTGGGGCTACCAGACTTCTCTCTTATATTCCAAGATAAGGTCTTCAAACTCATCTTAAAATCACTTATATAGAGTAATATTTAATATATAGAATCATTTGTAGTATCATTATTACTATTATAGATATAGTTTATCTGAATAGATAGTAAACGTTTATAGTATTAAAACTCCAAAGGAGGCTCAGATTGTATAATAAAACGATAAGAATCCTTGGCCAGAAAAAAAGTGGTTTTGATGAGTTTGTTGAAAAAGGAGTTATTCAACTAAGAGATGCGCGTCTTATTCCTTCTTTTAAAATGGGAGATGAGGTTGGATTGGCCTCTGTTCTTTTATCATCAATGAGAATGATAAGAGAATTTAGAAAGATGATACTATCAGATCTAAAGATGAGAAAAGGTGGACATTTTTATGCATATAATGAGGTTGTCTTCCCACAGTTTAAGAATTGTAGAATAGATGGATTAATCTTAATAGAGTCGGGGGGAGTCATAAAGGATGCTGCTATATTTGAAATGAAGAATGGGTCTAATGAAGTAAATCGTGAACAAATAGAAAAATACATAGATTTAGCAAAGAGTTGCTCTATACCTAGAATAGTAACTGTATCAAATCAGTTTGTATCTGAACCTACACAATCTCCTGTTAATGTTAAGAGTATAAAAAGTGTTAATCAATATCATTTTTCCTGGTCATATATTCTAACTCTTGCTCATATATTATTATTTGATAACGAATTAAATATCGAAGATCCTGACCAGGTTGAATTAATGAAAGAAGTAGTAAAATATTTTGAGTATGACAAATCTGGCATATGTGGGTTTACTCAGATGAAAAAAGGATGGGGAGAAATTGTAGAAAAAATCAATCTAGGTACAAGAGTAAAATTAAGTGACTCTGATTTAGATGAGGCTGTAATAAGCTGGGAGCAGGAAGAAAAAGATTTAGCATTAATTCTAAGTAAAAACCTTGGAGTTTTCATTACTTCTGGAGAAACAAAGTATAGGGGTGATTTGGATTCGAGAATAAGAGATGATAAGAAAAGACTAAAAGAGGAAAAAATTTTAAGTTCCAGTTTAAAAGTTAGAAATGCTGTATCAGACATAAAAATAGATGCTTCTTTTGAAAAAAAGACAGTTGAAATGTCTGTTATTTTAAAAGCTCCGCAGGATAAAACAATAAGAGGACAATTATCTTGGATTAAAAGACAACTTAGAAAATGTAAAAAGAAGAATACAAAGAAGTTTCTCAAAGTTCAACAGGAAATTCTTATTGATATTTCTCTTAAAAATACCAGTAAATCAGAGAGGGTTAATATTGATAACCTAGATAATATATATAGTGAAATAAAAGATAGAGAAATAAAAGAATTTAAAGTAATGATGATCAAGGACTTCAGTAGAAAATTTTCCAGTTGTAAAAAATTTGTAGAAATAATAGAGGAAATGCTTTTGGATTATTATAGCGGTATAGTTCAATCTTTGACTAAGCGGGAAGAACCGGCACCAAAGATGATAGAAAAGGAGAAGGATAATAAAAAAAATTCCCGTGTCAAAAGTAAGAAAATTAAGTTATCTAATTTAAAAAAATAATAATACCCTTGCCCATAAAAATTTGCACAATTTTAAAATTAGGTAGTGGGTCAATTTGAGTAAAATTGGGATTTATATAAATATCATGCCTAGAGCCATTTCTAAGTAACACACAGCCCTCTTTTTTAGTTGTTTCAGCAGTTCACTGCACTTCATATAGATATTTCTTTAAGCTTATAATTTGGAGGGACATCGTCCATTAACATTAACTTATATGCGTCTATTAGGTTTTCTTCAAGTTCTTCAATAGTTTCGCCTTGGCTTATAATTTCAGGATGTTCAAGAATTTTACCTAACCAGAATTTTTTACCTTTCCAGTAAACTATTTTTAATTTTGTCTTCATTTCTTCTCCAAACTATGTTAATTTTAGGTACTTGTACCCTCAAAATAAGTAATATATAAAAATATAAAACTATAATTCTATAAAATTATAGTTATATTGAAAATTTTACAATAGTTAATTATAATTTGTATACTAAATATAACACTACATACCACCACATACCAATGGTATATTTAGTAAAAAGAAAGGAGATAAGTGTAAAAACAATGTCTGGGGAAATCATGGGATATATAAAAGTTAAAATTATCGTTACTAAAAGTGATGATGTATTTTTAGCTGAATGTCCAGAATTAGATGTCTTTACACAAGGTAAAAGTATAGGTGATGCAATTGAAAAAATACACGAAGCTATTTGCCTGTATTTAGATACTCTTGAAGAAGAGGGACTTATAAAAGAAGTTTTTAAGGAAAAAAAGATAAAATATCATAAGCGTCATACAAAACATATAACAGATAAAAGTCCTATCATGGTTGAGCAAACATATAATTTTGCTTGTTAAAACTAACAATCTTCTAAGATTTTTCTAAATTCCTCTTTTGATATTTTAAGATTATATTTTCTTATTCTATCTAACAAGTCATAAGATAATGTTTCAGTATAATTTGGAATTGAGAAAATTATCCTTTTGTCGTGTTCACTTTGCATTATAACATGAGAGCCCTTTTGCCTTTTCTTTTTATAGCCATTCTTTTCAAGGGCTCTTATTAATTCTTTTCCTGTCGGTTTCCTATATTTAACCATGCTGTTTTTTTAAAATAAATTGTCATTTTTTTCATTCTCAACTTAAAAAATACTTACCTAATTTTAATATAATTTGAATTCTTTTAAAAAACAAAAAATTTATTTTTATAACACCGCCATTTTAAAATCATCTTTATTTACATGCAGATAGATATCAGTAGTATCAAGCCTGGAATGTCCTAAAAGTTTGCTTATAGTTGGTAGGTCTATTCCTTTTCTTCTTAATCTTTCCGCATAAGTATGTCTTAGACTATGAAGGGTAAGATTTTTTCTGTAAGTTTTTGATTCTTTAAAAATCTTGGAGATTATATTTTGCAGTGAACATTTTGTTATTCTTTTTCCATGTGATCCTCTAACTAAAGCACTTATATATTTTCCATTCAGTTTCCTGTATAAGTATAGGAGTTCTCTTAAGTTCTCATTAAAATAGACTACTCTATTTTTTCTACCCTTAGAATTTTTTATATTAATAGAATTTTCTTTGAAGTTTATATCTTCCCAGTTTAGATTGATAAATTCCTGTCTTCTAAGTCCACAGTTAATACCCAGACTGAAAATAATCCTGTCTCTTAAATTTTCATTATTGTATTTTTCTTTTCTTCTAGACAAGTATTTTCTAATATTTTCTATATCTATGTCTGAAAGATATTCTTTAATTGATGCTACTTTTTTTGGGATATTTATAAAAGAGGAGAAATCCTTACCTATATAGTCTCTAGAGCTAAGAAATCTTAAAAATGACCTGATGCAGTTTACAATTTTAGCATAGGTATTATTTGAGATATTTTTTGATCTAACCAGGGATAGATATTTATCAATATCACCCATAGTCAGAGACTCTAGGCTAGTTCTATTTTTTCTCATATAAGAGATAAATTTGACTGATATATTCAGGTAGTCTTTAATGGTAGAATCTGCTTTATTCTGCGATCTAAGATGTGTAGTGTATTCTTTTATGATATCTTTTTCTGATGGATAATTTCTCTCTCTGACTTGTAAGTTACTACTACTTTCAACCTTTAAGCCACTTAAACTTCTATATACACTGAGTAGTTCCTCTGCTGATAATCCTCTTATTATCTTAATTAAATCCTCTTCAATTATATTTCTTAAAGAAACATCATTTTGCATATTAACATTCACATCCCGATATTACCTTAATTAATATCCAATACTTTCCTTTAAAAAAACATGTTGCTTCCGCATGGGGGAAAATAAGCTAAGGTTCTGTCCGTAAGTCAAGGTGGAGATTTTCCGGTCCTTGCCTTGCAAGGATTGAGAGGGATAAATAACGTAGTGGTTTATGCTCGCAAAGGAAAATACTACCTTGACTGCGGACAGGTTCTAAGTAAAATTACTCCCCGGAAGCAAGCTATCAGTATCTCACATCACAATTAGCTACAATTTAACTTGTAGTTGTAAAAAGATTTCTTCTCCTTTATGCTGTCTAAAAGCATACTAAACCAGGTAAAAAAGTAATATTAGATAAAAAAGATAGGCAAGATATGCACGTGTGCCACACATGCTTTTAATTGGTAAATATTCCCAAACCCTTTAAGTTAGAAAGGATAAATTATGTTAAATACAAATCCTAGGCGTCCAGAAAGAAAAAGAAAACATCATATATCTTGTTATCTGGATGATAAAGAATATATAGCTTATAGAGACAGGAGGTCTAAAACTTACTACAATCAGAGTGAATACATAAGAAAATGTGTACTGGATAAAAAAATAACTGTAATACCTGGAATAAGAGAACTTATATTAGACCTAAAGAGGATTGGAAATAACCTAAATCAATTAACCCATAAAGTTAACTATGGAGAGGTTACTGTTTTAGGGGATAATTTAAAAGAAATAAATGATGATTTGGGTGTAGTTTGGAAGGGCTTATTAAAGGTTATAAAGAAAGTGAAATAATAGTGAGTCCAGATGATTAAGATTATATAAAAAGGTAAACCCAGGTTTACCTTTTCTGTTTATTTATTTTGTACTTTTATTATAAAATCAGCTGGATATTTTTATGATTTACATTTGTGTAAATCTTTAAAATCTTCAAATCCCAAGCTGGTAAGATAGTCTACAATTTTTTATGTGATTTTCTTTACATTTTCTACTAATTTATACTTTTATTTTAATCCTTATGATATTGTTAATGACTATATAAATATTCTTCATTCATTTTAAGACTATTTATTTTTCTGAAATTGCAATAGCTTCTAATTCAATTAATAATTCTTTACGACAAAGATCTGCTTGGATAACAGTACTTGCCGGGAAAGAGTTTCTAAATATTTTCTTTTTTTTAAAAAAAATTGACCTTATTCTTTCGAAATCTGAATAATTATCTATATCCTTTAAATATATAGTCCATTTTACTATATCGTTTAGTTTCATTCCTTGAGATTTTAATATATGTTCAACATTTTTATAAGCCTGTATAGTTTGTAGTTCGAAATTTCCTATATGTAAGGTTTCTTTATCAGGCCCAATACTTGCAGTTCCAGATATAAATAAAATTTTTAAGTTCTCTAATTTAACTATGAATGCTCTTGAAAAAGATGCATCAGGTGCTGGCAACCTTAATATATTTATAGATTTTTTTTCCATTTTATAAGTTCAAAAATCTTTGAATATTGTTAATATTCTTTTAATTTAATAAATAATAGGATTTGAGAATAATAATATTTTAGCTCTCCCACGACCTGTATTTGATAACCTATATTTTAATTTTCCGTTATTTTTTTGAATTTCGTAGTATGGGTGAAATCTTTGGTTAAAATACCTGCTAATATTATTTTTACTTTTGTCACAATTAAAAAAATTATTAACGAGATAAGTTATCTGAGTTGTAGTAAGGTAATTATCTACTTTATCTTGGCTATTAATTAACGTTAAGAGAATTGCCACCTCAAGCTTTTCAGGAATTTTCTTTAAATCCTCTAATTTACATTTATTTCTTTTCAATGGGGTAACTTTATATTTAGAAATAAATTCATTTAAATAAAAATCTATACTTTTATTATTTACAATATTGTCTAAATGTAATTGTTCTATTATTTTTCTTAATCCCATATTTAGTTGCTGTGTGTTTATAGCTAAGAATTCTTCTTTTGTGGGTGATTGTTTTAACTTATTTCTATTTATATTACGTTCCCATCTTAGGTCAAAATCTGCTTCAATTAGGACTGACTTAGTCTTGTAAGGACCATCATATAAATATAAAAATCTTTCTAATTCTTTAGGAGAACGAAAGCCAGTTATAATAGTAGGAATATTTTTTACGTTTTTGATATTATCTATGATTTGATCAACAACAACGTTAGGATTTTCTTTTAAAGCTTTCTCTGCAAAATCTCCAATTTTAATTTTAGAGTTTACGCCATGATGATTATAATAACTAAGATACATAAAGTCACTTGCTTCAATATGATAATATCCAAACTTATCAGATAAAAATATTCCTAATGTTGTTTTTCCAGCGCAAGGTAAGCCGCAAATTAAAAATATACAATTATTAGTTAAATACAAGTTTTCTTGTTTATATCCTTTAATTTTTTTATGTGGAATATTTCTTGATTCAAGAAATTCCAACATTTCTTTTATTGCATTTTTTCTGAAATCGTACCTATCCGCAATATTGATTGATAGACTACTTATAGGTTTATCACAACCTTCAGGGACGAACCATTTGTTGAAAGTTTTGTTATCAAGCCATGGATAAATAGGATTAGTTTTTAAATTATATTCTCTGTCTGTAACTTTACCATTAATTGAACTTGTAAATTTCTTATATTCCTTGTCGTTTTTTGTTCTATAATATTTTGGTATGTACAATAATATATCAGACCTTACTGTTACCTTACGATTGTTTCCCTTTTGTTTTAGTTTTTTATCAACGCTAGAAAAAGAATTTTTCTTCATCCAAAATTTAATATCTACACCCGGAAATTCTTTTTTTTCACTTAATGAATCAATAATTACAGAAGTGTCTTCAATAAAGAAAAATGTTTTCTCGGGATTTGAAATATTTTTTTGCCATCTTCTTATAGCATCTTCCATACTTTTTTTTAACAATTCATCTCTATCGGAAATTCTTGGTTCTTCATATCCAATACCATAAAATTTTTCTTGGTATTGGATAATTTCTACATCATATTGCTTTGCAATATACTTAGCATGTAAAAACTTTAAACGGTTTGAAGTTAAAAAAATGATTTCACGCATCAATTATCTTTCTTCCATTATTAGATGTTTTTGTTTTAATTAAAAAGCAATCATTATTACTATTCATTTTTCTTATTATTCCATTAATATCATTAGCAATAAAAAATAAACTAGGTCCTAAACTTGTCATACCAACAGTCATTGCACCAAATCCATATAGTTGATTCTCAATATTTGAAAGTTTTTTCCTATATTCATTTCTTTCTGCTAATTTCCATGCACAATCTTGGATTTTTTTAATCGCAAAACAGAAATTTTTTTTGTCATTTTCTATTATAGATGGATATAGGCCATAAATAACATTGTAAAGAATTTCATAAACTTTTTTAGATGATATTGGACAAGTTTTAAGGAAGAATGCTTTTTCTTCATCTTCACTTTTACTTATTATATTTTTGGGTATGCAAATTCCAATTTCCCAATTTGGCATCCTCGAATGATTTAGTAATAAGGGTATTTCGTTATTATTTTCAGACATGCTCGAAGGAATGTGCAGAGAATTATTATTTTTCTTTCCTAGATCAATAATAAAACCACCAGAAAAATAAGTATTTATTCCAATACCTGATGTCCCACCTCTACCTGATCTAGATATAAGTTCTGCTCGAGAATATTTTACTTTATTTATTATATGAAGAGCTTCTAAACAGCTTAAACGAATTGCTGTACTAGAACCAAAACCAAAGTGAGTTGGCATATCACCATATATTTCAACATTAATATTATGAGAAGCATTAATTATATTTTTTGTTTTGTTCACAATATTTGTTATCCTTTGAATTTCTTGGGTAGAAAAGGATTTATCACGGTAATCATTGATAATAAATGAGTTTGATTTTGAAAAAAATAGCTCAGCTGATGGTTCTTGAATAGTAAATCCTACTCCACCGTTTAGACGATATCCATCAGCATTCATACCTATTAAGGTCAGGTGTATTCGAGGTTTTATTTTTATAATTAAATCTTTATTTTTAGATTGATTCAGCATTTTGCCATTCGTTTTCAAAATATTTTAAATATGGATGTACAAAGACACTATCTTTTTTTGTATAAATAGTAGGATTATCTTTACTAGGAGTATATTTAAATATTGGTCCAATTAAACAATCGTCGTCCGCTATAACCATACTGTGATTTGGTGGATGTTGAAAAAATCGACATTCAAATAGTTCATTGTACTTTTTATGCAATTCCATTATTTTCTCTTTTGCATTTTCGGCTCTTCTTTTATCTCTATCGGAATATAGAAAATCTAATGATGGTAGCAATAGTTTAAACTTCACATTACGGGAAAATGCATCAATTAATGCGTGTTTATCTGGTCTTGAAGAGTCGGCGAAGTCTTGCAAAAAACGAGAAGCGGTATTACCCAATACTATAATTTCTTTTTTAGAACTTTTAATAATGCTTCTATATAAAGCTTCGTCGTCCCTATGCGGTAAAATTTTCTTTATTTTTAACTCTTTTATTTTCTCTACTTCTCTATACTCATACCATGCCAATAACAACTGAAATAATGCTATACCTAAACCAACTATTAAACCACCATATAATGAGTATAATTTAGGATTGGTATTTTCTGCAGAGAATAAAAACGAAAATAATACTATTGCAATCAGTAAAACTAAAACTACAATCAAAGGCATTCCTATTCTTATATTCTTTTTAAAAAAATTTCTCATAGATAAAGCACCTTTCTTCTATTTAAAAACTTTTAATTAATACCAATAAGTAGATATTCTTTATGGAAACCATTTTTTTTATTTAAGGCATAATTGTATTCAATACTTGGTACAGAAATTACTCTTTTTTTATATTTCTTTAAATAATTTATTAAATCTTCTTTCGAAGGCATACCAGGTTCTTTGTATGAAATTATAAGAGTAGATCCATTGAATAAGTTAAATAAATTTTTAAAAGCTTTTATATTTTCCGTTTTCGACAACCACTTGTTTTCTAAATTATCTTCTATTCTGAGATTCTTAGATTTATAATTAATACGATTTTTCCAATTTTTATTATCACAAGCGCCCTCTAGGAAATGGTATAACCTAAAATAATCAAATTCGCATTTGCTTCTTTCATTATTAATGTATGGAGGATCTATATAAACTAGGTCATATTTCTTTGTAACTCCAAAATCAAAAACTCTAAAATTTAAGGCTGTATTTTTCCTATGATTATTAAAAACTATTTTATTAATCTCTATAGAGAAATCTTTGAAATATTTCTTAAATGATCCATCCCAGGATGTCTTATTACCAAAGGTTCTTTTTACATTATTTAATCTTAAATTTAAATTAGCTCTATGAAATAAGTTGAAAGGCCTTTTTTTAAGAGCACTTTGAGCAAAAACAGTAAAAGCTAAAGATTTTTTATAAGTTAAAGTATTCCCTGAATAAATATTACTTAAGTTATTCCAATTTGTTAAAAACATATCTATCCATGCATTTTCTGGATTTGTGAAATAGATATCTTTGAATGTATTTTGAACGAAAGAACTATATACTATTGTTCTATGACGTTTTAATAAAAAATTAATATCGGAACTGTTTAAATATATATTGTTATTTTCAATTAAAGCCTTTCCAAGATAATAATTAGATTTCAGATAATCATTATATGTCACAGTTTTCCCCATTTTTTTAAAAAGATAGCTTACACTTCCAGTTCCTCCAAATATATCTATTACTGTATTAAACTTTAAGTTTTTAATATTTTCATAAATCCAAGGCAATAATTTTCTTTTACTACCCTGATATCTTGTTGTAGGAAATTTATTAAAATCTATATGATTCATATCTATATGATTTATATTATTAATTTTCACATTGGTATCTAATTTTAAATTATTATATCAAACAAATAAATTAAAAAAATACTATTAACAAATATATCTGAATAATTTATTTCTTGTGACCTCACCCTAATCTTTTTATTTATGTCACTAAGTACCTATTAGCCATTATTTTAGGCTATTGTTCTCCAAGTTCTAAGTAATTTTTTGAAATCGTTTGAGTTAATATCTTTATTATCAATCTTTAAATCATATAACTAACCATATCTCTGTTTATAACCTATCAATAGCCCTTGCCATCTGTGAACTATTAAAATTGATATAAATCTTTGTAGTATCCAGACTTGCATGACCCAGTAGCTTCTGAACCTTAAATAGATCAACCCCGGCTTCAACTAAGTGAGTAGCAAAACTGTGTCTGAAGGTATGTGCAGAATACCCTTTCCTCTTAAGCCCGGACAATGTAAGATACATTTTTAGAAGGTATACAAAGCTGCAATTACACAATCTCCTGCCTTGCTCTCCAATTATAAGGGCCTCTGTTTTAAGCGGTAGCCTCTCATCTAAATACTTATCCAGTAGTCTAGTTACTTCTTTATGAAGGGGAATTAACCTGTCCTTTCCTCCCTTACCACGCCTTATAATCAATGTACTCTTAGATAGATTAATATCGGTCCAGTTTAGGTTAAGCAGTTCACTTTTCCTTATACCGGTATAGTAGAGCAGGGAAATAACTAGTTTATCTCTTGTGTTATTTTTCCTGCATCTTAAAGGGGCAAAGTCTACGGATCTAATTATTAAATCCACTTCATACTTAGACATTACAGAGGGAATCCTGTACATCTTTTTAGGAACCCTGATTTTCCTAGTTGGATTCTTTGTTATTACATCTTCTTCTTCAAGATAGTTAAAAAAGCTTTTTACTATAGCAATTATTTTTGATATTGAACTCTGACACAAGCCTCTATTTTCCTTAGCGTAGTAGAAATACTGCCTTACAGTTCTTGTACTAATTAAGTTTAAATCTGAAATATTTACAGAAGATAAATAATCAAAGAATTTTTTAATCTCTTTATTGTAGCCATAAATAGTCGAAGGTGAAGCCATTTTCTCGATTTTCATATAGCTAAGGAAGCTATCGATATAATTTCTCATGTCCTTTTATTCTCTTTTTGCAACGCAAACTAAGAAATTATATCCTATCCAGAATAGTGCCCGGCTTACAGGCTGACTCCAATATAATTTAATCCTTATTTGAGCAAATTTCCTCATTTAGCACAGTATGTATAATTGTCCATCCTACTGGAAAGTTATATAATTTAAAAATAATAT
>Ga0315544_1001850_pt1 | contig 15773 bp, 9 predicted proteins | sample SalMarSW160130MG_2_FD_202543 | JGI IMG/M metagenome (GOLD analysis project Ga0315544, IMG submission 202543) | Salt marsh sediment microbial communities from the Plum Island Ecosystem LTER, Massachusetts, United States - Salt Marsh Sediment SW1601-130 ... | reverse complement strand
CTTTCTCCTCGTGATCAGTGCTGCACGGTTCCAGGCAGAGCACGAGGCGGCCTGCAGAGCTGGCGTCCAAAAACACGGCTATCAGCATATCGATGACACCGGTGCCAGGCTTCAGGGAAAAAACGGCACCACCATCGTCACTGGTAATGAGAGTTTCGTGGCTTATCGTACCGGGAACTATAAAAACCGACTCGCGGCATTGCGCGCTTTGTGGCGGACCGATATGCTTTGCTATAGCCTCGATGAGGATGCGATCGCTTATGTCAAAAGAAAGCTTCCCCACACCACCCTGGACACGATTCTGAGACGATTCAAGACGCGTGTCTATTCCGACGGCCGGGAGTTCGAAGAGAAAGTACTCGGCCATCCATCGATCCTTCGCTTTAATCCTCAGGCCCTTCGTTATGTCCGTGAGGCGGCCGCGATTACAGCCTTTCGAGCCTCCGACCCTACGAAACGTCTGGTGTGCGACGATGCCAACCAATTCAAAGGGCTGACCGTCAATCTTCAGTTGTGTTGGGTTCATGTAGCTCGACATTTTAAGACCCTGGATCCGTTAACCCCGGAATTTCGACATACCCTGGATCGATTTTTAGATTCCTTGTGGACCTACTATGAAAAGCTGAACCATTATAAACAGGCACCCTGCCGGAAGGACAAGCTGCGGCTGTGGCGAGAGTTTGACAATGTCTTTAAACCCGAAACCGGTTATTATGCACTGGATCGACGAATCAAAAAAGTCCTGCGACAAAAAGCGGAGCTGCTGACCGTCCTGTCTTTCCCCCAGATACCACTTCACAATAATCCCTGCGAGCTGGACGTTCGCGAAAAAGTGCTGCAGCGGAAAATCAGAAACCGTCATCGCAGCACAGCCGGGGCAAGAGCCTCAGATCTCTTCCTCGGCCTGATGGGAACATGCCGAAAAAACAAGATCAGCTATTGGGAGTTTCTAAAAGATCGAATTTATCAGACGCACACCATCCCTGAGCTTCAGAAAATTATCGCTTCCTCACCCCCCTCGCGCCTCCCCTTCGGCCATAAATTATTGAGTAATTACCATAAAAAGGCTTAACTTATTTTTTTTCAGGCGATTACATAGAATAACAAGTGGAAATGCAAAAAATGGGGGAACTTTAATCTCTTTTCGGATAAAATGGGGTCTCCGGATGCCAAGCCAAGATGCTTGCATAAAGATCATTAGTCTTAAGGAGACCCCATATGTATTATGCCAAAACCGCTTTAAAATTGCGAGAACAGATTATCAAATTTTCGGGGGAACTTTCAGTCGGTTGGCCAAAGGTTGCGCTTCGTTTTCTCTCTGAAACCGTCTATTGGATTCAAGCCTGCCAGTCGATTCATTTGACAGAGATTGCCCGTGCTCTGGGGGAGAAGATTTCCCAGAAAAAGACCCAATATCGGCTCTCTCGGCAGCTGGGACGAGAGGATCTTGAAAGGAGAGTTCTAAATGGGACCTGTCAGATGGGAGCACAACGAGTGGAGAAGAAGACTCTATTGATCATAGATCTCTCGGATATTAGGAAAAACTATGCGCGCAAGATTGAGCATTTGGCCTGTGTCCGAGGTTTTGGGCAGGATCCAATGATGCTTTTAACCGACCTTCGAGTCACCAAGAGCCGCAAGAGTTTATGGCGAATCATCGAATTGTATCTGACGATATGGCGCATTGAAGAAACGATCCGGTTCATAAAACAGAGCTATCAGGTGGAAGATATTCGTCTCCTGACTTATCAGCGCCTTCAGAATATGATGGCGATTCTCACGGCTGTGTCCTACTCTGCGATGGTCTACCTGGGATTGAGGACAAAGTTAAGGGTTTTAGCCTGGCATGTGATGGGGACCACAAGGCGGTTGTTCGGGATACCGGATTTTCACTTCTATGCCCTAGCCGATGGTATTCGTGAGTACCTTTTCGGCCGTCAGAAGGGCTTACAAGGCTTTCATTCCCAATGGATTGAAGAAAATAATCAGCTCAACCTCTTCGATCCATAAATTTTTGGGGGAACTCCTGTTACCCCTGATCCACCGCCTAAAAAATATAAAAACCTCGCTGTTCCCCTATGATAGAATAGAGTTTACAACAAAATCCTTCACCCAATGGGTGAAAAAAACAGCGAGGCAAACCAAATATGTCACAAAAAACACTTTCATTCAAGTTTGAAGAGAACAAAAAGGAGAGGGGGATAACCTCCTTGGGGGGTTTGGCTTTATATTCAGGCTTAGCCCACATCATGGGTTTATCAAAATCTGTGATGGACCATATTCGGGTAAGAGAGTGCACCCAGGGGTGGACAGACTCTCAGGTGATCATGTCGTTAATCCTGTTGAATCTTTCTGGAGGGGACTGTATTGATGATTTAAACATATTGGAAGCGGATGAAGGATTTTGCCGGATATTGAGACGGGTGGAACTGCATGGACTAAGCCGGAGAGAGCGGAGGGAGCAAGAGAGGCGGTGGCGGAAGGAGAAGCGACGTTTTGTTCCCTCGCCTACGGCCGCCTTTCGTTATTTAGAATCTTTTCATGATGAAGAGGAGGAGAAGAAGCGTGTCTTAGGCAGAGCATTTATTCCAGCGCCTAATGAGTATTTAAGGGGATTGGTTAAGGTCAATAAAGATATGATGGTTTTTTCCCAGAGGCAGGACAAGGAGGAGACAGCCACTCTGGATATGGATGCGACGGTAGTGGAGACGATGAAGGAGGATGCTCTCTACAGTTACAAAGGGTATAAATCCTATCAGCCGATAAATGTGTGGTGGGCTGAAAAGCAGACGGTTTTACACACGGAGTTTCGGGACGGGAACGTTCCGGCAGGGTATAAGAACCTGAGGATACTCAAAGAAGCACTCGATCATTTACCCGATGGGGTAAAGAGTGTTCGTCTGCGTTCAGATAGTGCGGGCTACCAGCATAACCTTTTAAAGTATTGCGAGGCCGAGAAAAACAAGAAGTTTGGAAGGATAGAGTTTGCGATAGGGTGTGATGTGACAGAGGAGTTTAAGGCGGCAGCGTTGCTGGTAGAGGAGGGCCACTGGCACCTGATATACAAAAAAAAGATCAAGACGAACCAAGAATGGGCGGATGTGGGTTTTGTACCCAATGCGATTGGACACAGCAAAAATAGTCCGGAGTACAGGTATATAGCGATAAGGGAGCCTTTGGAGCAGAGAGTATTACCTGAGATGGAACAGGAGATGCTTTTCCCCTTTCCCACTCTCTCGATGGGAAATAAAAGATATAAGCTGTTTGGGATAGTGACAAACAGGGAGATTGATGGGGAGGAATTGGTGCACTGGCATCGTGAAAGGTGCGGGAAAAGTGAAGAGGCGCATGGGGTAATGAAGCATGATCTGGCAGGAGGGAAACTGCCCTCAGGTTCCTTTGGAGAGAATGCGGCCTGGTGGTGGTGTATGATACTGGCGTTTAATCTGAATGCATTGATGAAGAATCTGGTGCTCCAAGGGGAATGGAAAAAGAAAAGGATGAAAGCGATCCGGTTCAAGATCATCCATGTACCATCCAAAATAATAAATCATTCTCGGGAACTGATTATTCAATTGCCAAAAGGGCATCCCAGTTTTAACCTGCTCAATAATGCACGAGCAAGGATTATAGAACTTGGGTGTGTGCCCGTAGGCTAGATGAGAGATAGAAGAAAAATCTTCTATGATGATTTAACGCAAGTACTTTTTTCCTCCTTGTCTTTTTTGTCTTAATTCTTAGGTCTTATGAACCAATCTTCTATCCGTGCTCTTAAATTTACTGTTAAGTCCGCACACACCGTAATATTAGGTCTCGGCTCCTTAACCTAACCAAGAACGCAACCTCGCTAAAGGTTCGTTAAGATTTTATGAAGGCAGCCGATTCTTATCTTCACTATTATCTTCTGTAGGATATATAATGACGTTCATCTTTTAATACCCTATAGATGATTGTTAATAAACGTCTTGCTGTGGCCACTTTAGCCGTATTCGCACCCTTCCTCCTGGCTCGCTTATCTTAAAATAACTTTATATTAAAATCTTTCCTGCCGGCAGGATATACCGCCTCTACCGCTGCCCATCTGATCCAAACGTTTCCTCCTTTAATAATCTTGCCATGATAACTCCTCTCTCCTGAGCTGTGGGTCGATGGTATTACCCCAGCATAGGAATGAAGTTTCTCCACTGATTCAAATCTCCTTATATCAGCTATCTCTGTGGCAAGCAAAACAGAAAAAAAGTACCCGAAACCAGGAACCGTGCTAATAAGCTGTGCCTCTCGAAACTCGCTGTATAATTTTTCTACAAGCCCATCTGAATCTTTTATTCGCTTCTCTAAATGCCCATATATCTTAAGCAAACCTTCAAGAAGATCCCTATCCGTAGATGGTAAATCTAATCCTCCCAAGGCTATAAGACCATTTTTGCTGAATATATTTTTCACTCGGCTTGCTTCCTCTTGCAATTCCAACTTCTGCTGTGATAATAAAACTCTTATCTTATTCTTTACCCGAGTCATCGTCCCAACGTAAAAAGCCCTATGCCGTAATACCCGTTGGGACCTCCGATTCTCCTCTGATCGAGCATAAACCTCCGGTATTAGGTCTGTGCGTAATAAATGTGCCAATATCTTTGAATCACGCTTATCTGTCTTAATCTTGGCCTTAGCTATAGCTTTAACATCAGAAGGATTTGCAATCCTAATATCAACTCCAAAATCTCTTAGTAAGTCAACCATAACATAACTTCCCAAATAATCGGATAAGAAAATATTTCATCAAATTACTGATTAATTTTCACTAATTTTACTTCCCATCCCGCAGAGATCTACATTTTTTGTCATAGTGACATCATCTTTAGATACAATCTGTTAGGTTGGAGACAAAACATGCTGTAAATAAGGGGAATAGAAACACTTGCCCATTGGAAGCATTTAACATCAGATAGCTGGAAATCCTAAATCAACAACTCGATCCGCTTAATACATAAAAGATAATATATTCTATGGAAGGTTTCCAGATATTTATAATTAGCTGATATGCGGAGTATAGTTCTGCGGGCATGATTGATGACAACCCCTGCGATATTTATCAAGCGGAACCTTAATTGCTTGATGCGTAAAGCCCACCAGCTTCTCTCGAGGTTTGTATATTTAAAATATTGGACCAGGTTGTAGGCTAAAAGCTGCAGTTGAAAGATAGCTGCATTGGCCAGGAAATCTTCTGCTAGTATATTCTCTATCGCAAAGCCTTCTTTCTCTTCTTTTATAACATTCTCAGCGTCTCCTCTTTCTCTGTAAAAATGAACAACTCTATGCTTGTCCCAGTCTGTATTGGTAAAATAAACCCGGTATGTGTATTGAAACTCTGGAAATAATGCCATCTGTTGGCTTTTGCGCCTCACCACAACAAAACGATAAACATCTCCTCCTCTCTCAGGCCCTACAAAGTGAACACTCTCGGCTACTTCTTCTTGAAAAGCAGAGTCTCTAAGCTTCTTCCATTTCCCCTCAGCTATGGCCTCTATCGTATCTAATATGATTTCGTACTTATCTCCACCTATGACAAATCCATACCCCTCTCTCTCGCAATATCTCATTATGCGGTGATTATAACCGGCTGAATCTATCCGGACTGTGAGTTTTACCCCAGGATTATGCTTTTCCAGGTACTTCGATATCTTTCTTAAAAGACTCAAATTATTGGCTGCAGGCGAAGCATTGCCAGAGCGAAATAGAGAAAATCCAGCCAGACTCAACTCTCTGCCCTTTATAATCCCCATAAGAGGATTAAATCCACGAAAGCCTTCATAACTCTTCTCAGCGATCTCCACCTCACTGGAAATGAGACTCGAATCTATATCTATGACAACCTCTTTTAACCCTTATTGCCTCACGAGTAAATCTTACCATAAGTGTATTGTTGCCTCAACAAAGATCTTACTCTACAAATTGAGTCTAACGTCAAAGTCTGAACACAGATTAGGCCTCCTAAATTGCATTTTGGACATAAATTGAATGATTTCGCAAATTTGTTAAAACTATAAAGCTCTCAGAGCCGCTACATTCAACGATCTCAATATTGTCCATATCAAAAGACTAGGGAATAAAACTATTTTAGGCACATTTTATTCATTTTATCCTTACTCGGAAGGTATGGTTTCAATTGTTATATCCGTCATTACTGCCCGGAGTTGGGGTAATTCCTTTTTTGTCATTACTTCTTCTTGGATCCACTCATCATCAAAGGTTATGATTGCCTTGGCTCGCCAATTTTGTACACGCCGTTGCAGTGTACGAAGTTGGTTGTCTTTATATTGACCAGGATAATGACTCTGAAGTTCTAAAAGCAATGACTTAGCTGTTCGTTCTGGATTATTTTCTAACCATTTATAAATTTCAGTCGTGACATTTTCAAATGGATCTTTGCGTGTACGCCAATATCGTGGGGTCTTAGTTTTCTTTGTTCTTCGATACCTACGTTTATTTCTTACTTCAGTATTAATTACAGGATTAACGCCTGCCTTTGCAGGTTTTCCGGAAAGGCTACATGTTTTTACATTAAAACGTACGTTATGGTTATCATCTGAATCAGCTCTAGGGGAATGGTTTATTAATACTGCATGTTGCCATAGTGCATCCTGTAAAGTCTCTATTTGTTTCAATAGACGAACCGGATCTAAACTATGATTGATGTAATTCAGTTTTTCCAGCGTCTTAATATCTATCACACCTGAATCTTGTAATCTTTGAAAAGGAGTGCGAGCAGGGTGATATTTACGATTTACTTTGCTACTTTTTCTGTGTTTCTCACGAAGCTTCATGGAAGGTTGAAAAAAGTTTGTATAAAGACGCACCGCCCTGTACAGTTCCGTCAGTTGTTTATAAGCGCGTTGACCTTCAAGTCGATCATAACCAACTAATTGCCGCACAACAGCACCGTTTTTTTGTTCCACATAACACTGGTCGTTTTTTTTGTATGCCCGTCCGCGGGTGAAGGTAATGCCCTCTTGTTTACAGTAAGCTATCAGGTCAGAATTAATAAATTCACTGCCATTATCCGAATCCAGACCCAGCATAGGAAAAGGAATCAGTTGACGTGCATGCTCAAGAGCATGAATAACCGCGTCTTTGCCACGATATAGAAGAGCCAGACATTCTACCCAGCATGTTGCAATGTCTGTCAACACAAGTGTATAAAGAAACGATCCTTTTACACTCCAGCCACAATGAGCAACAAGATCAATTTCAAAAAAACCAGGTTTTGTATCCTCCCAGTCAGCGAATGTTCTCACCGGTATCTGATGCTTAAGAAGATTACCAGAACGAGTCAAGCTTTTTCCACGGAGCTGATCACAGCGCCTCCAGGGACCTAAAATCCGGTCAATTGTAGCCGGACTTATTGATATGAGTTGACTGCGAAGCTCCTCAGTTAGCTTTAAATGTCCATGGCGTTCTAGAGCAGGGACCAATTCCTCAAGAAAAGGAGCAAGTCTTTTTGATGCAATGTAGTTTGCAGCAGCCCAGGCCACAAGTAAAGCTTCCTCTACTTCCTTACCATAATATCGAGCCCTTGGTCTTTTAATTGTTTTTACTGAAGGTATCTCCCGTAAAGAAAGCAGTCGAATCGCATACTTTCGCTTATAACCGGTTGATGCGATAAATTCATTGAGAATAACTGTTTTTTTCTTCCGGCTTGCCTCCCGGTACCTAGGAGCAGTTCTTGCCAGTAATTCACGGTTTGTTTGAAAACTCATTTTTAACCTCACAATTTCTCTCCGCTCTAATTTTTTAAAAGCTTTGGGTTACATTATCTGTGAGGCAATAACTTTTTTAAAGTTACATTTAACGTGAGTCAATGCGTTACCCTTCTGAATTGACAGTGTTACTTTGATTTTGCTATATTAGAAAATAAGAAAGATAGATTAATTATTATTGTGCAGGTTTGAACTGACTTGGCTATGGGAATGAAATTATCAAAAAAGCAAAGGCGGTATTTAAGAGAAAATTTTCGCCACAACTCTGATGCTTTCCTGGCTAAGCAGCTGGGAGTATCCGAAGACTTTATCCACCAGGAATTAAAGCAAATTCATCTGAAAAGAACTGAATCAGAGCTTAAAGCTTTACAAGCTGATGATAATAAAAAGGAAACAAAAAAACATAAGATCAATGTTGGAAGAATAACACTTTCCCGAAAGACTCTCGTTCTTTCATTAATAGGAGTTCTCACTATCGCTTTAATACTTTTTTACACCTTGACCAAATACCTCCCAACAAAAGAAGCTAAATATGTTGATGAGCTAAAAAAGTTAATGGCACCTCTTAAGGGTTCAGAGTTAAATATCATATTTTTTACTCTGGATACCACCAGAGCCGACCATCTGGGATGTTATGGTTACGAAAATGTGGAAACCCCCAATATAGACCGCTTAGCAAAGAATGGAATCTTGTTTAAAAATACTATCTGCCAAGCTCCACTCACTCTTCCTTCCCATTCCTCCATATTTACCGGAACTTATCCTTTTTACCACGGCGTTAGGGATAATGGTGGCTTTTATCTTGAACCAGATAATATTACCTTTGCAGAAGTGCTTAAAAAGCACGGCTGGGCTACAAGCGCTTTTATTGGAGCATTTGTACTCGATTCCCGCTGGGGCTTGGATCAGGGAATTGACTATTATTATGATAACTTTGATTTTGCAAAATACAAAAGGATAAGCCTTGATTCTGTTCAGCGAGAAGGAGGAGAAGTTATAGAAGCATTTTTTGAGTGGTTTGAAAAAAATCACCAGGAGAAATTTTTTAGTTGGATACATCTTTATGATCCCCATACTCCTTACGATCCGCCAGAACCATATAAAACCCGATATTCTAATAGAGCATGGGGGCTTTATGATGGGGAGATAGCATATGTCGACTTTCTCATCGGGAAGGTCTTGGATAACCTTAGGGAAAAAGAGATATTAGAGAAAACCATAATAGTGATAGTAGGGGACCATGGAGAAAGCCTTGGACAGCACTACGAAAACAGGCATGGTTTTTTTATCTATGATGCCTCCATCTCAGTTCCATTAATCATCCAAATTCCATCTTCTGAATTAGGAGGGAAGGTGGTTGCATCCCCTGTAGAAACTATTGATATTATACCAACTCTTCTGCAGATACTCGGTTCTCCAGTTCCTCTTGAGGTTCAGGGAAAGAGCCTTATCCCCCTGATTATGGATGAAAACCCAGAACAAGAACGATTAGCTTACAGCGAAACCTATTATCCGCGATATCGTTATGGATGGAGCGAACTGAAAAGTCTTCGCAGCCTTCAATATAAATACATTCAGGCTCCCAGGCCTGAACTTTATGATCTCACCAAGGACCCAGAAGAGTTATATAATACATATAAGCAAAACCTAACAATAGGAAAACAATTCGAGCAAAAGCTAAAGAATCTCCAAGAAGAAATGTCCGCCAAGGGGGTTGAAGAAAAAGGTCCTCAAAAACTGGATGAGGAGTCTAGAGAAAAGCTCATGGCCCTGGGATATATTGGGGGTTTTACTTCCCATTCGAAGCTAAAGAAGAGTGAGAATCTCCCAGACCCGAAAGATAAAATCCTCCTCTATAATAAAATAAAAATGGCCGAGGGGAAATTTGCTGAGGACGAACTGGATGAGGCATTGGAGGAAATAAGCAGGGTTATAGAGGAAGACCCCAGAATTATGGAAGCCCTTCAAATTCGAGCCCGGGTCTTTTTAAAACTAAATAAGATTGAAGAAGCAATCGAAGATTGTAAAGAAGCCTTGAAGATTGACCCAGAATACGAAGCAGCTATATTCAGCTTAGCTCGCGCTTACAAACTGCAAAAAAAATACGATGAAGCCATAGCTGGCTACAAACGGCTAATGGAATTGGACCCCAGAGACTATAAACTCCCTACCAACCTTGGAGAAATATACATGGAAATGAAAGATATAAATATGGCCATACCCTTCCTGCAGCAGGCAATAGAAATAGAGCCTGAACGCAGCTCTAAAGTTCACAACCTTTTGGGAGCGGCCTATTTAGAGAAAAAAATGCTGGAACAAGCAGAGATGGAGATTAGGAGAGCCTTAGAGATGAGGCCACGTATTCCAGATGCCCATTATAACCTGGCTCTCATTTACATGGAGAAGAAAGAGCTAAATAGAGCGGTAGAGGAATATAAGAAGGAAATCGAACTACATCCAGCAGCCTATCCTGCTCATTTCAATCTGGCAAAGCTTTATGGAAAAATTGGCTATCTACGTGAGGGTATTGAACATTTTAAGGAAGCCATAAAGTATAAAAAAGACTTTGTTAATGGATACATCTACCTGGCAAAGGCATATTTAGATTTGGGTGAAAACCTTGATGAAGCTATACACCTTGCTAAGAAGGGTCTAGAATTATGCCCTGAATCAGAATATGCACCCCTAGCCCATTATATATTGGCCGATATTTACAATCGCCTAGGTCAAACAGATAAATATTATGAGGAGCTGCAAAAAGGCCGACAGCTTCAGCAAAAATTAGAGAAGAATAATCAAAAGAATAATAATAATTAAGGTAAATTCAAACTTTTTAATATCTCTTTGGCAAGTAAGGCATTCTGATTTTCCGGGTCTATGTCTATGAATTTTTGGAGTAACTCTTTTGCCCTTGCGACATCACCCAAACCAATATAAATAATTCCAAGCTGATAGTAAGCATCAGAATAATTTTCATCCAGAGAAAGTAATCTTTCAAAAATATCCTTAGCTTCCTCGCTGTTCCTAAGATTCATTAAACACACCCCGTAGTTATAGTAGGTGGTTGTATCTTGATCGCTTAATTCGACTGCTTTCTTATAAAATTCGATCGCTTTTTCATAATCTCCCTTTTTTGCATAAATTCTTCCTGTCCTTGAAACAGGTAATATAAAATCAGGCTTCAATTCAATCGATTTTTGGTAATCCTCAAGAGCTTTATCAATATTTCCACTTTTTTCTAAAGAAGCCCCTCTGAAATAATAAAAAGTTGGATTTGATTGATCTTCTGAGATAGCTTCTGTAAATTTTTCGATTGCCTCTTCATATTTACCTGCATCTAATAGTTTTGATCCCTGACTTGATGATTTTGCAGATTGAGGCATAAGGCTTTCAAAAGACTTAAGTTTTATTTCTACTTTAGCTACATCCCCCAGCCTCACTCTGATCGAACTTGACATTGGCAAATAACCATCCTTTTCAACAGTAATCTTATAAATGCCGACTGTAAGTCCTCCCTTATAAAAATGTCCTTTTTTATCTGAATATAATTCATATTTCATAGCTCTAGATTTAGCATATACTAATGTTATTTTTGCCTTGGATATCAGTTCCCCTGTTTGGGCATCTTTTATATAACCTTCAGTTGCACCTGTTGTTGCGCCCAAAAACGCTGTCAAATAAAAGGCAAAAACAATAAATAAGCTGATAGAAACCAATTTGTTAATTGTTTTCATCTCATTGCTCCTTATATTTGTCAAAATCTTTCTTTTCAGTTTTTTTTTCTAAATTTTTCGCACTTTCCCAGTAAATTTTTGCCTTTTCTCTTTCTCCCAATGAATAATATATAGCCCCAAGGACTCTATTAATTTTGACTGTGTCCCCATAGTTTCTCAGCATTTCAAAGTATTCTGCCGCTTTCTGTAATTTTTTGAGCTCCAGCGATGAGTTTGCAAGAAGTAATATTACAGAATAATTTTTTACGATATTCCTTTTTTCAAGAAGTTCTACAACTTTTTCATAATCCTTTTTGATGTAATAAGCACGTGCAATTACTGGAAGCGTTGTTGAATTCCACAATTCTTCTGGGAGTTTTTTAAAGTGTTCAAGTGCTTTATCTACATCGCCTTTGTTTAAGTATTCCTGAGCCATCACAAATATGTAATTAAACTCGGATGAAGGAACTTCAGACCTTTCAAAGTCCACAGGCTTTTTTACTTCAAAAGGTAAAACAGATATGATTTTTCTATAAATCTCCCCATTTTCGTCTTTTATGCTTAAAAAATAATTGTCTGATTTTATATCCTTTAATGGTTGTCTAAATACAAAAAGATTTCCCCGCCTCACAATGTCTCTTATCTCAATAGAATCATTCTCATCCTCTATACTTGTAAGATGAATTTCAGGTTTTTGTTCTGTAAAAATTATTCCTTCAATAGAATCACTTTTATTGAAAATTGAACGGGGATCTGAAAACACTTTATAATTTTCGGTGCTAAAAGGTATAAAATTGTCGGAAGAAATTTCTCCTACTTTAAATCCCACCATAACTGGCACGGTTTTATCGGTTATGTTTATCCTTTCTTCGTAGACAAAAAACTCTTCTGTGCTCTTATTGGAAAAAGTTATGCTTACATTGAATTCCCCTTCAATAATAGGCGCAAAATCTTTGAATACAAGCTTTCTTTCTTCAAGCATAACTTTTTTCTTTGAATCATCGATTTTTAAATCTATCTCTCTTTCTTGTTGGTGTATGATTTTCCCCTCTAAATCCTCTATTCTTAAATTTACATTTATCCTAGCTAAATTTGAATTGTAAGCAGTTTTAATCGTATGAATAATATCAGGTATAACAGAATAATTAAGGAATTTAAATCCTCTATTCTCACTTATTGAAATGTTTCCTTTCCCTCTGATCGCTTTCGTTGAATAGGTAACATCAACTATACCCTCAAGGGATGCAAAATTTCTAAGATAATTTTTATCCACTTCTTTTTCGGGTAATGTAAATATTTGTGTAAAAACAGTACCTGAATAGGTCAGGGATTGGCCAAAAGCAGGATCAGCCTCTCCAGGGATAACAGATAATGTAGCACGAGCAAGCTCTGGAAAATCCATTCTTAAAATTTGGTATGCTTGATATCTAGAGTTAATATCCGATTTATAACCTGGAGAAAGGATATCCAAGGAAGTGTGGGGACCCGGGTGAAAAAGCTTATAATTACCAAAGTTCCTTGGCTTAAAAAATATTAAGTACATAAAAGGTGGAAGTCCAGACCTCCCTTCACCTTTATAAATCCATAATTCGCAATCTACTACCTTTTCATAGCCTGAAAAATTTTTTTTCTCCAGGGGTTTGCCTAGAAGAATATAAAACCGCCCCCTGTCAGAGTTAACACCTCCTAAATGGCTCTCCGCATACTGGCGGCGGCTGTAAAATTCAATCATGTATTCATTCTGTGGAGTTTCAGGCTTACGATCTCTTATTATCCAGAATGATTTCTGGAATCTCTTCCTGTCTTCTTCTGTTTCTAAACTTTTGAAAACAGATTTTTCAGCCTTGGTTATTATGAGGTCAACTTCGTCCAGCCATTTTTTCCAGGGGTCTGATTTTTTTGTCGAAGCGTTTAAAAAGCTCACGTAGGATGTAATAAAGATTGATAATAAAAAAATTGAGAATAATATTACTGCGTACTTTTTACTCACAACAATATTATAGCATATATTTTAACATATATTATAACATAAATAAAAAAATGAAAATTTAATGTAAGCATCTCTATTTCCGTGATGGCACTTAAACTGCATAACGGGCCAACTTTTCTTTTCTTTGATCCCAATAAGTTTCCCACTCCCTATTTAATTTCAGCAGCCTCATCTGGAGCCGAAAAGGCTCTGTGACGAAAAGTAACTGGAGTTCCCCCAAAAATTTACGTATCGAAGAGACTTGGTTGCAAGCTTTGAGTTTTCAGCATAGATTTAAGGCTCTGAGAGCCCTTTCTTTGGCTAAAAAAGAACTCACGAATACCATCGGCAATGGCATAGCAGCGAAAATCCGCTACTCCGAACACTCGCTGGGCTGCTTTTAAAGCATGCCCGGCTAAAAGCTTCAGTTTTGTTCTAATTCCCAGGTAAACCATAGCAAAATAATCTACAGCCAGTACCAGAGCCATCATGTTTTGCAGCCTCTTGTAAGTAAGCAGACGGATGTCCCCTACCTGATAGCTCTGTTTAATAAATCGTATTGTCTCTTCAATTTTCCACCGGCTCATATACGATTCAACAACTTTCCATAAAGATTTACGGCTTCTATTCAGCTTAATATTTTTAAGCAACATCATCGGCTTCTGGCCAAATCCCCGGATCACAACTAAATAAAGTTTCTCTTTTCTCTCGGGGAGTTTGACAGGACGGTAACCAAACTCCAGATAATATAATCTCTCTTTACCTTTATCTTCTTTGACGATTCTTTCTGCATAAGGCAGAGTACACGTTCTTGCTATATCCATAATAGATATCTTTTTGCCCCGATAAATCATATGCCTCTCCCCGGTTGAACGGATAATAAAACGCAACTTCTCAGATAAAAAGTAATGTATGATATACCTTCTGTCCCCACCTCGGTCCATAACCCAAATACCACGGCCTTGAGTATAGTTGGAAACTTTATCTACAGCCTTGCGGATCTCAGTGTTTTCACTCTGAAAATCAGGTCCTGCCTGAGAGTAAAGCCTACTGTAAAGCGGTATTATCGATGCTTTCCCAATCTCGGTTCCAATCACATTACATGTCCAGTAACCGTTGGCAATCTCCCCCTCACTGCAATCACGAACCCTGGCAAGATGCTCCATCTTTTCTGCATATTTTTTCCGGATATCAGACGGGTCTATCACAAGGAGGGTATCTTCTTTTATATATTTTGCTGCCATCTGAGCTACAGAATCTACTATCTTTGACCAAAGATCCCTCCTCCCCAGTTGACGAGAGAGTCTGTACTCTGTTTTCCTAAGGCGTGTCTTCTCCCCAAGAGCACGGGCTATCTCAGTAAGGTGAACACAACGACGTGCTTGTATCCCATAGATTGCTTCTTCTATGAATCGACTCCCGACTTTGGGAAGCCCAGCAGAAAGTTCCCCCGAAAATTTTATTATTTGCTCTCGCAATTTTAAAGCTGTTCTGGCATAATGCATGTGGGGACTCCTCAGTAAAATAACTTTACGCAAGTTTTCGAGCTTGGCGTCTTGAGGCCCCATCTTACTTTAAAAGTAGAAAAAAGTACCCCCATTTTTTGCTTTTCCACTTGTGTTTTTATGTAACTACTAGATATGATTAGTCTTAGATGCTTCTTTCGTATTTACTCAATAAGTTGTGGCAAGAAGGGTAGTAAACGAGAGCGAGGGCTCATTTTGATCGAAGCAATTCTTTGTGGAAATCTGAGACTTCCCTAATCTGTTTTTTCAGTTTTTTATAGTTTTGACTCCATAGTTCAGCCTCTTTATGGTTAGCCACGGGGATATAGAGAGATTTTGTTTTTTGATTCTCTTTCCACGTCAGATACATCGCCGGATGTTTCTTTGCCGGATCCGTGCGGCACTTACATCGGGGATTTCCGCAGGTTCTTCGGACCGTCGACAAGGAGCCCTCGACAACCGGACCGATTTGAGACAGGGATCGGATCAATTGTTTTTGCTTTTTTTGTATGGTGGTATTGTATTTCATGATGACATATAGTATACTTACTATATGTCATTGTCAAGTGAATGCCCGGCGAGCCTCAAAACGCCGGACCGCGATTCCTTGATTCGGATCATCAGCGAATTGACAACTCGGATTCTCAATCTCGAAGAGGAAAACAAAGAGTTGAAGAATCTCATTCAAGCCATGAAGGACGAGATCCGCCGGCTCAAGGGTGAGAAGGGACGGCCCACCATCAAGCCCTCCCTCCCCGACAATCCGCCCGCCGCAAAGAAGCAGCAACGGAGCAAGAAGTGGAAAAAATCCGCAAAGACCATCACCAGGAGA
>Ga0315544_1001848_pt1 | contig 15776 bp, 14 predicted proteins | sample SalMarSW160130MG_2_FD_202543 | JGI IMG/M metagenome (GOLD analysis project Ga0315544, IMG submission 202543) | Salt marsh sediment microbial communities from the Plum Island Ecosystem LTER, Massachusetts, United States - Salt Marsh Sediment SW1601-130 ... | reverse complement strand
GGGTCCTCCAAGTTTCCTGAGCCCAAGCTGCCTCCTGACAGTGCCTGGCCGAATTCCTCGCTTATTTTGCGGTAAGCGTCGCTGAGATTGCCGGTGGTCGGGATGAGAGACAGTTCGCCATTGGCGATTGAGTGGCGCGCTAGAGCGACGCTTGACTCAATCTGGGCAAGCTTCTTCTCATCTAGCTGGAAGAGAAGCAGGTACTGGTCGGGTATCTCCGGTGACGGCTCGACGAGGTACGTTACTTCTATGAACTCGGGATTCTCACGTAGAACTTTCGCGATTGCTTCCGCCGCTGCTAGAAGGCGACCTTCTCTATAGTTGTTGATCTGTTGAGTCAACTCCTTGATTCGCGCCCTCTCCTTTTGGGTTGCCTCCTCTTTCGCCTCGAGAGCTTCCAGCTCCTGTTGTGCGGCCAGCATCGTTTCGTCGGATCTATCTTCACCTTCAAGTAGGGTAACAAGGAGGGGTACAGAGTCGCTTTGAGCAAGGTAGCGCTCATTTTGCCGGTAGTCGTCGATCAGTGGATCGTTGCTGGGGAGAAGATCGAGGAACGAACTCCGAATTGGTAGATCGGTAACATAATACGCCGCTGTACCTGTAACGACTAAAGCGATGAAAATGACCCACCAGGCATAATAGCGGCTAATACGGAAAACTGCCCCGAGTATCCTTTCTATGATCGGTCTCATCGTTGGCGCCCGTGACCGGTCAGCTCTTCTCCTCGCTAGGGCTTGTCACTTCGATGTTGTAGCCGATCAGTTTTGCGGTCAAGCGAACGTTCTGCCCACCCTTTCCGATGGCAAGTGAGAGTTCGTCGTCAGGGACGAGGACCTTGGCATTGCGGGTCTCCTCGTCGAGTTCGGCCGAGATAACTGACGCTGGCTCTAGACTGTTGCGAAGGAGTTGTTCGACGTCGTCGCTCCAGCGGATTAAGTCGATCTTCTCCCCGGAGAGTTCCCGCGTGACGACCCGCACTCGTGCTCCACCGGCTCCCACGCAGGTTCCGATCGGGTCGACGTTTGGGTCGAGCGACTCAATGGCAACCTTGCTACGGCGCCCTGGTTCACGGGCGATCTGACGGACGACCAATGTCCCCTCTTCGATTTCAGGGACCTCTAGTCGTAGGAGTTGATGGACGAACTCCGGGTGAGCGCGGGAGATGAGAATGCGGGGGTCACCCTGTGTCCGCTCCACACTCACGAGATAAGCACGCAACCGCTGTCCCCCATGGTAGCGCTCGCCGGGGATCCTCCCCGCATCGGGGAGTAGAGCCTCAGCTTCCCCCAGGTTGACCCAGACGTCTTTTCCCTCAAAGCGGTGAATCGAGCCACTGATGATCTCCCCCACGCGGTGGATGTATAACTCGTAGACGATTTCCCGCCGTTTATGCGTGATCTCTTGTTTGATCGTCTCCTCGGCCTTCTTAGTGGCGATCCGGCCGAACTTTGCTAGCTCGATCAATTTGCCGTCAATGCAGATGTCACCCGAGTTGCGGTCAATCTCCACCTCTACCGTGGCGTCGGTGTGGTACTCCTCCTGATATGCTACGGCAAGTCCTTTGCAAATCGCTTCGTACAGGTCTTCCCGAGCGATCCCCTTCTCTTTGGCCATCTCCTCTAGGGCTTCGATAAATTCAATATTCATGTTGCAGTGGAATCGCTCCTAGTCACTCTCCTTAATTCAGAACGTAGGATTTCCTGGAAGGTCTTCTCGACGTGGGATGATATGGCGTCCATCCTCTCTGTTAAAGTGAGGCGAAAGCCTTTGTACAAAGATCTCTCCACTGACGAAAACCTCCAAACCCTCTTTCATTCCTTGGCATAATCTGTAGTATTATACTGCAAGCCCGCACTGACGGACAAATAGCAAGGAGAGAGCGATGGGGAAAATTGAGCTGAGAGTGGCGGGTGAGGAGGACGGATTTCGCCTCGACCGTTACCTCACTGAGAAAATTAATGGGATTTCTCGTAGTGAGGTTCAGCGGGTGATCCGTGCCGGATACGTCACAATCGGCGATGTAGCAGCTATCCAGCCGTCGCGCCGGCTTAAAAGGGAAGAGCGGGTCTTGTGGGAGGCACCGGCGCATTCTCTTCTTACCCCAGCGCGAATCGATCTTGCGATTCTATATGAGGACGAGGAGATCGTGGTGGTGGATAAGCCGGTGGGGTTGATCGTCCATCCAGGGGCGGGAGTGAGCGGTACCACGCTTGTGGAGGGGCTTCTCGTTGACCGCTCCCTTCCCCAGGGGGATGATCCGGTCCGGCCGGGGATCGTCCACCGATTGGATAAGGCGACAAGCGGGCTGATCGTTGTAGCCAAGAGCCCTTCTGCCCTTGACTCGCTCAAGGAGCAGTTCGCCACGCGGAGGGTAACCAAGTTTTACCTGACCCAAGTGGAAGGCAAAGTCGTGGAGGAGGAGGGGCGTATTGAAGCTCCGATCGGTCGGAGTCCTAGCTGTCCGAGCCGGATGGCGATCCATCCGCAGGGACGCTCTTCCCAGACTAAGTTCCGAGTCCTAGACAGAGGGAAAGATACGAGCCTTCTCCTCGTGCGTCCGCTTTCTGGACGTACCCATCAGATTCGCGTTCACCTACGCTACATTGGTCATCCGGTTGTCGGTGATCCGGTGTACGGTCGCACAAGAAAGCGACTCCTGTTGCATGCTTGGCGGATCGAGTTCACCCATCCGGGAAACGGCGCGCGGGTTCGCTTCGAGGCGCCGGTCCCGCCAGAGTTTCCGAAGTATCCTTACCATGAGATTCCGTGGCCCGAATCGCAGTACGTAAGTAGTCAAGTGCAGCGAGATAACTAACCCCGATTGCTGCGTAGAGGAAACACACTCTGTACGGATGGATTGATAAGGGAAGAGGCAGCAACAGGAAGACCATGGCGGCGAAAGTGAGCGTCGCAGCGAGTTTTCCCGGCGCGCGTGCGCCCTGGACCATTCTCGCGCGCATACGAAGACAGAGCGCACCAATGCCTAATCCAAGCTGGGGAACAAGGAACAGAATCAGTGCGAGAAGCGGTATCTCGCCCAAAACGGCGAGGGAGATAAAAAGGGAGAGATAAAGCGCTTTGTCGACCGCCGGATCGAGTGCCTTTCCTAAAGAACTTACCTCCCCGCGCCATCGCGCCGCCATCCCATCGAGCACGTCCCCCAAACAGGCAAGTAGGAAGAGCGCTAACACTGCCTCCCGCTTGTCAAGAAAGAGGAGGATGAGGATTGGCGGGATCAACGCCGATCGGGCAAGGGTAATCTTGTTAGCGAGCGACATAGCCTTTTCATCTTATTGCCCTTGCACTGTTCATACAAGCTCTCCTTGAACGGTTTTCCTGCGAGCCGGTATAATTCGCTGTACGCATTACCAACAGGAGAGCGATGAGATGAAGAAAAGAGTGGCTATTATGGGCGCGGCCGGCCGGGATTTTCACAATTTTAATGTCTACTTTCGGGATAACCCCGAATACGAAGTTGTAGTGTTCACCGCCACGCAGATTCCCGATATCGAGGGGCGGGTTTATCCCCCCGAACTGGCAGGGGATCTTTACTCACAGGGGATTCCGATCGAGCCGGAGGACGACTTGGAACGTCTGATTGTGGAGCGAAAGATCGATATGGTTGTGTTCGCCTACAGCGACGTCTCCAATCAGCACGTGATGGAGCGCTCGGCGGTGGTTAACGCAGCCGGTGCCGACTTCCTGTTGATGGGAACGGCTTCCACAATGATCGAACCACAAAAACCTCTTATCTCAATCACTGCTACCCGGACGGGCTCAGGGAAGAGCCAGACGACGAGGCGGATATGCAACATCCTCAAGGAGCGGGGGAGGAAATTAGTGGTGATCCGCCATCCGATGCCATACGGAGATTTGGTGAAACAGGTGTGGCAGCGGTTTGAGACCTACGCGGACTTGGACCGTTACGAGTGCACGATCGAGGAGCGGGAAGAATATGAACCGCACATCGACAACGGGACGATCGTATATGCGGGGGTGGATTACGAGAAGATCCTGCGCAAGGCAGAGGAGGAAGCAGACGTCGTCATCTGGGATGGCGGGAACAACGACTTCTCCTTCTACCGATCGGATCTCTCCATCGTCGTAGTTGACCCTCATCGGGCTGGACATGAGCTGTTGTACTATCCGAGCGGGGTCAACCTTCGCACGGCTGATGTTGTAGTGATCAACAAAGTTGATACCGCAGCACTGGAGGACATTCACTTTGTACGAGAGAACGTAATGGCCGCCAATCCCGAAGCAAAGATCATCGAAGCGGCCTCGCCGATTCAGGTGGATAATCCCGCGGTAATCTGCGACAAGCGAGTGCTGGTAATTGAGGACGGACCGACTCTTACCCACGGTGGGATGCAGTACGGGGCAGGAACGATCGCGGCACAGCGGTTCCGAGCACGGGAGATCATCGATCCGCGGCCATACACGGTGGATTCCATCTCCGAGATTTACCGCAAGTACCCCAAAATCGGGCGGCTCCTGCCAGCGATGGGGTACAAAGACGAACAAGTTCGCGATCTTCAGGAGACAGTAAACCGGGTGGATTGTGAGGGAATCGTGATCGGGACGCCGATTGACCTTAAGCGGCTGCTCTCGTTTAACGTACCGGTAACGCGGGTTCGCTACGAGCTGCAAGAGATTGGCTTCCCCACTCTCTCTGAGCTGCTGGAAGATTTCTAAAGTTAGGCATACAGGAAGCCAATACATAAGTGCAAACATCTTGGCTGAGATTCTTTACCAGGAGCCGAGTGTGCCTGTTTTAGTGGGTGCGCAGCGCAAATAAGCCACTGAACAGAAGGCCAAGAACAAAGCCTGCAAGTAGGCCAAACAGAACATCGTTGAAAAGCGCGCCAACAACTGTCCCAACGATAAGTCCCAATGGAATAAGTATAAGGACGTGCCTAGCGCGTGAATGAACAAACTTGGAAAACATCGTCATCCTTTAAGCACCGTTAAGAACGTCTCAACATTGGGGAACATAGTGAGTCCTTCTGTTTCCTCATGACTTGTCGCTTCACTCTCTTCATATCCTTTACTTTAAGAATTCATCGTGCACAGCATCCGAAGTGTTTCGATCAGCAAAGACGTCATGGCTGGCCTTTTGCCTGTTCTCGGTCATTTTCTCCTTTGGTTATCGTACCTTGCGAGCCACACCCTGATAGACTTTAGATTATGTTGGGAAATGAAGCAAGGGGGCGATTCGTGAAGGTCGTTGTGGAAGGGATGGAAGCGCTGTACAATTATTTAGCGGTAATTATTCGCGCGTTTAATCTGATCAGGAGGGTATCCTATGCCGGAAAGACAAATGATGACGATCGACGGCAACACAGCAGCAGCGCATGTTGCCTACGCATTCAGTGACGTAGCTGCGATCTACCCGATAACCCCTAGTTCATCGATGGGCGAGGTAGCGGACAGTTGGGCAGCGCATGGAAGGAAGAATATCTTCGGACAGCCTCTCCAGGTGACGGAGATGCAGTCTGAGGCTGGAGCTGCCGGAGCTGTGCACGGCTCTCTTGCTACCGGTGCACTTACCACGACCTTTACCGCCTCCCAGGGGCTGCTTTTGATGATCCCCAACATGTACAAGATTGCCGGGGAGCTTCTGCCGGCTGTGTTCCACGTGTCGGCGCGTGCGCTAGCTGGACACGCTCTGTCCATCTTCGGCGATCACTCTGATGTGATGGCAACACGGCAAACCGGCTTTGGCCTTCTCGCATCTGCTTCAGTGCAAGAGGTGATAGATCTCGGTTTGGTTGCCCACTTGGCTGCTATCAAGACGAAAGTTCCGTTCATCCACTTCTTTGATGGCTTCCGTACCTCGCATGAGATCCAAAAGGTCGATGTGCTCGGATACGACCAGATGGCAAAGCTCGCACCGTGGAAGGAGATCGAGGCCTTTCGTCGTCGGGCAATGAACCCGGAGCACCCGCACCTGCGTGGCACGGCTCAGAACCCGGACATCTACTTTCAGGGGCGTGAGGCGGCCAACAGATATTATCTGGCAGCTCCACAGATCGTGGCCCAGCTAATGCAGCAGGTGAGTGAGCTCACCGGACGGGAGTATCACCTGTTTGATTATGTAGGCTCGCCAGAGGCAGAAAGGGTTATCACCCTAATGGGCTCGGCCTGTGACGTTGCTGAGGAGGCGGTGAACTACCTCGTGAGTCAAGGGGAGAAGGTCGGTCTGGTGAAGGTTCGCCTCTATCGCCCCTGGTCGGCGGAGCACTTCCTAGAGGCCCTTCCCGCGAGTGTCAAGCGGCTTGCTGTACTCGATCGGGCCAAGGAATCGGGGAGCCAAGGCGAACCGCTCTATAAGGATGTGTGTACCCTTTACCAGGAGCGCGGTGAGGCCCCGCTCATCGTCGGCGGTCGCTACGGCCTTGGATCGAAGGATTTCACCCCAGCGATGGTGAAGGCGGTCTTCGATAACCTCGCTCAAGATGCCCCGAAGAACCACTTCACCGTAGGGATCACCGACGACGTCACTTATACCTCGCTCCCCCTAGGAGAAGAAGTCGATGTCGCTCCGGAAGGGACGATCCAGTGCAAGTTTTGGGGGCTCGGAGCCGACGGGACCGTGGGAGCAAACAAGAGCGCGATCAAGATCGTCGGTAACAACACAGACCTCTACGCTCAAGGCTACTTCGCTTATGACGCAAAGAAGTCTGGCGGAATCACCATGTCACACCTGCGCTTCGGCAAAGAGCGAATTCAGTCTCCGTACCTAATCAAGACGGCCGACTACATCGCCTGTCACAACCCTGCTTTCGTCCGCAAATACGACCTTCTCGCCGGGATCAAGGACGGGGGAACATTCGTTCTTAACTGTCCCTGGAATGCGGATGAGCTCAACGCACATCTTCCGGCATCACTTAAGAGAACCATCGCCGAGAAACACCTCAACTTCTACACGATCGACGCGGTGAAGCTCGCCGGGAAGGTCGGTCTAGGCGGCCGGATTAACATGATCATGCAGACCGTCTTCTTTAAGCTCGCCAAGGTTTTGCCGGTCGATGAAGCGGTCACCCACTTGAAGGAAGCGATCGTCAAGGCCTATGGGAAGAAGGGGGAGAAGGTTGTGCAGATGAACTACGCCGGGGTTGATGCCGCCCTAGATAACCTGGTTAAAGTGGACGTCCCTGCAGGATGGGCTAGCGCCCCTTCCTCTGGGGGAGAGGCACCCTCCGATCCAGAGTGGGTTCTCAAGGTTATGCGGCCAATGATCATGCAAGACGGAGACAATCTGCCGGTTAGTGCCTTTGCTGCTGAGCTTGATGGCGCCTACCAGTGGACCGGACCAGATGGATCGTTCCCAGTAGCAACGACAAAGTACGAGAAGCGCGGTGTCGCAATCAACGTTCCGGAGTGGAACGCCGAGAACTGTATTCAGTGCAACCAATGCGCCTTTGTTTGTCCCCATGCCGCGATCCGCCCGATCCTCGTCTCTGAGGAAGGTCTCGCAGGCGCCCCAGCCGCGTTCAATACGATACCGGCGATGGGGAAGGGAATGGAAGGCCTGAAGTTTCGCATTCAGGTGAGCACGCTCGACTGCACCGGTTGTGGGAACTGCGCCGACATCTGCCCTGGAAAGAAGGGGGAGAAAGCGCTCGTCATGAAGCCGCTCGTCTCCCAAACCGAGCGGGAGGTCGCAAATCACGAGTTCTCGGTGAAGCTTCCGGTTCGCGATGATGTAATGAGCGCCGAAACGGTTAAAGGGAGCCAGTTCCGCCAGCCGTTGTTCGAGTTCTCCGGCGCGTGCCCAGGCTGCGGTGAGACCCCGTACGTCAAACTGGTGACACAGCTCTTCGGCGACCGGATGCTGATCGGCAACGCTACTGGCTGTTCCTCGATCTATGGCGGCTCGGCCCCGGCCGTTCCTTACTGTGTGGACAAGGACGGACATGGTCCCACCTGGGCAAACTCCCTGTTCGAGGACAACGCCGAGTTCGGATTCGGGATGCGACTGGCGCTCTCTGCCCGTCGCGACCGACTGGCTAGATTGATCGAGGAAGCGGCCGCAAGTGGTGTATCCGCTGATCTGAAAGTAGCGATGACCGATTGGCTCGCCGGAAAGGATGAGGCCAAGGCATCCCGCGCGGCAGGGGATCGGATGGCCAAGCTCCTCGAAGCGGAAGCCGGATCAAGCGAGCAACTGCGCGAGATCCTCTCCATGCGTGATCTGTTCACAAAAAAGTCGGTGTGGGCCATCGGAGGAGACGGTTGGGCGTACGACATTGGCTACGGCGGCCTCGATCATGTCGCGGCGATGAACCAGGACGTCAACGTCCTCGTACTCGACACCGAGGTCTATTCCAACACCGGTGGACAGTCCTCCAAGGCAACCCCGACCGGCTCGGTCGCTAAGTTTGCCGCCTCCGGCAAGAAGACGAAGAAGAAGGACCTCGGACGGATGCTGATGATCTACGGCTACGTATACGTCGCCTCGGTGGCGATGGGCGCGAACAAGAACCAGTGCCTGAAAGCGTTCTTAGAGGCGGAGTCCTACCCCGGCCCGAGCGTGATCATCGCCTACGCACCGTGCATCAACCAGGGATTGAAGAAGGGCATGGGCAAGTCACAGGAAGAGGAGAAGCTCGCCGTCGAGGCCGGCTACTGGCCGCTCTACCGCTTCGACCCACGCCGGATCGCGGCCGGCGAGAACCCGTTCCAGCTCGACATGAAGGACCCAACGGGCGAGTTCCACGAGTTCTTAATGGGCGAGGTCCGCTACGCCAGCCTCCATCAGTCCTTCCCCGAGGAAGCCAAGAGACTCCACGCGAAGCTCGAGAAGGAGTACAAAGAGCGGTACGAGACGTACAAGCAGATGGCTGAAGGCTAGCCTGCGAACGATTCGGAATCGTGAGAAAGGGAGTGACGCCCATGTCACTCCCTCTCTCAAGCAACTCGATGAAGCATCGAGTTGGCAAGCTACATCAGTGCAGGCAAGCAACCCCAGGCCAAGCCCGAGTAGCCCTGCATTCCCCTTTTCATTGTGCACTGGCGAAAGATGGAGTCCCCAACAACGAAACTTACCAGCTACTACGGACCATAGTGGATTGGCCACCCACTGAGATGCCTCGTTCACATTCTGTTGCTGTTCAACACCACTCAATCAGCGATGTATCAACATGCCTTAGGAAGGGCGTCATGGATTTGGGGTATCGACACCCTCCTTCTGTCACATAGACCTGGAAGCCGGAGATGAAGAGATGTTTCTTGGGGCGTGTCATTGCCACGTAGAAGAGCCTTTTCTCCTCTTCCATGTCGCTCGAGTTGAAGATGGGGATGAAGCCGTCCACGGCCCCCGCAATGAACACCGACTTGAATTCCAGCCCTTTGCTTTGATGGATAGGAGCAACGATTACTTTGTTTGATTTCGCTGAAAGGTGGTCGATGTTCTTAGCTAGGCTCGTGAACTGAACTAGCACCTGGAGAGCGTCCAATGGATTCATCGACGTGGGGTCACGCTCCCTGAAAACGGACACCAGATGCATCAAATTAGCAACTCGGCGTGGTTCATCGCGGAATGCATCCAGTACGCCAAACTCTGTCAAGATGCTCTCCAGCAGCTTACCGGGACGCTGCTTGTTTGCCTCACGTCGAAAGTGCAACAAGCGGCCAGCAAACGAATGGAACTCACGTCGGTGTTTGACAACGAATTTACGCCGCTTGGTTTGGGTTTTGAGGATATGCGGCATCAGTTTGTGGAGCAGTTCCACCGTAGCCTTCACATCATCCATGGCCCGGTGGGTGGAGCTAGTGCGTAGGTTGAGCGTCTTCGACAGATCCCCGAGTTGGTAGGAATCGGACGATATGAACCGGCGAGCCAGCTCATAGGTGTCCGCATACGACAATGCGGAAGTGTCAATACCCTGCCGAGACGACTGTGCACGGATCATGGCGATGTCGAACGTAACGTTGTGGCCGACGACCAGGCTCCCAACATAATCATCCCTGAGCATCTGTAATACGATGGCAGGATCCTTCCCTTCCCGCTCCAGCACAGCATCCGTTATCCCGTGAACATGAACAGACGCAGCTACTGACTTATCGGAACGGACGTATGCCTGCATCTCTTTCACCGGCTCGGCATGATCGAGCACGCAGTAGGCCAACTCGATCACGTTGTCCTCAAACGGCGAGAGCCCCGTCGTCTCCGTATCTATGACAACAATCGAGCCATTGGAATAGGCATCGATGAGCAACCCGAACGGATCGTCATGGATGAAGGTATCGCCGTTGAGGAAGTCAGGCAGACGGATTCCCAGCCGTGCGTCAGCGTTCAGGATGCGGTTGACTGTTGCCACGCCGACGTTTTCAACGTAGCGCAACGTGATCCGCTGGGCAGCAGAGGTATCGTGCGCATTGAGGAGCAACTTGACAAAGCAAAGGGCATCTTTGATCTCCTGTCGCCGAAAGAACTGGTATTGCTCTACTGTCAGGGTGGGGATATTTGCCTCCTCCAGCGCGGTTCCAATTTGCTGGCTCTTCTTGTTAGTGCGGCATAACACCGCTATGTCGTTGTACCCGCAGTCAGAGCTGGCTTTAAGTCGCTGAATATGTTCCGAAATCCATTGGGCTTCTTGGCTCTCCGTTTCGGCGTGATGTACTTTGATCGACGTGCCATCAGGGCACGTGTCATCAGGAATCAACTGGGTGTACCTGTTCGTAAAAGCGGATGCAAACCCATCAGCGGCACGAAGAAGCTTCTTGGTCGCTCTGTAGTTGCGAGGAAGGCTAATCTGTGTTGGTTTAAAATCAGAAACCAAGCGGTCTTTGACTTCGACAGGCGTCGAGCCTCGCCACCCGTAGATCGACTGGTCCAAATCGCCAAAAAACGCTATGTTCCCCTCCGAAGCCAGCGTACGGATCACATCGTATTCCGCCAAGTGTGTGTCCTGAACCTCATCGATCTGGATGAAACTGAACCTGTGGGCCCACTTCTCCTTGATGTTCTCCGAGTTATTAAATATCGCCCGGACATAGTAGATCAAGTCAGAGAAGTCAAGGGCGTGACGTGCACGAAGCTCAGCCACGTAGCGCGTGTGAAGCTGTCTATATGGCTTTGGGAGGTCCGAACCATCATAGCCACGTAACCGAAGACTCACACCAGCGGCTTTAGATTTCGCTTTCCCGAAACGAAGCAGGATTTCAGCCGGTTTTTCCGCAACCACGGTGCCGCTACGACTCATGATGTGAGACAACAGCTCTTTAGAGTCCTCCTCATCATAGATTACGTAATCACCTGGCAAACCCACATTCTTGGCTTCAACTCGGAGGACGGATGCACAGAAGCCGTGAAAGGTGCTCATCCAAATGTGGGGCGCGAATCGCGGGAGAGCCTTCTCGACACTCTCCCGCAGCTGCCTGGCTGCAAGATTCGTGAAGGTCAGGCAAAGCATCTCCTCCGCCCGAAAACCCGTCTCCAGAGCGGCAACGGCACGGGCAGCCAGGAGTGAAGTCTTGCCAGTTCCTGCTGGCGCCATGACCAGAAGCGAGCCTATCACATGCTGGACTACTCGTCGCTGTTGCGGATCAAAGCTCATACCCATGTTGTGTCCATGCGAACAATTATCGGCGTGCAACTTCGTGACGCGACGGGGCAGCTATCTCGTCGCCAATGCGCAACTACATTAGGAATCCATCTCTCCTTCATCCTCCCATATTGACATCTGTACTCGTACGACACATCGTACAATCATGAGATTCCTGGAGCAAGTTTACCGAGCGGTCAAGTTGAGGATTCGGCGCAGCTTCGTGGCGATATCCTCCAGTGCACGGCAGAAACCAGCTTGAAGGAGAGGTTCTGATCAAAGAGCAGTCTCATGCCACTGACGCAGACAGACGTTTCTCCCTGTCTGCGTCAAAGGCGAGGCATGCGCGGATGTCTTCCCGTGTCAGTTCCGGGAAGTCATTGAGAATCTCTTCCTCCGTCATGCCAGAGGCCAGATATTCAAGGACGTCGGAGACCGTGATCCTCATGCCACGGATGCAAGGCTTGCCGCTCCTCTTTCCCGGCTCAATCGTGATGATCTTCGAGTAGTCCATGCTTCTAGCATACCTCCTTTCCACAATAGACAGCAAGTCCAAGGAAGGGCAGAAGGTCGCCGTCGAAGCCGGCTACTGGCTGCTGTATCGCTTCAACCCGCGCTTGGCCGCTGAAGGAAAGAACCCGTTCCAACTCGGCATGAAGGACCCAATGGGCGAGTTCCAAGAGTTCCTGATGGACGCGAGGAGCTACTGGCTGGAGCTAGTAGCTTAGGGGAACGCGCTTCGGCGCGTTCCTTGGTTGAGGCTATTGCATACAGTAGACTTCCATCGTGTCAAACAAGCGAAGTGATTTACCGAATCTTTGGAGCGAGGTGATCGGAGCGGTAGCGATTGCCTTGGCAATCTGGGCGATCGTTCTGGTACTGGCCTCTAAACTTCTGGACCCCGCCGCTCCTCTGACCGCTGGGATCTCAATTGCATCTTCTGTGGTCGTCGCGGGAGTGGCCGCATACGGGATCGGATCTTGGCGGAAGCAAGCACGACATCGAGTTCGGCACGACATAGCGCACAAAGCGATCGAGGCCAGCCTTGAAGCCCTTGCGAGGCTGGCACTTGCCAGAAGCAGACTGACGGACCAGATAGCGTCTTTCCGAAGTCCCCAAAAAGGCGAGGAATGGGACCGTGACGACAGGAGAAGGCTCTTCAAGAAGATCGACGAAGTTGATGCAGCGCTCGAGCAACTGCGGACCGCTCACCAACTCGTTTGTGTCTATTTAGACGAGAACGCTTGTGGTGCAATGAAGGCGCTGGTCGACCTGGGCAGAGAGTACACGCGCGCGACCTATCTTCCCTTCAGTTCTGGCGATCGAAAATTATCGGATGACGAAGACAAACGGAGGCAATACGTGCTCCGCGACTGGAAGGACAACCCATTCACGCAGGAACTGGAATCCGCGCGCGACAGGCTGCTCGAAGAGCTAGCGCCGTTTCTCCTAAGCCGCTAGGCATTCGATGTCGATAGTAGTTTGATGCCAGTCTGAACCACCAGAAGGAAACCACGGGAGCGATACTTCTCTGTTCTTCAATACTGGAGCAGAAAGACTACCTCTCAATCGAACACTTTCATACCCCGAGCTGAGGGAAAGCATGCATCCAAACTCTGACTCCGGTAGCTCTCCCACGCCAAGCTGCGTGGGAGAACAGCCTAGGCAGTTCTCCTTCCTCGCTTCAGACAGCGGGGACTTCATTGGCAAGCTTCCCTATTCCCACCAAGGTCTGACTCCACTAATCATTGCTCTACGTTGTCTGGTTTCCACAACCATGCCCGCAGGAGCTTGGTAAACTCGTCGGATCGGGTTCTTCGTCACGACAGTTCCGAGAAGCATGCCATCATTACGGAACCAGCGGAAGCGCCGTTTCTCCAAGAGGCCGAACCCAGTTTGTGCAACAAGGAGATCTCCCCCTTCCGATGTGTCTATTACGGCCATGAGGGACTCACCTCGCAGAGTGTAATGCCGCGTATCCGTGAGAAAGTAGAGGTAATCACCGGTGTCGACGATCCTTCTCGGAACCGCTCCGATGTCGTAGACTCGAACGGGTTCACCATCTGCAGTCAGATGCACTACCTTCCCGGAGTAGCCGGCGAGGAAGACATCGTGGGACGCTCCAGCGAAGTTCGCGGCGTATACCCAGTCAGCCGCTTGGAGTTCGTCCATCATTAGCGCCGCGGAAATTGTGGATGTCCAGCCTTGGACTCGAATCTTCGCTGTCCGAAGGTCCTTTGTGAACATTGCGCCCGCATAACGTGCGAGCGCGGTCTGGTCAATCCCACTGAGGATTTCTGCCGAGACGTTGATCGCCTGCATGCGCTCCAAAGCCTCAGCATTCCCAGGATTCAAATCGGGATGCCATTGCTTTACCAACTCACGGTATCGCTGCTTGAAATCCATGGGCGTGAAAGGAAACGCCATACCCATGACCTTCAACGCGTGCTTGACATCCGCACTCGTGCCATAGTTGGTGCTCGGTTGCTCTACTCGTGACCACCCTTCTTTCAGAGGCAGTTTGACCCCCCAAAGCCCGATCCCCTCCATATCAACGCACCAGGCCTCATCAACACCGGTGAACAGATACCGGCTGTTATCAAAGGCGATCGCCACACAACGAATGTGAGTTCGGAGGCTTTCCGTTTTGATCTGGAGCCGCTGCTGTAGAGCGCGAACCTCTGGAGCCTGGAGAAGTGATGACTCCAGGATCATGGACAGATTGCTGTCGTAGGCATGAACAATGCAATCCCTCGACATCGCAATGAAGCCATCGCCCATTGCGTTCACACCAAGGCGATAGACATCATGAAGGAGAGGTGCCTGGGCCTGAAGATCGCCGTTGCGCCCATAGCTCAATGCGCTGGCGGGTGCGGAGTTGCTCAGCGATGATTTCCCGAGATCGTCGATCATGATGAGGCCAGTGTCTGTTGGATGAATACGACGGAATGCTGGATTAGGTCTTTGTTCAAAGGGGATCTTGTCAACGGATAGCAGTTCCCAGTCTTCAGCACCGCGGATCTCAAACCACCCAGATGCTTCCACCTCTCCGGCAGCATCGTCTCGCTTCGCCTCGCAGCGGTGCGGCGCTCGCGGAAGTGGCACGTATGGCAAGGTGCTCAGATCAATGTCGCGACATTGAGGCGAGTGCCGATCCATGCGATGCGAGCCAACCAACCGCTTGGGCGGCAGACCCTCGTCGTGGGAAGAGCCAGCGATCACCAGCGAGTACGAGTGTCCTCTTCTTATTCGCCTGATCTTTCCGGCTTTCTCCAGCCACGAAATCAGATACGCCACTCGGTGCCCATCTTCTGCACCGATTAGGCCCTTCATACTGGATTGTATACAGCCGGGTTTCTCAGCTACAGCTTGGAGTATTGCTTCAAAGAGCCGCACGTTTTCTACGTGTTGCTCGACAGCGGGAATACACAATGCCAGTTCGGGGATTGATAGAACGGTTGCCCTCATTTCCATTAGCCCTTCGGTATCCCCAACCAGAGCAAGTATGGTACCGCCATGTTTCAGTACAGGTATGTGGACAACATGGGGCAATTTACAGTGATAACGCTCTCCTATGCTTGGAACGAACGCAGGCAGATGCCTCAAGTTCTCCCGCGCGAATCGGGCAGCGTTGCTGTAATCCCGTTTCGAGATTGCCTCACGAAGCTGATGAAGTGTCGCGAAGTATTCCCTTTCTCTCTCTGGATAGTGGCCCAGCCACTTGGGTTCGCAAGTCTCATCCCGGGTGTCTGCAGGCGTTCGGACTTCCATCTCGTCTCGATCACACGCCTCAACAGGCTCAGTGGCCTCGCCCACTCCTAGAAGCCGCTTGAGGAACCGGACCATGCTATGTCCTCCCTTGGGGAATCACGGAAACGCAATACTCATTCCGCTTGCGACAAGAGCGGAATCACGAGTATGCCCTCCGATTCCTGTCGTATGTGCCCCGATTCCCCAATGGCGATAGCAGCGACTACGACGGCTGAGCGCTCTTGATGATGAAGCCGCCGGACTTCTCGTCTCGCTCCAGACGGAGGATGCCGTTCGCACCGGCCTCCTCGAGCAGCTGTCCGAATGAGCGGAAGCCGTAGTAGGATTCGCTGAAGCCGGGCTTGCGCCGCTTCAGGGTCTGCTTGATCATCGACCCCCAGATGTTCTCGCCCTCACCTCGCTCTTCCACCAACGCCTCGTAGGTCTCGACGACCAGGTCCCACGCCTCCTGCT
>Ga0315544_1001840_pt1 | contig 15799 bp, 10 predicted proteins | sample SalMarSW160130MG_2_FD_202543 | JGI IMG/M metagenome (GOLD analysis project Ga0315544, IMG submission 202543) | Salt marsh sediment microbial communities from the Plum Island Ecosystem LTER, Massachusetts, United States - Salt Marsh Sediment SW1601-130 ... | reverse complement strand
CCACAATTGAGCTAATCAGCCAATATGAGCATTTTAGAAACTTAGAATCCGACAACGTCACTGATGATGCACATAATATAAGTGCAATAATCAGCCAGCGGATTCTTGAGTATGGTAAAGACCACCCTCTCGATATTAGCTTGCGTGACGAGCAGCGTAGTGCGCTGTTCAATTATGAGAATACGGTTGCCGGTATATTTTCACAGGTGCGCAAAGCATTCTTTTTCATAAAGCTAAAAGAACAACAGATTTCCACCCGCCAGGAGCTGCTTGAGCAGTTCGAGAGGCAATACCAAATAAAGCAGCAGAGGATGGACGCGAATAATCTGAGTGTGAGAATGGAGGTTCTGACGGCATACTCAAATGTCCTCACCGTAAAATCGGAGATAAATGCTTTAGAGCGTGAAAGATTCAATCGTAAGATGGACTTATTACGATTAATTGGCTTGCCGGTCGGTGCCGACCAGGTGGAATTCGATGGCCAAATGGATAGTTTTGGTCTCGGCGATTTTGACATGGATGGAATGATTCGTCTTGCCCTGGCCCAGAGCAGCGAGTTAGCATTAGCCGAAGCCTTTTTAGCCGAGCAGCAAAGGCTTCTGGACCAATTACGTTATGAATACATCCCGGACCTGCGTTTTAGTACAGGCTATCAGGACAAAGACGGTAAGGTCGGCGCAGACCTTATTAACCGGGATGATACCTGGGGTCTGGACATATTTGGCCAGCCAAAGGTCCCGGGATTGAAAGAAGAGAGAACGCAAAGCCTGGGTATATTCGGCAATGAAATAAATTTAGGTGGCCCCGATCCCGGGTGGTTCGCAGGCTTACAATTACGGATACCCATCTGGGAAGGGGACTCGCGCAAGGGCAGACAGATCAAGTATAAAGCTGTCCTCAACAGATTAAAAGCTGCCATCGAGGATCAAAAGGACCGCATTGAGCTGAATGTGCGCCAACGCTATAAGTTTCTTGCAGAGCTGAAATTCCAGGTTGAACTGGCGCAGGAAAATGTCAATATCGAGAAACAGAGATTCGAAATAAATACCGAATTAAGAGATGTCGGCAGAATCACTGATGATGCACTGGAAACTTTTCGTGGGAAGTTCTTTGGTACTCAAGAAAGCTATTTCAGTCAGCAGGAGCGATTGATTGAAAGTCAGGAAGACCTGCGTTTGGAAATACGTTATTTTAAGTAGGAGTTTATTTGAAATGAGCAGAATCAATAAATTCAGATGTGTTTTGCTGGTAATATTTATGTCATTATTGACCATTTCAGCAAACGCACAGCAGGAAGAGCCGGAGGCGCCAATTCGAGAAACGGAACAGATAACCAAAACGCGTACAGACCTGCTGAACGAGCTAAGTCTTAGAACAGCTCAGGTTGTCCTCGAAAATGCCAAGGAAACTCATGATCGCTACAAAAGCATGTACGAAGACGCCCAAAGGCTTTTTAAAAAGCAGATTATTAACCAGAAAGAGCTTGACGATGCTTTGTCGGACTATACCCGGGCCCAGCAACTGCTGAAGCAGGCTGAAATCCAGCTTGAAGAAACGAAGCTGAGTTTTCTCGCAAAAGCATCACATATTACCATTATGGAGGCCAAGAAGTACTACGACAGCGAGGGCCAGCGAAAGCTTGACCTGGTTCTTAGAAATACGTCCAACTTGGCGCTGGCCGAATCAGCACTGGGTTTGACTGAAAGTGGAAGTGAATCCCAATTACAATCAGAGTGGCAAAATCCCGAGCAGATACGGGCCTTGCTTAACATTGAGAATATATTCGTCTCGATCGTCAGTGAAACCACCTCGAGCATAGGCAAACCTTATGAAAAGATAATTCCCATATTGCTTTACGGTAAGCAAGAAAAGCTTACCTTTACGTTACTCACGGATGTCGAGGAGGCGGGAGTGAAATTACAATACCTGGACCAGACGATAACAGAAAGGATTTTCCTTGAAAAGGAATCGCTCCAAGAGATACCTACTGCTGTAGCATTGCAGTTTTCTCTCGAAGGCCAGCTCGGAAGTGACATTGGCTACGGATTGAATCTTGAGATGCTGGTGACGTCCGAGCGCAACTTTACCCTATGCGTGACCAATATGCCGCCACAAATCAACTGTTCCTTTGTCGAAAGCGGTTCTCGCGTCACCAGTATACGTTTTTCCGAAGAAGTCAGCAAACACAACCTGTCCCTAAACGTTTCAATCCCACAAAAACTCGATGTTAGTATGATCGACAAAAAAATCGACTTTCAGGCGTGGATAGTCACATCTGCTCAGCTTGATAGTATCAATAAGCTCAAACGTCAATATATAGCCGGTACTATCCCGGTCCAGGAGCTCGAAGCAATCGAGGCTGCTCGAGTGGACCTTACCCTGATCCCCAAAGGAACCGGTCGGCTGGAGATCCTTATAAACAATCTATTTGAGGAAATAAAGCCACGGCAGGACGTCAATATCAAGGCTGACCTGCATAATGATGGCACTTTAACATTGTTTAATATCGCTCCGGAGATATCGCCACCGCTGGGCTGGACGGCAGAAGTTTTGCCGAAGCTGGTGGAAAAGCTGTCGCCGAACGATAAGCAACCGATACAAATACATCTTAGCCCGGGTCAGGACGTTGGCGTAGGCGAATACGAGGCCCAGATCGAGGCCAGGGGCCAAAGCGGCAGCGAGGTCGTGGAGGCACTGGAGAAACGGCTTAAAATCCGCATCAGCGCCAAGACGAATATTACCGCTACACTGATACTGGTTCTTGGGCTGGTTGCACTGATAAGCGGTATTGTATTTATGGGCGTAAAACTGAGTCGAAGATAATCAAGTGATGATAAGCGAGTCAAGGATAGACAATGATATGGAAAATTGCGAGAAAAGAGTTTCTGCTGAATTTAGTCTCAGCAAGATTCATTATCGGTTTTCTGCTCTGTTTGTTTCTGATTCCCTTTACCGTAACGGTAAATATTGATGATTATGACAGCCGGATGAGGGTTTACCGTGTGGATAAGGCCAATGCGGAAAACAGCTTTAAATATGTTAGGGTGTACTCCTACTTAAGGCCTGAGGTTGTCAAGCCGCCGGAGCCGCTGAGTATTTTTTGCCAGGGCATCAGCGGAAATGTGGGCAGCCGGGTAAAAATCTGGCTGGGTGAAAAACCTCTTTTTGCAACCGGCAAGGCTGCAATCCGTGATAACCCACTGCTGAATTCATTTTTCTCTATTGATTTTGTTGGTATTATCGCCATCGTAATGTCCCTTCTGGCGCTCATTTTTACCTACGATGCCTGCACGAGGGAAAAAGAAGAGGGCACATTAAAATTACAACTGTCCAATTCATTGAGCCGGCATAAAATTCTCTTAGGCAAAGTCCTTGGTGTATATCTGACCATTTTACCGATTGTCTTATTTTGTTATATTCTGAGCACTATCTTAATTCTTCACTCTCCGAATATATCGTTTTCAGCAGGTGAGTGGGGACGTATCATCCTGCTGTTTTTCGCAAGCCTGCTTTATTTTACGGTATTTATCTTCATCGGGCTTTTGATTTCCACCCGGCTCAAATCTTCTATCACGAGTATTATTGTTTGTTTATTCTTCTGGGTATTTTTCGTTTTTATCGTTCCAAATCTGGCGGTTTATATGGCGGAAAGTTGGAAAAAAGTCCAATCCTATGACAATCTACAGTATGTCCTCCAGGATTTAGGCAAAGAGTTCAACAGTAAATGCGATGAATATGTTAAAACACTTGAAGCACCTGATTGGGGGATGAATATGTTTCATGAGCCTGGTCGACGAGATGGCGCGAGAATAATGTCTGGTTCCTCAAAATCGATGCTTGAATTGTGGAGAAAATTATATGAATTTTCGGAACCTTTGCGAATTGATTATGCCGATAAGAAATGGAATTTGCAAAAGGCCTATCTTGATAGCCTGGACCAGCAAAGAAATTTTGCTGAGATGATTTCGCTTATCTCTCCTTCAGAAGTATTTCGCTTGATTTCTGCGTCACTCTGTTGTACGGATGTTGCTTCTCATTGCCGGTTTATGGACAGGACACGGCGTTATCGTGATGAATTCATCGATTTTCTAAGAGATAGAAAAATATTTTCCTCATTTCTTTATATTACACCTCAACCACCAGAAACATTTATGACCGCGGATGAGATTATCAGAATACGCACGGGCGGAGAATGCAAAAATCTAAAAGAATTAAATGAATGGATGGATGCACATGACGGAAGCTGGAAAATTATAAGGAAAGTGCAAATCCCCGGCACCCATTATAACGAATATCCATTCCTTAACCTGTCGGATGTGCCGGTTTTTCGATGGCAATCCGAAAACATATTTGCCGGACTGAAGCAGGTCTTTATCAAAGTAGCTGCATTGATTCTTATCAGTATCTTCCTGTTTTATTTATCGTTCCTGTCGTTTCTAAGATATGACGTGAGGTAAGCTATGTTAAAAACTATTATCATAAAAGAGCTTCAGAACAATCTGTATAGCCTGCGTTTTCACATATCTTTTCTATTGTGCATCGTGATATTTGTAGTCGGGACAATTGCTTTCTTAAAGAACCAGGATGCAAAGATGCAGGAGTACTCAAAATACCGGGCCGAATTCAAGAACCAATTGAGACAAACAGCCGAATCTAATGCCAGCCGGCTGGCAGCTAACGAACGAGCATTTATTTGGCGGCCGCGGGCAAACGCCTTTATTTCAGATTGTAAGGAAAATTACTTTCCCAATCGATTCAATTACAGCGCCTATAATGTTTTTGGATTTGAAGTAGGTCGTGGCGGCACCAACCCGTTTCTAAATACCTTTCAAGAACTGAATTGGTCATTTATTGTTTCAGTGGTTTTAAGTTTTACGGTCCTGCTTTTCACGTTCGATACGATTTCAGGGGAAAAGGAAACGGGTGCTCTGGCTCTTGTCTTGTCTAATTCAATACCAAGAGCAACGGTACTTTTGGGCAAGTACATCAGTGCGATTATCACCACAATGGTTATGGCAGTCTTTGGGATTGTATTAAGCATTTTGATAGTTATCTTTTCCCGTAAGGTTGATTTTACATTCACTACCCTGATAGAGACATTGGGTTTTCTCCTGATTATATTTTTATTTGTATCCTGTATGGCTGCAATTGGCACTTTATCATCGGTCATTGCCCATAAATCTAATATTAGCTTACTATTATCCCTGACTTTTTGGCTTGTCTTTGTCGTTATCGTTCCCAACACGGCCATATTCTGGGCCAATAAAGTCTTTTCCATTGAACATGCAGATACTATCGGCAGAAAAATCAACACCGCTGACCAAGAGTTGAGGAGGAATGCACCAGCGGGAAGCGACACTTCAAGCTCCGGCTTCCCCTTTCTTCCGGAGCATAAATTACGTGCGGAATTAACAATGAAACGTATGAATAGTGAAATGGCGATTAGAAACTCCTATTTTCAGGACATGTTCAGACAATTAGAGCGTACCCGGCTGGTCAGCTTGATTTCACCGATTGCATTATTTGATTATATGAACGAAGCCGTTGTTGGCGGCGGATATGCAAGATTCAAAAAAATCTGGACTGATTTGCATGGATACCAGGTTCAGTTCCTTCAATTCTTTAAGACAATAGATGCTGCGGACCCCGACAGTCCCCACTGGTACAATCCATGGGAAGATTTATCTACCACGAAAAAAGCGGTTGCTTTTGAACAGGTCCCGGTCTTTGAAGAAAAGCCGCTTTCCTTCGCAGAACGCTTTTCTTTTCTAAGGAATTATTTGGTTGTAATGATCTTTTATATAGCTGCCGTCTTTTCTCTAACTTTTGTATCATTCCTGGGATACGATGTGCGATAAGAAGAAAGGAATCCGGTATGATCTGGAAAATCGCTAAAAAAGAGTTCCTGCTGAATTTGATGACGTTTAAGTTTGCTGTGGGAACTATAATTTGTGTGGTCTTGACGGCTGTCTTTATGCCAATTCTGGCAAAGGACTATCAGCGAAGGTTAGAAGACTATAATGAGAACGTAGCTGCTAATGAGGCAGAACTGAGGAAGGTCAAAGTATATAAGAATATCACACCCACGGCTTATCGACCGCCGAATGTGCTGTCAGTCTTTGGCGAAGGACTGGAGAAGCAATTAGGCCAATCTGCAAGAATAGAATTGGGTGGCGTCTCTGAAATAAGTGCAACCTCAACCGGGGGCAATCCATTTCTTTCTATCTTTCCAACACTGGACGTTACGCTGATTTTAAAAGTTGTCATGAGTATTCTGGCCCTTCTTGTTGCTTATAACACGATATCGGGCGAGAGGGAGCAAGGCACACTCAAGCTGATACTCTCAGGTACAATAGCCCGCTATCAAGTATTGCTGGGTAAGCTGCTGGCGGGACTGGTGACCTTAATTGTTCCTGTCACAAGCGCATTTATCATGGGGCTGTTAATACTTCAGTATTTCCCTATGGTTAGTTTGGCCGGAGCTGATTGGACACGCATCGGCTTGATGTATCTTGTTTCGTTAATTTTCATCTCAGTAATGTATAACGTCGGCCTGCTATTCTCTTGCCTGATGCGCAGAGCCAGCATTTCTCTGGTGCTTGGATTGTTCGCCTGGGTCGTTTTCGTAGTAGTGATTCCCAACGGAAGCGTGTACCTGGCTAATTACCTCCGACCCATTGAGGCCAAGGAGAAAATGGACGCCCAAGTGAGAGATCTAAGGGAACAAGCGAATAACGAGATCCAAGACTTGACTAAAACACTTAGAACTGGAGGCAATCAAGGTTTTGCTATGGGGGCTTTTAGGGGGATTTTTATTGTATATTGTGAAAAGGCTCTTATGGATGATTACAAAAAAGAGTATACACTTTCTGAACCGGTTAAACTCAAGTGTGCAGACAAGATATTTGAAGTACAGCAGCAATATCTCAGTGGGCTGATGAAACAGAAGCACCTTGCGCGCACTATTGCACAAATCTCTCCTATCACTCTTTACGAGAGTTTGATGTCAGCCTTGGCCGGTACGGATTTGGCGAGCTTTGAACATTTCAGAAACCGGGTCAAGTTGCATACAAATGAAGTTATAGAGTATATCCGTTCCGAAACAGATAACTTCTCTTTGCCCTCTTACTTCACACAGTGCAAGGAAGAAGACTACGAAGAGGGAAAGAAATGGGATTACGATAAGCTTCTTGAGCAATCTTCTCCTCTCAACTTGCAGGATTTGCCTCGGTTTAGCTGTGGGCCTGAAAGATTGACAAAAGCTCTCCCCAGGATCACCACCCACATATTGTTATTAGTCTTTATCAATGCCATTTTTTTCACATTATCCTTTGTGGCATTTCTAAAATATGACGTAAGGTGAATTGGTAATTATGCTAAGAAAAATTTCAGGTAAACCCGGAGGCGTACATGATTCGTCAAATTATATACAGGGAAATTTTAGAGAACCTCCTGAGTCTGCGTTTTATTTTGTCACTGCTCTTAGCCATTTCACTTTTTGCAGCCGCCGGTTTTGTGTTCGTGGCCAAATATCGGCAGGAGTCGCAGGACTACTGGAAAGACACAAATGAAAACCTTTCGAGTCTGAGCGAACAGACGAATCGACTATGTGACGTAGCTCGTTATCGGCAGACGGTCTATAGGAAACCGAAGTCGTTGGCCCTTTGCACGGAGGGTTTTGAGAAGTATCTCCCTAATTCCTTTAGATTCAGTGTCTTTTCGATGTATATCCCTCAAGTAAGGGGCCGGGGTAACTTTGACCTTGGCCGCTTTAGCGACATGGACTTGGTGTTTATCATTTCACTGATTCTTAGTTTTATAGCATTGATTTTTACTTATGATACTATCTGCGGCGAGAAAGAAGCAGGCACGCTTCGTCTGATATTAGCGGCATCGATTCACAGACATAAAATACTCCTGGGTAAATACATCGGTGTGATGCTCACTTTGGGGATACCTTTGCTTCTGGGCCTGCTGGTTAATCTGCTCATTGTAATTTCTTCCAGGGACGTTATTATAAGCTCTGTTGATTGGCTTAAAATATTCACGATTGTTCTATTGTCATTACTGTATCTTTCTATCTTCGTGCTGCTGGGGATGTTTGTCTCCAGTCGAACCGCTCACTCAGCCAACAGTATGGTCATCCTTCTACTTGTATGGGTGGGGCTAGTCATTTTGATACCAAGCTTCGGGAGGATTGTCTCTGATGCGGCCCGCGAGAGTCCTACTCAGGCACAATTGCAGAGAAGATTAACTGAAGCGGACCAAAAGATAAGAGATGATAGCCGTTCTGGGAAATTCGGCAGGAATGCAGGCATGTTTAGTTCCGACCCCGAAAAGTGTAATCCCCCAGCGACAGCCCGGTGGTATAATGCACTGAGAGAAGCATATAATCAAGTTTACGAGGATCACCTCAACAAAATGATAGTCCCAGCGACTTTTGGGCGGTCTTTTACCCGGCTTTCACCAACGGTGCTTTATCAATGCGCCTCTGAAAGCATTGCTGGCACCGGTATTAATCGATTTAATAGTTTATACCAACAAGTCAAGAGATACCAGCAAGACCTAAAGGAGTATATCCGCAGCAAGGATGCCGAAGACCCTGAAAGTCTTCATCTGCTCTGTGACCATGGTCAAGCAATACGAGACTGGGGAGTTATTTCTAAGAAACCAGTAAGCTTTGACACCGTGCCGAAGTTCCGGGAGCGGGACCTTGCGCTTGGCCAATCTCTGAAATTGGCCATCTGGGATATTGGACTTCTGGCACTATTCAACCTGGTCTTCTTTGCAGCGGCTTTTGTATCGTTCTTGCGATATGACGTGCGGTAGATTATTAACGGAGACATTAAGATGTTAGGAATACTTATCAAAAAGGAAATCACCGAAACAGTACTTGATTTTCGGTTCGTGATTGTAACGCTATTGTGCGTTGTGATAATCCCCTTGGGGATGTATGTGAGCCGAAAAGACTATGAACAAAGGCTGGTGAACTATCAAAGAGAACACCAGATGTACCGGCAGCATTACGGAAAGAATGTATTCTCCAACGTACAAGCACAGGGATTTAGACCCCCGTCGATGTTGAGCATGTTCGCATTGGGTCTCGACCCCTTCATGCCTGATAAAGCTGTTACTTCGCGCTCCGGTCTTTTTCGTGCGGCCAAGGAGCCTGGTATCGACAACCCACAGTCACTTCTCTTTGGAAAAGCGGATTTTCTTTTCAATGTGAGTTTTATTGTGTCCCTGGCGGCGCTAATCTTTACCTTCAATAGTATCTCCAGTGAGAAAGAGAAAGGCACGCTGCGTTTGACGATTGCTAATTCTGTTCCACGCGGGCAAATTCTCATCGCCAAGATTGTGGGTAATTATGTTGTGATTCTCATCCCATTCCTTATTTCGCTCTTATTTGCTGTGCTAATCTTAGATGCCTCACCCAATGTATCAATAGTGTCACTACAGGTTTGGCCATTTTTGCTGGTCATTATATTTGTCACTTTTTTATTCCTTCTTGCGATGGTCAGTTTGGGTGTTTGTGTTTCCGCGCTTACGCACGGCTCTGTGGCCTCGATCATGCTGGCATTCTTCGTGTGGGTGATTGCCGTGCTCGGCATACCCAAGATTAGTCCCATGATAGCGGAATCTGTCTATCCGATCGAATCCAGGAGCGTCGCCAACCTGACTCAGAGAATTGCCAGAGAGGACATTGAAGAAGAGTACGACCAAAAGAAAGGGGAATTGTATGAAAAAAAATGTCGTCGTGAATTAGGGCTGGACCCAAGAAACATTTCACCACCCAGAAACGAAGCTGAAAGAAAGGCATATGCTAAGTACGACCAGGAAGCAGCCGCCCTTGACCTCGAACGTCAAAGACGCATCGCCAATAGAATAAGACAGCTTGAACAAGACTACAGAAACAAACGAGACGTCCAGGCGGCGCTCGCAATGAATCTTTCGAGGATTTCGCCTGTGAGTTGCTACACGTACCTTATTGCAGAGCTCTCCGGTACAGGGTTGTCGGAGCCCGAGAGGTTTGTAAAGAATGCCCAAAGGTATCAGGAAGCAGTGAGAGAAGCTGTTTATGACAAGTATATAACCAAACGCTATGCTAATACAACCGGTGGCAGCGCTGCCAGTACGCATTATGCGGAGGGATTTGACCCGTCCAAAACCTCTCTTCCTGAAATGTATTATCAGCATCAAACTTTGGCAGAAGCCTTGCAGACTGGTTGGGCGGATATACTCTTGCTTTTTCTTTTCAATATTCTGTTTTTCATCGTAGCTTTTCTAAGGTTTAGAAAATATGACGTACGATAGATTATTAACGGAGACATTAAGATGTTAGGAATACTTATCAAAAAGGAAATCACAGAAACAGTACTTGATCTTCGTTTCGTGATTGTAACGCTCTTGTGCGTTGTGCTAATCCCCTTAGGGATGTACGTAAGCCAAAAAAACTATGAACAACGGATGGCCGAATACCAAAGAGAGCACCAGATGTATTGGCAGCATTACGGAAAGAATGTATCCTACAATGTACAAGCACAGGGATTTAGACCCCCGTCGATGTTGAGCATGTTCGCATTGGGTCTCGATCCTTTCATGCCGAACAAAGCTGTTACTTCGCGCTCCGGTCTTTTTTGTGCGGCCAAGGAGCCTGGTAACGACAACCCACAGTCACTTCTCTTTGGAAAAGCGGATTTTCTTTTCAATGTGAGTTTTATTGTATCCCTGGCTGCACTAATCTTTACCTTCAATAGCATCTCTGGTGAGAAAGAGAAAGGCACGCTGCGTTTGACGATTGCAAATTCTATCCCACGCGGGCAAATTCTCCTGGCTAAGATTGTGGGTAACTATGTTGTGATTCTCATCCCATTTCTTATTTCGCTCTTATTTGCCTTGCTAATCTTGGATGCCTCACCCAATGTATCAATAGTCTCACCACAAGTCTATCCATCTTTGCTAATCATCTTATTTGTCACTTTTTTATTCCTTCTTGCGATGGTCAGTTTGGGGGTTTTCGTTTCAACATTGACCCATAATTCTCTGACCTCCATTGTGATGATTCTACTTGTTTATATGATATTAGTCCTGGCCATTCCCAAAGTCAGCCCTATGATAGCTGAGATTATTTATCCGATCGAATCTCAAAGTATCATAAGCCTTCACAAGCAAATCGCCAGTGAAGATGTTAAAGAAGAATTTGAGCAGAAAAGACGGGAGCTGTTTGACAGGTGCCGAACAGCATACGGGGTACCTTTGGGAGGAGGAATCTCAAGTCGCCCTCGGAGCGCTGCTGATAAAAAAGTCTATGCTCAATTTGAAAGAGAACTTTCACTGCTTAATCTTAATGAAGAGTGCCAAAAGCGTACAGCCAATGTGGTCAGACAAATCGAACAAGACTACAAGAATAAGAGAAATGTGCAGGCCTCAATAGCGATGAATTTATCGAGGATTTCGCCTGTTAGTTGTTACACGTATCTGCTTTCTGAATTGTCAGGCACAGGTGTAACGGAACCGGAAAACTTCGATGAAAATGCGCAGAGATATCAGGATGAAGTCAAGAGAAGCGTTTATGACAATTTTGTTACCATAACCTATGGTGGAGTAGGCATGGGAACGGCGACTACTATCGATTCTATAGATGGGTTTGACGATTCCAAGGCTTCTATTCCTGAAATGCATTATCAGTATCAAACTTTGGCAGAAGCTTTGCAGGCTGGTTGGGCGGATATACTCTTGCTTTTTCTTTTCAATATTCTGTTTTTCATCGCAGCTTTTCTAAGGTTTAGAAAATATGACGTGCGCTAATAAAAATGCTCAAAAAATTCAACGAATATTAACTTTTAACGAAAGGACCAAAAAATGATTGAGATTGAAGAATTGACAAAAAGGTATGAGGACGGCGTTCTGGCCCTGGACCATGTCACTTATAAGGTCGAGCAGGGCGAGATTTTTTGTCTGCTGGGCGCAAATGGTGCGGGCAAGACGACCACCATCAACATCCTGCTGGATTTTATCCCCCCAACCAGCGGCTCGGCCTTTATCAACGGCCATGACTGTAACAAGTTTCCACTGGAGGCCAAAAAGTATGTTTCCTACGTCTCCGAGAATGTTCAGCTTTATGGGATGTTTACAGCAAGACAGAATCTGGCCTTCTTCGCAGAGCTGGCAGGAAAAACAGGCCTCAAAAAGAAGGATTATGATGATGTGATGCGCACCGTGGGTTTGCCGGAAAAGGCGCTAAGGATGCGGCTCAAGCATTTCTCCAAAGGCATGCGCCAAAAGCTGGGTATTGCTATCGCGCTGCTCAAAGACCCCCCGGCTATCCTGATGGATGAGCCAACCAGTGGGCTGGACCCCACAAGCGCCCAGGAATTCCTGGCTCAATTGCGGCTATTAAGGGAGCGGGGCAAGGCTATCTTGATGACTACCCATGATATATTCAGGGCCAAGCTCATAGCGGATAGGGTGGGCATTATGAAGCAGGGACGCCTGGTTGCCATCCGAAAGAAGCAGGACTTCAAGCACGCAGACCTCGAGGAAATCTACATGCACGAGATGCAGGCAGCCGAGACTGTATGATGAAAAAGGCTGGTTAATAAGCTGAAGTAACAATTGTGGAAGCCGGGACGATTGTTTGAATTTTCAACAGTCGGGACTACCGGTCCATTAAATTGTGAAATGAGCCACCCTGCAGCAAATTGCTGGGTATGTAAGAATTTCAATAGGGAAAATTTACCCTGTGGCAAACCACAGGGAGTTATCGATTTTAAAAAGTTATTAAAGGAAAGACCATGCTTAAGTCAATAATCAGAAAAGAAATACTTAATAACCTTCTCAGTTACAAGTTTTCGATAATAATTATTCTTTCCACAATATTGATTCTCGTCAGCATATTCGTTATGTATCGCGATTACTGCCTGGCCCTGGATAATTATGAGAGCATACAGTCAAAATCTGATTATCCTCATCCTATCGCAATTATTCGCCCCACACCGTTGGCCATCTTTGCCAAGGGCCTTGAAGATAATATATGTCGATCCCATGAAGGGGACGATGGAGAGATCAAAGTCAGCAGCAAACCGCAGTCGCTGAATAATATTTTCAAGCTTTTCACAACACCGGACTTGCTGTATATCATCAAGGTCATACTGTCCCTTTGCGCGATGCTGTTTGCCTTTGATATAATTTGCGGCGAAAAAGAGATAGGGACACTGCGGCAATCGCTAAGCAACAGCCTGAAAAGGCCGATTCTGATTATCGGCAAATGGATCGGCGGATTTATTAGTTTTATCCTGCCTTTCTTCATAGCTGTACTTTTGGGTACAATTTTCGTGACCTTATCCCCTGTGGTGGATATAAACGTCCAGAATTGGGAAAAGCTGGGGCTGTTCCTGCTAAGTAGCGTGCTTTATTTAGCCATTTTCTTCTCCCTGGGCTTATTGATTTCCTGCCTCACGCACCAATCATCCTCATCGCTGGTTATTTCTTTATTTGTCTGGACTATTTTCGTATTTCTCATTCCGAATCTTGGTAATATTCTGGCCCGTCAGCTTGTCCGGATTCCGACGGTTCAGCAGCTTGAACTAAAACGTGAACTCAACCGGTCATGGCTGATGATTGAGAGAAATAGGGCGGATGATTCTCAGCATAGGGAAATATATAACCGCTTTAGGGCAGAAAACGATAAACACACCGAAGATTACCGAAACCGTTTAAATAGACTTGCAAAAGTATCTCAAAATATCACCCGATTTTCTCCGGCTGCTGCATTCACCTTCCTGGCAACCGACATTGCGGGAACTGGTATGACAGAAGAACGAGGTTTGAAAAGCGCGGTTGTGCTATATTTTGATATCTTGGGCGATTGGGATTTAGAAAAATGGAGTCAGCCGGGTTTTAGTTATCAGCGCTTTAGTTATCAGAGCTGTTCAATTAAAGAGGTTTTATACCAGGGAGGCCTGGGCAATTGTTTAATTCTCATTTTGTTTAATATACTGTTTTTCGCAGGGGCGCATGTGGCTTTTTTGCGATATGATGTCAGGTGATTTTTCACTAAAAACAACAAAAAGGAAATACCAATGCTAAAAACAATTATTACAAGAGAGTTTTTTAACAATATCCTTAATTTACGGTTTATGATTGGCCTTGTTTTGTGCGTCATTATCACGATTGCTTGTATTATGATTCTGGTCCATGATTACCGGCAGGAACTGGCCGATTACAACCTTCGAGTCAATTTACAGGATGAATTCCTGGACAATTATGCTACCTTCGGCCGACTTTTTTGGCTCATTCCCCGGCAGAAGCCGCCGGAAAGATTTAGACCGCTCATCATTGGCATATCAGGCGACGAGAATGTGGAGTCTTTTGATAATAATCCGCTACCAATACTCTTTCCTCCTCTGGATTTTTTATTTATTGTGACGATTATTATGAGTTTGCTGGCGCTTCTGTTCTCTTACGATGCCGTAACAGGAGAGCGCCAGAGCGGTACCCTAAGATTGGTGATAGCCAATTCCATATCCAGAACAAAGATTCTTCTTGGTAAATTTATCGGAGGTACCGCCAGCCTGCTAATACCATTTATCTTATCACTTTTGGTCGGGGCACTTTATGTTTCCATAAATCCGTCTATCCAGTGGGATGGTGCTGCGTGGGCAGAGTTTTTATTATTAACATTAGCTTCGATTACTTTCATCACGTTGTTTTTTCTTCTGGGACTTATGATATCTACGTTTTCCCGATACTCAGCTACTTCAATTCTGAATTGTCTTTTCCTTTGGGTACTGCTGATTCTGGTGATTCCCAACATATGTCCCTATATCTCCGCCCAGCTTTACCGTATTCCATCGACTAAAGTAATTGGCATGCAGGAGAAGGTATTTAAATATAATGCTTTAAAAGTAATGGGGCAACTTCGTGAAGAGATTGGCAAAAGATTTAAAAGCAATTATGGCAAGCCTTTTTATGAATTAGAATCGATGGAATTCGGTGGGCTCCTGGGCGAATGTAGTCCTGCTAATCTAAAAGCAGCCCAGCAACGGGCGGAGGCCGACCCTGAATTTAAGACCATGATTAATGCTTTTCGTGAAGAGCTTGGGGAGGCAACCCTCCCTATCTGGCGTTCCATAAAAGAAAATGAGGATAAGCTTTGGGAAGACCTGAAAAAAAAAGCCGCTCTTCAAACAAAGCTTGCTAAAAACCTGGCCTGCATTTCACCTTTTGCAAATTTTGCTTATGTAGCCAGAGATCTGACCGGAACGGGTTTGCGAAGCTTAGAGTACTTTGAACATACTAATGGCGAATATGAAAGTCGGTTTTGGAAGTATGGGGAAAAGAAAATGGAAGATGCAAGAGAAAAGAATCCGGCATTTGAGGAAGAGTCTTCTTTTTTAGATTTAAGTGACCGGCCGCGTTTTATGTTCAAAGAGGAATCCTTAAGGGGCAAATTGAATGCAGTACTACCTTATTGGGGGATACTCGTTTTGTTTAATGTCGTGTTTTTTGTGGCGGCGTTTGCGGGGTTCATGGTATACGACGTACGATAAGGAATGAGGAAAATTCGATATGGTCTGGAAAATCGCTAAGAAAGAGTTTCTGCTGAACCTGATGACTTTTAAGTTTGCAATGGGAACGATACTCTGCGTAGTTTTCATGGCCGTGTTTGCGTCTATCCTGCTAAAGGACTATCAGCAAAGGTTGGAAAACTATAACCAGGCAGTGGCGGCTGATGCAGCCGAGCTTAGAAAGGCCAGAGTTTACAGGAACATCAAACCTATCATCTACCGTCGGCCTG
>Ga0315544_1001836_pt1 | contig 15818 bp, 15 predicted proteins | sample SalMarSW160130MG_2_FD_202543 | JGI IMG/M metagenome (GOLD analysis project Ga0315544, IMG submission 202543) | Salt marsh sediment microbial communities from the Plum Island Ecosystem LTER, Massachusetts, United States - Salt Marsh Sediment SW1601-130 ... | reverse complement strand
TTGAGGTGGTGGAGAAGAGTGGAACCTGGTTCTCCTACCAGGGGGAGAGGTTGGGACAGGGCAGGGAGAATGCCAAAGCCTTTTTGAAGGAGAATAAGGATATAGCGGACCAGATAGAGACGAGGCTGAAGGAGAAGTTGGGCCTGGCTGAGGTGGAAGATAAGTAACCCGATTTATTCATAAATTTTAGCCACGAAGGCACTTGTTTTGATCTAAATTTTACCAACCCATTGGGGCTTAGTGCCTTTGTGGCATACGAATTATTCAGGCTAAAAGGGTTGGGAAGGATCACCAGGATAGAGCCTCAGAAGAGGAACAGGGCCCGTCGCTCGATCTGGCTTGATGGGAGCTACTCCTTCTCCCTGAGCCAGGGAGCTTTGGTTCAAGCTGGCCTGAGAGTAGGGGATGAGGTCTCCGATGTGGAGGTAGAGAGGCTGGTCTCCCTCGACCAGAGGGAGAAAGCCAAGGAGATCGCCTTCCGGTATTTGAGCTATAGGCCAAGGACGATTAAAGAGGTAGCCGATAAGCTAAAGGGCAAAGGTATGTCCACTGAGATAATCGCAGCGGTGATAGAGGGTCTGAAGGGACTGAAGCTTTTGGATGATCGGGCTTTTGCCCGTTCCTGGATTGCCGAGCGATTGGCCCACCGACCAGGGGGGAAGAGGCTTTTACACAGGGAGTTGAGGCAAAAGGGGGTGGATGCGGAGCTAATAGAGAAGGCCATAGATGAGCTCTACCCCCAAGAGTTGGAGGTGGCCAGAGAACTTTTAAGGAAGAGGATGAGAAGGTTCAAGGGCCTGGAGCCGCAGAAGCTCAGAACGAGGGCTTGGGGCCTCCTTCTGCGAAGGGGATTTCCCCCCCAGACGGCCCAGGAGTGTATGGAGGAGTTTTTAAATATTTCGGAATTTCTAAGAAATTCCGAAAGGTAGGGGGTTGTTTGAAGGGGGGTAGGTCCCCCCCTTCGATCATGACAGCGGAGCAATCCGAGGCCCGATGGAACACGTAGAGGCGTATGGCCATACGCCTCTACTCACGCAGGAAATTCCATTTTTAGACAGGATTGACAGTATGATCAGGATAAATAAAACTCCTCCACCAATGCCCTCCTTGTGAATGTTACATCTAAGCGAGTTAGTGGGTGGGAGCCCTCTCCTGATGTCATCAAGAGTGTGCTGTCAGGAGTTACCTCCTGACAGCTCTTGAAAGGTCTGGAGACCTCTCCCACAATTCAAATACGGGATGGACAGGATGAATAAAAGTCCTGTAGATCCTGTTATCCTGTCAAAAAACCCCGCCGAAGGGAGCTAAGTTCGTGAGATCTGAGGAGATAAGGGAGAACTTTCTGCAGTATTTCCGTCAGAGGGGACACAGGATAGTGGAAAGCTCCCCTCTCATTCCCCAGGATGACCCTACCCTACTTTTTGCCAATGCCGGGATGAACCAGTTCAAGGGGATCCTGTTGGGGAAGGAGGAGAGAGTATTTAAGAGGGCAGCCTCCTGTCAGAAGTGCCTGCGCGCCAGCGGTAAACACAACGACTTAGAGGAGGTGGGAGGGGATGGCTTCCATCACACCTTCTTTGAGATGCTGGGAAACTGGTCATTTGGGGACTACTACAAGGAAGAGGCCATAGGTTATGCCTGGGAATACACTACCCGCATCCTTGGCCTCCCTCCCCAGAGGCTCTGGGTATCCGTCTACCAGGATGATGAGGAGTCCTATCGGATCTGGAGAGAGGTGATAGGCATTCCAGAGGAGAGGATAGCTAAGCTGGGGGAGGAGGAGAACTTCTGGATGATGGGGGAGTTAGGTCCCTGTGGCCCCTGCTCTGAGATCTATTACGACTTTAAGCCAGAGACTGGTGAGGGATTCAATCCGGATAGCGATCGTTTTTCCGAGGTCTGGAATCTGGTCTTTATCCAGTTCAGCAGGGAGGAATCGGGAAAGCTTTCTCCCCTTCCCTTCAAGAGCGTGGACACCGGTATGGGACTGGAGAGGGTAGCAGCGGTAACCCAGGGGGTGGGATCAAACTACGAGACAGACCTTTTTCACCCTTTGATGGATTGGCTTAGGGAGATCTCCCCTGATGGGGATCTCTACTCCCAGAGGGTGATCTCAGATCATATCAGGGCCCTCTCCTTTTCCATCGCCGAGGGGGTTATCCTCTCCAATGAAGGGAGGGGCTATGTAATCAGGAGGATATTGCGCCGGGCGGCCAGATATGGTAGGCTTCTGGGCCTGAGGGAACCTTTTCTCTATAAGCTCTCCAGCCTGGTGGTTGATTTGATGGGTGGGGTATATCCGGAGCTTGTGGCCAAGAGGGAGCATATCGCCCTGGTGATAAAGGCAGAGGAGGAGAGGTTTGGGGAGACCCTGGATCTGGGGATGGAGCTTTTCTCCCGGGTGGCCCAGAGGGTTAAAGGCCAGGGGGGAAAGATGGTCAGTGGCCAGGATGCCTTCAAGCTTTATGACACCTATGGCTTCCCCCTGGACCTCATTCAGGTGATGGCTAAGGAGGAGAAAATGGAGGTGGATTTAGATGGTTTTTGCTCCTTGATGGAGGCTCAGAGGGAGAAGGCGAGAAAGGCAGCAAAATTTGGTTTAGGGATGCAGGTCTCTGTTGGGAAGATACCGCCAACTAAGTTTTTAGGATACCAGACCCTGCAAGCAAAGGGGAGGATAGTTTGGTTAAAGAGGGATGGAGAATCCCTTGAGCTTGCTTTGGACCAGACCCCATTTTATGCTGAACAAGGGGGACAGGTAGGGGACAGGGGGGAGATCTCCGCCCTTGGCTTAAAGATCCGGGTGGATAATACGATCAGGAGGGATGAAGCAACCATCCACCTGGGTAGGCTGGTAGTAGGTCAGCCCAGAGAGGGGATGGAGGTGATCGCCCAGGTTGACGAAAGTCGGAGAAAAGGGATGGAACGAAGCCACACCGCCACCCATCTTTTGCAGGCTGCTTTAAGGAGGGTTTTGGGTGAGCACATCCATCAGTCGGGCTCCTTAGTGGAGCCAGACAGGCTGAGGTTTGACTTCACCCATTTTAAGGGCTTAAATCCAGGGGAGATCCAGGCCGTCGAATCACTGATAAATGAGAAGATCAGGGAGGATCTAAAGGTAGATACCTACTTTTCCCCATTGCAGGAGGCAAAAGCCCAGGGGGGAATTGCCCTTTTTGGGGAGAAGTATGAGGAGAAAGTGAGAGTGGTGAGGATTGGGGATTTAAGCTTGGAGCTCTGTGGAGGAACTCACCTGCAAAGCACCGGCCAGATAGGGTACTTTCGACTCGATAAGGAAGAGGGGATAGCTGCCGGGGTAAGGAGGATAGAGGCCAGGGTGGGAGAGAAGGCCTGCAGGCTAGCTATTGAGGAGGGAGAACTTTTAGGCAGGCTTTCCCAGCTTCTCAAATCGGAGCCCGCTCAATTGGAGGAGAGGATAAGGAGGCTTCTACAGGAGAGGGCAGCTCTGGAAAAGGAGGCCCAGAGGCTGAGGAGTCTCTCCTATTGCCAGCTTGTGGAGGGGATGGTAAAGAGGGCCACGGTAATGAACGGAATAAAGGTGGTCCGGGAAAAAGTAGAGGTGGGGAGTCGGGAGGAACTCCTGCAGATGGGGGACGCCCTGAGAGGGGAGTTGAGGTCAGGGGTGGGACTATTGGGGACAGTCTTAGGGGATAAACCCGCACTTCTGCTTCTGGTGACCAATGACCTCGTCTCCGAAAGGGGGCTTAAGGCAGGGGAATTGATCGGCAAAGTAGCGGCGCTAATGGAAGGAAGGGGTGGGGGGAGTCCCCATCTGGCCCAGGCTGGTGGGGGTGATATCGATAAGCTGGAGGAGGCACTAAATGGTTTGCTAGCTATCTTAAAGGGAAACCTCTGATGACTGTCTTCGGGAGGCTTCTGGACACCAGAGAGCGGAGGGGGGCCGGATTATGGGCGCTCCTTGATCCGGACAGGACCCCAGGGGAGAAGATCCTGGATCTTGCCCTTCAGTGTGAGAGATCCGATGTAGATGCTCTTCTTGTGGGAAGCAGCCTCCTTCTCTCCTCCAGGTTTGAGGAGGCACTTAAGCTAATAAAGGGTAAGGTCAACCTGCCGGTGATCATCTTCCCCGGCAATGCCAATCAGATCTCCCGTTATGCAGATGCCATCCTTTACCTGAGCCTGATCAGTGGAAGAAATCCAGACCTCTTGATCGGGGAGCAGGTGAAGGCTGCCCCCCTGATCAGGGAGTATGGGATAGAGCCCATATCCACCGGCTATATGATAGTGGACTCCGGAGGGCCAACATCGGTCCAATTTATGAGCAACACCCAACCTCTCCCCCAGGATAGGCCTGATATCGCCAAGGCCCATGCCCTGGCCGCCCAGTATCTGGGGATGAAGATGCTCTATTTAGAAGCAGGAAGCGGAGCTAAAAACTCAGTCTCAGAGAGGATGATAGAGGAAGTCAGAGGTTATGTAGACCTCGCTCTCATTGTAGGAGGGGGGATAAGAACCCCGGAGGAGGCGGCCCAAAAGGTGGAGGCCGGCGCAGACTTTGTGGTAGTAGGCAATGCCTTCGAGGAGACCGGAGACCAGGAGAGGATAGAGTCCTTCTCCCAGGCCATCCATCAGGTTGGTAAGAAGAGAGTGGCGAAATCGCCGATTTATAAAGATCGTGGCCGATTTACTAATTGAATATTGACCATGAGGCACGGTGAAAAACAGAAGCGATAAGAAAGGGGGAAATGGAGTATTGGAAACAGAATTCAAGCGTTGTAATTGTCCTATTGAATCATGGGAAGTAATTATCGTAGATAGGAATCAGCAATTTGAGGACAGGAGCACGATTTATTACCATTGTGAAGAATGCGGGGAAGATTATGCAATACTTGATTTTTACACAGGAGAGATCCTCTATTGTAATCCAAAGCTTAAAGGAACGAAGGAATACCTTCAATGGGAAACGTCAATATGAAGCACACAAAAATAAGGTTCTATAGCTTTTAAGATAATGTTTTTGGGGTAATTGCCACGGAAAAAGCCCAGTTAACAAGGGCATTCGTCATTGTAACCCCAAAATCTTTTTCTTAAACAGTATAGCCAAAGAAAAGGGATTTGAAGTGTTGGAAAAGTAGTTTTTATAATTTTATGGACGTCCCGTCCCCCTTCCCGCCGGTGATGTCCAACGTTAGGTTGACAATTGGAGGGATTCGATGAATCTACATCTTCAAATTATCACGCATGACCGAAGCCTGAACTTTGACATCATGGGTGTTAGTGAGCTCTCCCCGGGGACAAGAGTGTCGATCCCCGGCAATGCGGAGCTTATTCAGGGTGAGATGATAATGAGGAAGGCTTTGGGGCTACCAGAACCCATCAAACTGATACTATCATTTGGCACAGGCGTAGCTAGTAGCATCGTAGCTAACCATCTCTACTCTAAACTAAAAGGTAGAGCGAAAAGCATACGGATTGACAGAGTTGAAGTCGAACTGGAAAAAGGTTCTATCAAGAAGGTGATTGAGGAGCATATCGAAAGCCATGGAAGCGACTAGCCCTCTCTTATTGTCGAACATCTTTGGCTTAGGTTTCAATTGGCATAGGTCTAATGGGGGTGGTGGTGCAGAAAGTGCTTGACAATTGTATAGGGGGGAAGGACAGGGATGGGGACGTCCATAAAATTATAAACTGACAGAGGGAAATTCTATTTGCTTCATGCCACGCAAAGCAGGCATTAAGCGATGAAGTACCCCCTAGATAGTCCAAGCCCGGAGTGGATTTTGCTATCGTGTTGTGAGGGAACTTGGTGTGAGTGCAATAGCTCTTGCTGAGAAGCTGGGGCTTTCCCAGTTGAGGGGGAAGAAGATAGCCAAAGAAAAAGGATCTGAAGTATGGGAAAAGTAGTTTTTTATAATTTTATGGACGTCCCCCTATTCCCGACAGATAAAGGGATAATGACTATTTATTGCTCTTTGGCAACTCCTTAGCTTTGTTTTGTCCGGCTACCTTAAGCCCAACCTTGTGCTTCAATCTCTCTTCCCCTTTTGGGCGTAAAAGAAGCAAGCTACCAACAATTTGAGAAACCGTAGAGGCAACATTCTCTTTCTGGGACAGGTAATCTCCATAAACCCAACCGTCCAGTCCGGAAGAAGTGTAAACATGATACCAGCGTTTTCCGTTTTTAAGCCCTCGCTGGAAATCAAATATAGTTACTTTTTCTTCAGGCTTTAGCACGGAGATTTTCTTGCTTCTTACCGTGGGCGACTGACGCAAATTTACCCGACGGGCGGCACGGGCCACCGCAATTACCGTATCAGCAATTACATTATCGATTCTGTATTTAATGATGTACTTCGTTGAGGTAAAGCTACTATCTTTTTCCATTCTCATTTCTCGGATTAGCCCAACATGAGGCGCATATACCTGAACAATACAAGGAATATGACCCCAATGGATGCGAGAATAATCATCGGCGAATTGCCTCATAACCACAATGCAATTAAGAAGAACTCCCATGGGCGTTACAATAGGTTCGTTTGTGGACAAAACCGTATATTTGAAATTCGGCCCTTCTTGCATATAGCTCAGACAGCGCCAATGCGTTACGGTCTCCCAACTTTCCCCTACGCCAAAATAGGAAGGAAGAAAGTATCCCGCATCATCCCTATATATGGCATGATCAAAGACTTCAATTATTGTGCTTTCATAACACCAACCTTCTGGACAATGTTGACCTTGATAAGCAGTAATAAAAGCGTGGCCCTCATAATATCGGTAAGCGTCCCCAGCAAGCAGATCATAGGCATGTGGACCGTCCATTCTTGCTCCAATATAACATGTGCTGCTATCTCTATGCTCATTGAGATACCACCATTTATTGCCGGTTTGAATGGGGAAAAATCTATGGGCGAAAAGTGAATGAGGAGATAAGAGTAAGGATGATAGTGCTGCTACAAGTAATATCTTTTTCATAACAACTCCTTTCTCCTTAGCTATTTAAATTATTCTTTGACAACTGATTTGTGAACCCAACCAATATGATCATATGCGGGATCATATCTAACTTTAAACCAATCACCATATAGAGACAATAATCGTAATGGTACTGCACTATCTATCTGAGTAATTATGGGACTTTTTATAGAAGGGAATTTTCTAACATTAGCAATTCTTTTGGCATGATAACAATTCGCAAACGGATGGGAACAGAAATTGTCATATGCTTCCAAAGCGGTGGAATTTCGTATTGAGCGGCAGACATACCAAGTTTCTCCGCTGGTATTGTAATTTATATGATCTGGCAGAGGGTCGCAATAAATATAAGCTGCTGCGTCAATATCCCATCGGCCTAATGTCTGTGTCAATAATTTTATTCTAACAAAAGACAATTGATTGCCATTCTTATTGATATAAGTCAATTGAGCTTTGGGAACATTAAGGCTATTTGCATTATAGTCGGCAAAAAGAGCGTGGAGATTCCAATTGATTTTGTTGCAGGCTTTTATCCAATCTTCATCTCGTAAAGGGCAATCTTCTGTTAAAGCGAGATATATCTCAACAGCATAACAGTCTGGATATGAAGATATTGGTATTTTGCTCAAATAGATGACAGCCTCTTCTTTAATTCGTCGTGCGAATAAGTTCCAATAGTTATCCCTAAGATAATGGGTGTATTTATCTAATGCGCCTTGCGTAACATCCCCTATGGGATAAATAGTTAAACTGGGTGGAGGGACCTTAAAACAGTTGGATCTGCCATGTTGCCAATTATAAAATGCATCACAAATAGGTTTAGTCCAATATTGCGGGAATAGTGAATCACATAAGGCACAAAACATTTTTTGATTTGATTCTTTCTTAGTTACAGTAAAAAAATTAAAGATGTCGTAAAATGTGAAATCCATTGCTATCTTCTCCATACTTGATTCTTGAGTATGTTCGTTTAGAAAAGTAGTTATAAGCTGATTTCTTTCAGATAGTGAAAAAGGAAGAACATTGTTGGTTTGTTGATAATCATAAGCAAAACCCATTTTGAATAATGAATCACAGATACTTTCGGACCATTTTTCTGGGAAAAATTTGTGGCAAAGAGCACAAAAGGTTTTATCGTCAAGAGGAGGATAATAAGTTAACCTCGATTTAGGATCTCGCCATGACTTAAGAACTCGCCATGACCATGAATTTATGATATCTGTTGAGTTTATAAATATATTACATCGGTTCGCAAAAAAATCCGCTATGATCCGATCTCGTTTTGCCAACGAAGCAGGAGAGTGAATGAGAGTATCGCTTTTAAAAATAGCCAATCGTCTTTGTAGTAAAGTATCAGGGGTATCAGGCCCTCCTGATAACCAACGCACTTGAGGTTGAGTGCAACGAAGAGAAAATAAAGACAAAAACAGAATTATAAACAATACCTTTTTCACAATAACAACTCCTTTTTAAGGATAGCACATAAGAAAAAATAGCTAATGGCGGCTCCCTTGCGTGCACCGATTAGGCTACAAATGATGGCCCAGAGTAAGGCCCAAGGGATTAGTAGAAGTTCCATGGTTCTTTGAAAAACCTATGATTGAGCGGACGGTTGTGCGGGTTTAGAATCTTGTAATGGGAATTTCTTTCTAAAATATGGAGGGGGGATAATGGCATCAATTAACTTACCTTTGAAAGTTCTATTAGTGGGTGTGTGGATCTCTCCCCGAACTATTAGATGAACATAACGGATCGGATATGCCATCTCAGCTTGTGACACTCGTAAGGTGCTCCCCCACAATATTCCATTTATTTTGAAATTCGCTGAGGCTCGAGGAACCAAGGGATTTTGGATTATGGACGATACTATTTTGTTGACTGTTTCGCTCAAAGGTTCCAGCTCGAATAATTTCAATATAGATGTAGCATCTGGGTGGCCGCTGTGATGCAGAATCCGCCCATCGTCAAGAACAATATCCATTTCGCTTGACCAGCGGAGGTTTTCAAAGACTTCAGAAGATGTGTTTTTTAATTCACCTGTGATAACAAGATAGCGACCCCAATGCGTAAACCATTCTCCGTGAGCTTCGCATTCAACTGGGAAATCGTTCTTTGATTTAGTGCAGTTTACAGAGGACAAAAAGAATATTGCATAAGCAAAGTAAAACAATACTTTAGCAGCCCCTTTACGGGAGCCGATAGTAGCACAGATAATCCTGCAGGGGCCACCCGCAATAAGCAACAGAAGCAATAAGGATGAGATGAGTTCCATTGGTCTTTAAGGGTCTCATTAAATATATACATCAATTTTTCAAAAAATCAAGCATTTTTTTAAAATCCAAAAACCAAAATGGCTGAATTAGTATGAATAAAAAGCAGAAGGAGTTAGTAAAAGAAGTTAGTAAGGTCACACATTGGGGTCAACCATCCAAATAACAATTGAGAATAGCAATGAGAATACCCTGATGGGTTTGGCACGAAGGCTTACTGTTCTAAGGCACTGTAAGATCATAAATTGACAAGGAGAGAATCTCTTGTTTACTTCATGCCATACAAAGAATGCATTGACGCGGAGGGATGTTCCCGGTGTGCCATTGCGCAGTGAGGTAACTTGGTGCCAGTGCAACAGCTCTCGCTAAGAGGCTAAGGTTTTCCCAGTCTGCGGTGAGCATCTTTGTCAAGAGGGGGAGAAAATAGCCGAGGGGGAAAGATTTGAAGTATTGGAAAAGTAGTTTTTTATGATCTTATGGACGTCCCTATTTTCTTACGGTTGGCCGCCGCAGGCGGCCTAACCTCAGGATGGGACCGACACCGCTGCGTGGCTTCGCTTTCGCTCGCTTTGCTCTGGTCCAAAATCATGCGCTCAATGATGTCCATTACTATACTCATGACATACGTATCTCTATATTGCTGACCGTGGATTTGAACCCAAGCTCCGCATGATTTTCTCCCGACGCAAAGTGCGGCTCATTCCCGCGCCCCGTTAGCCCGCTTGGAGGGAAAGTGCCAAGCTATAAACTGAATCATAGTGTACCTCAATTTATGCTTGAATATTGGGTTGACAGAAGCACACCTCATAAAGGAGTTCACGTTTATGAGGTGAAATCACAACGCTCCTATGTATCTGCTGGACAAGGCAAAAAACCATTTTCTTTCGCAATCACTAAGGACCTTTATGTTCATACCTCAAAAGGAATTCGTGCTGTTGGTCTCGAAAAGTGGTTTTCAGACCAAGAGAGCTCTCTTGCATCTCTAGTCCGTCAGGTCCACAATAAAAAACCGATCAAAGAATGTGCTTCTTATGACTTTAACAAGATTATTATGGCTATTATTGGATTGGAGTGTAGATCATCTTACAATATTAGAAAAGTTCAAGAAGCAATCGAGAAGGACAACTTTATACGGACAATAGTCACAGCTAATCCAAAACGTCCTGCAGAGCAATTGGTGCTTGAGAACATCGTTCATCAGGTGAGTGATCAAGTTGCTTCTTTAGTACCCACAGAAATGTATTTTTTCTTTGCACCAGAAAATAGATCATGGGTTATTTGTGATCGTCCATATTTTAAATATAGTGATATAGAATATCGCTTTGTTGTGCTGACAAACAAGGTACTTCTGGGTTATCGACCCTGGAACGATTTTGAATACATTTATCGTGATGTAAAGAATGATTTTCTTGAGATGATGAATAAGCAAATAACATTAAACGCAAGAGAATGGCTTGTTGCAACTACTTCTGAAGAGTTAAATAAATATGTAGGTTTGTTCCAATCTGAGGAATGGAAACAGGGCGTTTGTTCTGAAAGAGTTACTTGGTCGCCAGTTCATAATCTTACAAGTGGATGGACAATTGATTGATAAACAGCGGGCTAACCCGCGCATGCAGCCGACGGCGGTCAAAACAAGGTATTCCTTCAAGTCAAAACACACTTCCCCGCCGCGGCTGATGCGCTGACCGTTAGGCGGCTTCCAATGGTGTGACGGATCATCAATATCCACTTGGAGAATAAAATGGCATCATCAAAATCCAGGAAGGATAAGCGGAAGAGTCGGCGTAAGCAAAAGCGGTTTGAGGGCCTTAAGAGCAAGTTAGAGCGAGGACCATTTCGCGGGAGAAAGGTTATCATTGAGCAGAGCGGCCGAACAAAAATGTCCGAGGTGTTAAGGGACTTTGTAAAACCATACCGCCAATTCGCCAACACAGAAGAAGCTTACCGAAAGCTGTTGACATTAGCCGTCATGGCATGGAATGTATCTTCCCTTCCCGAAGATAAGCAAATGGATATAATTGATAGGACTTTTGAAGAGGCAATGCCAGAAGCCACTAAAGAACTGAAAACTGACTCCAAAGAAATCTTGAATACACTAATCGCAAGAAAAAAGGCATATTTCTCCCAGTACACGCGGACAATAATCCATTTTGAACTCACAGACACAGGAGGAGGCTATCGTCTATCCGTCGCATCGACTCTGGAAGAGAAGTAGGGGTCAGCCCTTGACATTAGACATTTTCGGGTATATGAGGGACGTCCATAAAATTATAAATTGAAAGAGAGGAATCTTTTTTGGCTTCATGCCGCGCAAAGTATGCATTGACGTGGTGAAGTCCCCCAAATGGTGCCAGCCTGCAGTGGATTTTGCTATTGCGGAGTGGGGAACTTGGTGTGAGTGCAATAGCTCTTGCTAAGAAGCTGAGGTTTCCACAGCCTGCGGAGAGCATCTCTGTGAAGAGGGGGGAGAAAATAGTCAAAGAAAAACGATTTGAAGTGCTGGAAAAGTAGGTTTTTAAAATTTCATGGACGTCCGCTCATCCTCCCTCATGCCAAGTAACCAAAAATCGGGGTCAGGCTTCAAGAAAAGTTTCGAGGAGGTGACGATTGCCGGGTGTCAGGAGGCAAATGCCTGATGATTCGTGAGCAGCACTTCTCAAAACTTGGCTTTCATTTCTTTATTGACTTTTAGAGAAATACGAATATATTAAACTCCATCGTAAAATGCACGCTTGTTTTTTCCGATGGAGATGAAAAAATGGTAGATTACATTCCCCGATATGTCGAACACCCTGTGAGCGATGACATTAAGCGCAAGATGGTTTTCATCGGGGGGCCTCGACAAACAGGAAAGACCACATGTGCCAAACATCTCTGCGAACAGTGGGGCTTTGATGTCAGCAAGCGATATCTTAACTGGGATGCCCCCGAAGATCGAGAGAATATCTTGCGAGAGCGATTTCCGGCGGGTTCTGGTCTCCTGATTCTCGATGAGATTCACAAGTGTTCAAAATGGCGGCAGGTCGTGAAAGGGCTTTTCGATAAAAGGGGCAATGAACTTCAAATTCTGGTTACCGGTAGTGCACGGTTGGATTATTACCGCCGCGGCGGCGATTCGTTGCAGGGCCGCTATCATTTTTATCGCTTGCTACCATTTTCGTGTGCTGAATTAGGCGCTCCAACGATCTCCACGGTACGGGATCTGTTGGTTTACGGTGGCTTTCCAGAGCCTTTCCTGCTTCAGTCCGAGAAGGAGAGTCGACGATGGAGCAGAGAGTATCGTTCCCGTGTGATTCAGGGTGATTTGTCGGACCTGGAGAATGTTCATGATGTGTCCATTATTGAGAATATGGTCATCCGGCTGCCGGATCTCGTAGGTTCCCCCCTCTCTCTCAATTCGTTGAGAGAGGACTTACAGGTCTCCCATCAGTCCATTTCTCGCTGGATGGAAATGTTGGAAAATCTCTACATGGTCTTCAGGATTTATCCTTTCGGCGCACCAAGGATACGCGCTGTTAAAAAGGAATCCAAACACTATCACCTGGATTGGACGGTTGTTTCAGACATGGGTTCCCGCTTTGAAAACCTGGTTGCCTGCCACCTGCTGAAATGGGTTTTCTTTTTGCAGGACACTGAGGGACGCAATGCCGAGCTTCGATATTTCAGGGATGTTGACAAAAGGGAAGTCGATTTTGTGATCATGGAGGATAATACTCCGGTGCATTTCATTGAATGCAAATCCTCAGGCAAGGCCCAAAGCCCGTCACTCCGCTATCTAAAAGTACGCTTTCCGTCCGTACCGGCCACCCAGGTGACTCTGGATAAGGACGTTAACCTGGAAACCAAAGAGGGGATTCATATCTGTTCGGCCAACCTATTCTTGAAGGATCTGGTTTAGGATTATTGTCAAGAAAAGTCTCATAAGAGGGAGTGAAGGGTCACATCTTTGTTCTTGACTTTCCGATTTTTGCTTTAAGTCACGCCATGCGTTGACGCGAGGAAGTATCTCCAAATAATGTAAGTTCAGAGTCTACACTGTTATTGGGTTGTAAGGGAGCTTGGTGTGAGGGCAACAGCATTTCCTGAGAAGCTGGGGCCTTCTCAACCCAAGAGCAGCATCTCTGTGAAGAGGGGGGAGAAAATAGCCAAAGAAAAAGGATTTGAAGTTTTGGAAAAGTAGTTTTTTATAATTTTATGGACGTCCCCCATCCCGTCCCGTTGGGAAGTTGATGCAAGAAGTCAAATTGCCGACGGAGTAGATCCTACGGAATGACTGAGGGTTGCATTGGAAAAGCTCAAGAGTTGTTGAAACATAGATGTGTCGAAGAGGCCATGATTCACACTCATGCAATAAATAGAGATGGGGATTAGAACCCTAGCAGGCACAATCTAAATTCTCCCTCTACGCACAATATTGGAGCCGAACCAAGAGTGAATGAGGTTATGAGTACGTCTGCAAATGCTTATAAGTCAAGAGAATAAGTGAATAACATGAACGGAGAGGAGGTTCATTATGGTCAAAAATCACCCTGTTCGGGGCATTTGGTCCGGTGACCGGAAATTGGAGCCTCTCGCCCGCTGGATTACGCTTGGACTGACGTTGACGGCGGTCATATTGGCTCTGGTTCCGTATTCGTTTATCAAAAAAGCAATCGATTCGCAGACAAACCTCCGCGCCTATCTAAACTTCGAGGCTTACCTTGAAGGACTTGGCGACGAATTGAGTCTAATTGACCTTCTTCCACGTTCCCGCGAAGGGCGTGTTCTGGTGGGTCTCGACTATGTAGGTTACGGGCACTTTAGCCACCCTTCGAAGTACAAGAGCGTCTATAATTTGATGCGTAAGCATGCTGCCACACTTGATGTCATTTGCCTCACTGATTCCGTGCAGGAGAACTACTTGTGCCGAGATTTCCTTCCGCCATACCTCGACCCCCCATACCTACACATAGCAGCACTAATTGAGAAGTTGCGACGTTATCTTGAAGTGCCGTTAAATCAGGAGGCTCTCAAAGACGCAACCCTCTACGCGCGGCTCGAGGAGTTTGTAAGTGAGGGAGAGACGTACATCAAGGACAACCGCGAAGAAGCAATGAATCTCCTGGTTAAGGCCATTATGACGACCGAAGCGGCAATCCAAAAGACCTTGGACGAGGCAGGTGCAGATTTGGCGTACGTCGACAACTTGCCAGTTCACATAATCGTGATACAAGACTCGAAGGTCGGTTTCCTGGGCATTCATGAAACGCGCAAGAAGGATAGGCGAGACAAGAAGGGTAGGCGTGAGATGAACTGCCTCCGCGTTAAGAACGATAACGACGCAGTCCAGTTACTGGTCAACGCGTGGACCGAGTATCACCGCAAAGGATGGCGGCGATTTGGTCCTATTCTGAGAGGGTACAAAGTTAATGCTGAAGTTTATGGTCCCACGTGGGAAACCGATTCAATCGGCGCGTATAGGGTTAAATTTACCTTTGGGAACGGTGCCGTTAGGCGGATTGAAAGGCCATGCCATGGGACTATTTCGGAAGTTTGGCTAGAGGATTTGGGTGGAGGCTGTGTAATGGAGTTGATTGTTTGGACTACTTCGGCCGATACCCACCGATATGGGTCAATTGATGTGTTTCATCAACGGGACAGTCAGTTTGAAGTTCGGGAGGTGAAAGAAATAGATAAAGAATTGCTAGAGAACTTAGGATACATTGGACATGACACATTTGAGGTCGTGGGTGGTCAACTAATTCGCAGCTTTCCCATCTACAAAGAATCGGATATTGGGTGTCAACCTAACGGTAAAAGGAAACGCTTCAAATACGATCCTTCGGAGAATTGTTGGCGTGAAATGGAGGATTGCACACCTGTTAGGATCTAAAGGGGACGGTGGTGTAGAAAGTGCTTAACAATTTGAAGGGAAAAGCATATATTGGTTGAGTTATGTAAATGGTAAAGGGGGTCAGGCTGAAAAATAGAAACAATCTCTGATAAATTCCCTGAGAGGTAGTGGGATTATTGAAGGATAGCAAGAATACGGAGAATACAATATCAAAACTGCAGTGGCAGTTATTACCATTTTTCAGCCTCACCCCATTCTCTTGATAATGATCCAAACATCTCGGCCAAAAGATAAAGAAAGGATAATAAAAATCTTGGATGAAGCGGAGATAGAAAAGAGTTATCTCACAAAAATTTTACAGAAATACGGTTTGAAAGAAAAATTTGAGCGTTTCGTGAGGTTATATTATGAGGAATAAAGGGATATTAAACCCAATGATTGAGAACATATTTAAGGCAAAAAGGAGTTTCCATAGAGAACTTGCAAAAATATCCTTTGAGGAAAAGATAGAAATACTTTTTCGTTTACAGGAGATTGCAGATAACATTAAAGGTTCTTCAAGAAAAAAACAGTAGCATCAGAGATCACAGTAAATTATGACTATTCTTAACTTAGCCACCTTTTGCGAAAGCGGTTACTTTGGGGAATGCTTAGGTTCAACAGGCAAAGGATGCTATGTTGAAATATTCCACAACCGTATTAGTTATTTTGCTTTCTTTCATAGGTGATACTACTATAACATCACAGGAGAGTGATAT
>Ga0315544_1001831_pt1 | contig 15859 bp, 11 predicted proteins | sample SalMarSW160130MG_2_FD_202543 | JGI IMG/M metagenome (GOLD analysis project Ga0315544, IMG submission 202543) | Salt marsh sediment microbial communities from the Plum Island Ecosystem LTER, Massachusetts, United States - Salt Marsh Sediment SW1601-130 ... | reverse complement strand
GTGCGGCGCCGACATGATCGGCATCTGCACCGAAGTGATGCTCCACGGATTCGGTTTTCTCTCCGGCCTGCTCAAGAACATCGAGAAGTTCATGGTCCGGCACGGCTACCACTCGTACAGAGATTTTCGGGATCTCGTTGTCGAAGCCATCGCCCCGGCGGACAAACTCACACTCAAGGAAGCGTATGCGCAGGTTGAGCCGGAGTTGTGCGACGGCTGCGGCCGATGCGAGCGGATCGGCCATTGCTATGCTATAACTCTGGAAGACCAAAAGGCCATTGTGGATCCCCGCCGGTGTACCGGCTGCTCCACATGCCGGGATGTATGCCATGCCGGCGCAATCTCCTTCGTTGAGAAAGGGTAAGAGCGACCAACAATGCAACCCAAGGGGACAAAGTGTAATTGCGCCGGCAAAGCCGGAAGCAAGGGGGACCATCGTTGAGAAGAGATGTAAATCTTACAATGAAAACAAGTGGCTTCGAATTCCACCACGTAAGGACTGGTGTCCCACCGAAAAAGTTCGTCTTCACCCCATACAAACAAGAACGCTCCGGCTTGATTATTGTTAAATTATGCCAAAGATACAGCCGATGATACTTTATATAAGAATAAATGTTACGGACCTATTTTGAAGTATCCATAGTAACCTAAGCTAAAGTGCCCAATGGCGAAGATATTGACCATTATCTTACTAATAACTTTATCAGCAACAGCTATGCCCCTGGGAATATCTGAGCTGACTTTAGGTATAATTGTAGCACTTATATTTGGAATTTTTTTATTTATTGTTAAATATGGTAAAGGGTGCTGTGAAAGTATTATTTGGATCAGAGATATTCTTAAAATGAACCTCTGTAATGGTGCGGGCGAAAAGGTAGAGAAATCAAATACTGAGTTTTCTGTCGAAGAATTAAGTAAAGAAGAAATAGTAGAAATCAAAAAACAAATTTCTAAATTATCGCAGCAGGTCAGAGCAATATTGGCTGAGCTTAAGCAAATAAGGGAGACGGCGTGTAAGGAAGCTTTAGAAGATAATATCAAAATAGCTTCAACAGAATACGCCATGAAGTTTGAGCTAAAGAGACCTGATTTCGAAAAAGCAATAAAAGTCTTAATAGTCACGATAACAAAGATTCCAGAAGAAGGCGTTGTAAATAAACAGAAAGTAATTAAATGGATTACTAAAGCACAAGAGAAATTTGAAGACTTTAGTCCGGAGAATTTTAGCAAGAAAGTCGAACAATTAAAGCCAGACGAAGCTAAGGGCTTATAAACATACAACCACTACCCCTTGTGTCATCATATACAGCCGGTACGCTTAAAATCGAATCTGTCCCCGGAAAAACCTTAAAAATCCTGAAGTTTGAGTACTTTCTCCTTGACCCAAAGGTGGCTTTTTACATATCATGGAAATAGCAAGCCTTGCAGACGCTCTTTTTTGGAGGTGCTGTTGCGCTTTGGGAATATGTCTCACTCAGGAAGCCACAGTTCAAGTTCGAGGACTTGCCTTTTCGGGAGTCACTTGTTGTGGCTTGGTGCTATCGAAAGCCTGTTCTCAAAGCGGCAGCTGAAGGAGAAAGTCGTGAAGACCCGGAAAGGATTTACATTGATAGAGCTACTGGTGGTGATTGCCATTATTGCCCTTTTAATGGCTATACTAATGCCGGCGCTTCAGCGTGTGAAGAGGCAGGCCGGAAAAGCCGTCTGCCAATCAAACCTTAAACAGATGGGCCTGGTTGTCTCGATGTACACGAATGACTTCGATGGTAAGTTCCACCAGGAGTCTCCGGCCGGCCCACAACACAGCTGGGTCTACGCAATGCGACCTTACTACAGCCACGAGCCTGAGATACGTAACTGCCCGTTGGTGCACCATATCGATCGGCACACCGGTTTTATTAATGGTGTGTTTGTGGACTTCTCAGTTCGGCCGATTGAATTGAAGGAGCTATGGGGGCTCAGGTGGTATCGCGGCTGGCCCGAGGATCGACGTAAGGCTCGTACGCCCGTATGGCCCGAGTGGATGCAGCACTATAAGGACTATGCTCCGGATTAGGCATTTAGACAAAGCGTAGTCATATTGAACCTTTTTTGGAAGGAGGATTATTATGTGTAATAAAACGATTTGTTTGGTTTGTTTTGTTTTGGTGCTGGGTGTGGTTAGTAACGCCTCCGCGGATCTGGTGGCATATTGGCCGCTGGATGTTGACGCCAAAGACATCTTCGGTGGTCACGACGGCACTTTGGTAGGTGGCGCACAGTTCACGGACGACCCCGAAAGAGGCGGAGTGCTCAGTGTGGACGGCATTGATGGCAGAGTGGAGATACCACACTCTGATGAGCTGGTCTTTGAACCAACGGATAGTCTTACCATTGCACTCTGGCTGAACATACGGACATTACCCGGAAGCTGGGCCGGCATCGTCACCAAAAGTAGGGATATGTCTCCCTGGTATGGCCTATGGGTTACTCCCGGCAATCAATGGCATTTTGACAGCGGTGACGGCGGCACCAACGTCCGCATGGATGCGGGCTCAGCGATGACAGGATGGCTCCACTTGGCCGGTGTTTACGATGCAGATAGGAACACCCAAACATTGTATGTGGATGGTGCCGTTATCGATGAAGACACTGGCGTGACAATTGCGACCTCCGGCGCGGGCGATGTGTGGTTCGGCGGTGCCAAAAGTGTAACTGAATTTCTTGATGCTTTGATTGATGATGTGCGGATTTACAACCATGCGCTGACAGAAGAAGAGATTCAGACTGTTATGCTGAGTGGGGGAGAAGGATATCCGTTTCCCTCGAGGCCCAATCCGGAGGATGGTGCCCTGTATCCGGATACGTGGGTGAGTCTTGACTGGCGGGCGGGCGATTTTGCCGTCTCACACGATGTGTACTTAGGCGAGAATTTTGACGATGTGAACGACGGCTCCAAAGGCACCTTCCGGGGCAACCAGGCCGATACGTTTTTCGTTGCGGGCTTTCCAGGATTTGCCTATCCGGATGGCCTTGTTCCGGGCACGACATATTACTGGCGAATCGATGAGGTCAATGACACCGAGCCGAACAGTCCCTGGAAAGGCGATGTCTGGAGCTTTAGTATTCCTCCCAAGACCGCGTACTATCCCGAGCCTGCTGATGGTGCCGAGTTGGTAAACCTGACTGCAAACCTTAGCTGGACGGGAGGTTTCGGTGCGAAATTACACACCGTATATTTCGGTGGTAATTTTGACGATGTGAGCAATGCCGCTGATGGTCTTCCTCAGGGAACTACGACCTATAGTCCCGGTCCACTTAAATCGGGTAAGACTTACTACTGGCGTGTCGATGAGTTTGATATTATCGAGACGTTTAAGGGCGAGGTCTGGAGCTTTACTACCCAGGGCGCCGTTGTGAATCTGAAGCCTTCTAATGGCGCTGTGTATGTAAAACAGACACAGGTTCTTAGCTGGTCGCCGGGAGAAGCAGCCGCTTCGCATGAGGTCTATTTCGGCACAGATAAAGAGGTCGTGCGCGATGCCGATACAGGTTCGCCGGAGTATAAAGGCACCAGAGACCTCGGTTCCGAGAGCTACGACCCCGGAAAACTCCTGTGGGATGCCACCTATTATTGGCGTGTTGACGAGGTCAATAACGCCAATCCCGACAGTCCGTGGGCAGGCCCTGTCTGGAGCTTTACGACAGCCAACTTCCTTATCGTGGACGATTTTGAGGACTACGACATTGGCAACAACGAGATATGGTGGGCATGGAAAGATGGCTTTGGCTATGCCTCGCATCCTACTTTACCGGACTATCCCGGTAATGGAACCGGCTCTATGGTTGGCGACGAAAGCACTCCTTCTTACACCGAAGAGACTATCGTTCACGGAGGCAACCAATCGATGCCTGTATTCTATGACAACAGTGTCTTAATGTATTCAGAGGTGGAGCTGACATTGACTTATCTGCGTGACTGGACCGAGAAGGGCGTTAGTACATTATCGATTTGGTTCAGAGGTGATTCAGCTAACGCTGCCGAGACGTTATATGTGGCTCTCAACGGCAGTGCGGTGGTCACTCATGATAATCCTAATGTAGCGCAGACAGCTACCTGGACACAATGGGATATCGACCTTCAAGCGTTTGCCGACCAGGGCGTGAACCTTGCCAATGTCAATACTATTGCCCTTGGTCTTGGTAACAGGAACAATCCGCAGGCCGGTGGTTCAGGCACAATGTACTTCGATGATATTCGGCTGTATCCTCCGGCACAATAAACAGTGTGATTAAGATGGCCCCCATTGCTTTTGCCGTAAGACATCTGCCGCAAGGCATCCTATGGACTGCGGATTGCCCGCCGCTCCGACTCGCGTCGAAAGACGCGGGGGCAGGCGAAGCAAGATATGGGGACGTGGTTGACCCCGTTAGATAACTTCGTATTTTTCATATCTAACGGGGTTGACATTGCAGATTTACATCAATATGCTAACAAGTAGTAAATGCCAGATTATTTAGTCAGAGTCAATTTTGTATTGGAGAGTTGCCGGTGAAATTAAGGCGATACGAAGGCAATCCCATTCTTTACCCCAATCCCGCCAATCAGTGGGAGAACTTAGCTGTATTTAATCCCGCAGCCTGGTATGACGAAGATAAAAAGCAAGTTATACTTCTATACAGAGCAGCCGAGGCAGCACCCGAATATAAGTGTTATTTTGGCTTGGCGGTGAGCAAGGACGGCTATCATTTCGAGCGTGTCTCAAACCAGCCGGCTTTTAGTCCCAGCATAGACGGTTTCGATGCCAGCACCGTGCAGGACCCCCGAATGGTGAAAATGGGCGAATACTATTACATTACCTACGCATGCAGGTTCTTTCCATTCGGCCAGTTTTGGGAACCGGAAGAAAACCGCTATAAAGCTCCCGAATGCCCACCGGATTTTCCCCGGGTAATTCGAACAAACGCCACAAGCACGGGCTTGCTGTTGACGAAGGATTTTAAGAGCTATATTCGTGCCGGTCGTCTGACCGACCCTGTGTTAGACGACAGGGACGTGGTATTGTTCCCCGAAAAAATCAACGGTAAATTCGTTTTAATGCACAGGCCCTTGGAATGGGTGGGAGAGGAATATGGTACGGAGTTCCCGGCTATCTGGATATCAATGTCTGACGACCTGCTGGGTTTTCGGCAAAGTAAGCTCCTTGCCGGAACGAAATACGACTGGGAGTGCGGCAAGATTGGTATTAACACACCGCCGGTCAAAACCAGGCACGGCTGGCTGACCATCTACCACGCGGTGGGTTCAGACAAATACTACCGCCTTGGAGCATTACTGCTGGACCTAAAAGACCCAACACGCGTATTGGCCCGTACTACTGACTGGATTATGCAGCCGGAAGAAGATTACGAAATCGAAGGATATTACAAGGGCTGCGTTTTTCCCTGTGGCAAGGTAGTGATTGACGGAACATTGTTCGTGTATTACGGCGCAGGGGATAAATACGTCGCTTTGGCTACGTGTGGTCTTCAGGAACTTTTAGACTACCTGCTTTCCTGTCCGGCATAAAAAAGGAAAAGGAATGGAACTTCACTCTATTGATATTTACATAATCGTCGGCTATCTCGTGGTTGTTGTTATTATGGGCTGGCTGTTGTCCAAGCGTGCTTCGAAAAATCTCGACGCCTATTTTCTCGGAGGTAAGTCTCTGCCGTGGTATGTCATAGGAACATCACACGGTGCGAGCGGATTCGATATTACCGGCACGATGTGGTTTGTGGTGATGCTTTTTACTTATGGCGTCAAGGCCGCCTTTATACCGTGGATATGGCCGCTGTTCGACAGAGTATTCCGTCAGGTATATCTTGGTCCCTGGATTCGGCGGTCCAACGTGCTGACGGGGGCCGAGTGGATGCGAACGCGATTCGGCAAAGGCCCGGGTGGGAATCTTTCACATATCAGCGTGGTCGTCTATGCGCTGGTAGCGACCATCGGTTTTTTGGGCTATGCCTTCCAGGGCATCGGCAAATTCGCTGAAGTTTTCTTTCCGTGGGACCTTGCCTGGGGTCCGTTTTCCTCTACGGATATGTATGCGATAGTTATCTTAGGTATAACGACAGCATATCTCCTTTTAGGGGGGTGGTATAGTGTTGTGCTGACCGACCTGGTTCAGTTTGGCCTGTTGACCGTTGCCTCGGTCTTTATTGCCATTGTCGCCATTGACAAGGTAAGTCCGGAGGCACTTGCCAAGGTCGTGCCTGCGGGATGGAACGAACTATTGTTCGGGTGGAAGCTGAATCTGGACTGGAGCGGTTTGATAGACCAGCTCAACACCAAAATAAGTGAGGACGGGTTTTCGCTATTCGGTATTCTGATAATGATGATGCTGTTTAAGGGTTTGCTTGTGAGCATGGCGGGTCCATCACCAGGTTATGGGATGCAGCATGTGCTGTCCACTCGTAATCCCAGAGAAGCGGCGTTGGAGAACTGGTGGATGTCGATTGTACAACTTGTGCCACGGTTTTTAATGATTACCGGCATCGCGGTGTTAGGGCTGGTTTATTTTAGCCCACAGGTCAATCAGATGCTGGCGGCTGGGGAGAAATTTGATATTGAAAAGATTTTGCCCTATGTGATTAAAGATTTCGTTCCGGTCGGTCTTGTGGGTGTGCTGCTGGCCGGTCTGTTGGCCGCCTTTATGAGTACTTTTGATTCTACCGTTAATGCCGGAGCTGCTTACCTCGTCAATGACATATATAAGCGCTACCTCAATCCCAATGCCACGACAAAAAGATATGTGCACTTCAGTTATTTCTGTTCAATCCTGCTGGTCGTGGTGGCAATTGTCGTCGGCATTCACATTAAGTCGATACACGACATTACCACGTGGATTGCTTTCGGTCTGTACGGTGGTTACGTTGCGCCGAACATACTAAAGTGGCACTGGTGGCGTTTCAACGGATACGGTTACTTCGCCGGCATGATAGCCGGGATTGTGGCGGCGCTTGTTCCCCTTTTGATTGTGCCCGATATGAATAGGATATATATACTGCCGTTTAGTCTGCTTATAAGCACCATTGCCTCAATAGTGGTTTGCCTTCGGACTCCACCGGAAAAGGATGAGGTGCTGGAGAGCTTTTACCGCAACGTTCGGCCCTGGGGATTCTGGAAGCCGGTCTACGAGAACCTTGTCCGCAAAAATCCGAATCTGCAAAAGAATACAAATTTTCGACGGGATGCGTTTAACGTGGGTGTCGGAATAATCTGGCAATTGAACCTTATGGTAATTCCAATCTGTATCGTTATCAGGCAATATGATACGCTGTGGATTTCTATTGTGGTCCTCGTGATAACCTCAATCATTATGAAGTTTACCTGGTATGACAAACTCGGTCCCGGCGATATGTATGTGGCTGAGGACAAATAAAATCATGTCACTTAATGCATAAAAAGAAGTCATAACAAGAAAAAGAAAAATCATAATGGAACGTCATATTAATAAATTTGCTTGTCTTTGTTTTATATCGCTGTTCTCCACTTTCTTTAGTTATCAGACTCTTTGTGCAGAAATCGGTAAAGGCAGCTTGTACGGTGTTGTAGAACTAACCTTTCAGGGTCCTTGGCAAGACCAGAGGGACGTCCCGGCCCGCGATATTGATTTTTGGATTCGCTTCCGCCACGAAAGCGGTTCGCCTGAGTATAAGATTCACGGCTTCTGGGACGGTGACGGTAGGGGGGGTACCGGCGGCAATATCTTCAAGGTTCGATTTTGTCCGACAAAAACCGGACGCTGGAATTTAGTTGAGGTCTATTCAAACAAGAAAAGTCTGCGAGGCCAAAAGCAGGGTGACTACCTGACTACTGCTGCTTCGGGGCATCCCGGTTTTTGGATTGTCGATTCTAACAGCCCGGGCCGACGTTGGTATATTCGCTCAGACGGTTCCCATCCTTATATTTTCGGTAACACGCATTATTCGTTCCTTTCCGGCTACCAAAAAGATAACAAGCCCAGTGGAAATGACATAGCCGCAGACATAGCCGGCAATGCGAAGTACTTTAAGAAGCTTCGATTTACTTTACATTGCGACCGTTATCCAAATCCAAAGGAAAAGCCTTTTTTTGACGATAACGGTCGTCTGACCGACAGTGGGGACTACTCGCACCGACCAAATCCGCGCTGGTTTGGCCGGCGGGCGGACGTGGCTGTACGGACAGCCTGGGAACATGACCTGATTGCGGACCTGATTTTGTGCGGCCCCGATACGCAGGAGTCGCGCTCCATTCTACGCGCTGAACACAACGGCGGCGACCCAACACCCTGGCTCAAATACGTAGCCGCCCGTTACGGAAGTTTTCCCAACGTCTGGCTGTGTCTATGTAACGAATTCGAGATAAAGAAACCCAAATATTCCGAAGAAGAAATCGCCCGATTCGGACGCATAATCAAACAATATCTGCCTTACCCCACTCCACTGAGCGTGCATTCTACACCTCGCACACTCTGGTCGAATAAGTTCGATGAACTTCCTGTCTGGAACGACCATCAAATTATCCAGAAAAAGATTCGTAATCTTCCCGACTCTGCTGATACAATCCAATACACCTGGCAAAACCCAGACGGCGAAAGACCACGTAACAAACCAACAGTCAATGACGAGCTGAGCTACCAGGGCAAGGGTGATAAACATACCGAACACGATACCATCGAGTCCCACCTCGGTGCCTTTCTTGGCGGCGGTTACGGCACGACCGGCGAGAAACCCGGCTCAAAATTGGGCCAATATTTCAGGGGACGCTTCAATCCCACCGAGCACACCGCCGCAAACAATCTAAAGTACCTGCGTGAGATAATCGATAACCATATCACATTTTGGAAAATGGCTCCCGACCGTAGTATCTTCTCGAACCTTCATCCCGACTTTCGCGGGCTTGCCTGGCCCAGCCATGAGTATGTGCTCGGTACTAATAAACCGCATAAAAATATCATTGCTAACTTGCCTGCCGGCACCTGGATGGTTAGACGCTATGATATAATTAACAAAAAGACAAAAACGGTAAGCAAAACCGCTCGCAGCAATTTCACGTTCGAGGCACCAAGCAGCAGGGCGGTCCTGTTTCATTTCAAAAAAATAGTCAAAGGCAGGAAATTAAAATGACAAGTTTTTTATCACGACGAGAGTTTTTGAGGAGAACATCAGCATTCTCAGCGGCTGCTGCCCTTTCTGGTGCAGGTTGTTTAGGAGTAGGAAAATCGAAAGCTTCTAAGCTGCCAAATCTGGTATTTATGTTTCCCGACCAGTTCCGCCGACAGGCCATCGGTTATATGAACGAGGACCCGGTCATCACACCTTATCTGGACAAATTCGCTTCTCGAAGTATGGTTCTTACTGATGCAGTCAGCAGCTATCCGGTTTGTAGCCCATTCCGGGCCCAGTTATTTACGGGTAAGTATCCCATCTCGAACGGCGTTACTACAAATTGCAACTCCGGCAACGATGTTATGCTCAAACAAAACGAGTGCTGTCTAAGCGACATCCTCTACGACAGCGGCTATAGTCTTGGGTACTTAGGGAAGTGGCACTTAGACAAGCCGCATGAACCGTATGTGGGACGCAGAAGAGGTCGTAAGGGTATGGGTCTGGTCTGGGACGAGTTCGTACCTGCTCAGCGTCGTCACGGCTTTAAATTCTGGTACGCTTACAACTGCAGAGACCAGCACCTCAACCCCCGCTACTGGACCACCGATGCCAAACGCAACGAACCGATATATTTCAACGAATGGTCCACCAAACATGAAGCGGACGTGGCTATCGAATTCATCCGCAACCCGCAAGGCAAATATCGTGAACCGGACAAACCTTTCGCCTTGTTCGTTGCTCCGAATCCCCCGCACACTCCCTTTGACCAGGTGCCACAAAAGTACGTGGATATGTACGGGGACAAGGACTATAGGGACCTGCTCAACCGTCCCAATGTTGACCTTAATAATCCCCATCCCCAGGCAAAAGCACATGTTAAAAATTATTTTGCAGCCGTAACAGGAACCGATGAGCAGTTTGGTCGAATCCTTGAGACACTAAAAGAGCAGGGACTCGAAAACAATACCATTGTTGTGTTCACATCCGACCATGGCGAGATGATGGGTTCCCACAACCGCATGCACAAGGGTGTCCCCTATGAAGAGTCTATCGGAATCCCCTTCATAATCCGTTGGCCCGGGAAAATCCCTGCCCGCCGAGATGACCTGCTGCTGACTCCCGCTGACATTATGCCCAGTTTGTTTGGCCTGATGGGATTGGCTGATTGCATACCGCGTGACGTTGAGGGCACCGACTACTCTTCAATCATGCTCGGTAGGGGGGGCAGAAGACCAACATCAGCCCTATACCTGGTCTGCACGGGTCCGCGTGGCGGTACACGGGGCCTGCGTACTGGTCGATATACTTTTACCATTACACCGCATAATGATGGAAGGAAAGAAATCCTGTTATTCGACAACCAGAAAGACCCATACCAGCTCGATAACATCGCGGATTCTAATCCGAAAATAATCCGCAAACTGACCGAGGTACTTAACCGCTGGCTTAAAAAAACAAACGACCCCTGGAAGGCGTAACGAAAACTGTTATCACTTCAAGAAAATCTGCCATGCCGGTCAAGCTGCAGGTATGCATTTGTGCTTCATCCAGGGACATGTATCTCTTTGGGGACACTCTTTGCAGCCGTGTTTGGTCGAAACCAACGGCAAAACTACAAATGCATCAAGGGCAAATACAACAAGTAAAACCAAAAGAGTCCAGGAGAAGCTGCGTATGACAAGAGGCACGCCGACTAATACCGGTATGAACCACAAAGGCACAATCACAGGTATGTGCTTTTTGAATTTTTCGCTGAAGCACTCGATGGGTTTCTTTTTACGGAACCTTGCAGCTATACGGCCATATCCACAAGGACAGGACTTTGTGTTCCAATACCTGCAGAATGGACACACGAATATCATAATCCAGAAAGCCCCCATCAGGCCGTACGCCAGATAAGCAGCCGCAGCTATCAGTCCCCAGGCTGAGCTGCCAAGAGTTGCAACGAATATAACCGTTCCCAGTACCGTCATACCTATGTAGGGAATATTGTTGATAAGCTCTTGAGCTGGTGTGTATTCAAGGATAGATGCGTTGTCTTGATGGTCTGGGTTGTCTGATATTTCTTTGTTCACTGTGTTACTTTTTCTCCGGGAATCTTTACAAAGGTTAAACTCGTCGGCAATAATGCCATTGCTATTGGTCTGCGTTAGCATGTTTTGCTCTGACATCATAGACCATTAAAACGTCAGCGTGGCGAGCATAGAGCCGGCCATCGACAATAACAAGGTGCGCCCAGCCAGGGTCACTCATACCATCGCGTTTAGGAAGTTTAAAGGTGCCTTTAATATTATATTTGTGCGGATTGGCCTCAATGAGAGCTAAGACATCGTCCTGGTAACGGAAGTACAAGTGCCCGTCTGCGTAAAGCACTGCGGCTGAGCCTCCACCCGGTTGGTCTTCCTGCCACATTATTTTTCCGGTCTTCATTTCGATGCAGGTTGGCTTACCTTTGTTGTGGTCATGGCCGCCGTAAATATAATCGCCGATTCGGACAAAGCCGCCATGATGGTTCTGGAAAGTGTGGTCATCGAGAAAGTAAATCTCTTTTGCCTCGACATCGCTGCCCACATCAGCCAGCTTAAGCAGTGCGCTGCCCGTGCGGTAAGCGGTAGAACAGAATATATAATCACCGTGAACGACGGGGGTCGAAACACTTGCGGTTCGGTTTGCTATCTTGTTGTATCCCCAGAGAAATCTGCCATCCTTTGCATCGATACCTATCAAACCCTTATTGGTTAACTGAACATATTGTTGGATATTGCCGGTCTTAGTTACAACGATGGACGAATAGCCTGCCTCGTCTTTTCCTTTTGGTCCGATGTCAGGCATCGAAGATTTCCAGATGAGTTCTCCTGTTTTCTTATTGAGTGCTGCGATGACGGCGTTCCTACCGCCGGGTGTACATAACAGCTTGTCACCATCTACAAGCGGTGACTCACTAAATTTCCAGTTAGGATTTTTTCCTCCGCCCAAATCAGTTTGTAAATTTTTACTCCATTGCACTTTACCTGTATCGGCATCTAAACAGACTACGTCACCACTGGTGCCAATTGCATAAATGAAATCCTCATCAACAGTCGGTGTGCAGCGCGGGCCATCGTTATGTGTAGGCCCGACTTTGGCCGCCCACAGCCGTCTGCGCGTGGATAGGTCATAGGCAAGAACGCATTGCACTTTTTCAGAACCCAACTGGACATCCCCCATTGTATAGAACCTGCCATCAACAATTGCAAGGCTGGAGTATCCTTTTCCAAGGCCGGTAAGTTCCCATAAAAGTTTCGGTCCTCCTTCTGGCCAACTTCTGAGCAGACCGGTCTCGGTACATACTCCATCACGATTAGGCCCTCGCCACTGGGGCCAATCAGCGGCTTTGGCAGTACTATGAAAGCTTAAACCAATTAAACATAGCACAAGTGAAAATTCTGTCGGAGATAGGTATTCTCTACTTGTTCTTAACATATTTGTAAACCTTTAATTAGATAATAAATGTTCCAATAGACATAAATTATGTGTGTATTATTGAAATCATAATCCGAATTAACTGCACTGACCCATCCTCAATCTTAGTTGCTAACGTCAACGCAGACCATATCACCATTTGCATTGCGGGCATAGATTCTACTGTTAGCCAGGACCGGAACAGTCCAGCATTTGCCCGTTAATATCTGAGCTGATGCCAATTCCCTGAATCCTTCCGGCGAAGCTAATGCAATTACCAGCCTGCCCCTTTCACCAAGGATAATCAACTTACTATCGGCGAGCGTAAGCGAACCTGTTCCCATTCCTTCTTGTGACCACTTTACCTCACCAGTTTGCTTGTTAATACATCTAAGCTGGCCCCTTCCGCCACCCTGTCCATCAAAACCATATATGTGTCCTTCCCATAAGACGCAGCTATTGAAATGGTTTCGCATATACTTATTTCGCCAAAGCTCAGTGACATTGCCCCCAGCAATTTTCATAAGCGCACAGCCTTTGTTGTAACCGGAAGAAATGAACGCTGTATCACCGGAGATAATGGGGTCTGCAGCATTGATATCGTAAGCGGTTTTCCAGGGAAGTTTCCAGATGATTTGGCCCGTTGCTGCGACCAATCCCACAATTTCCCTGGATACAGGCATTATCACACATTGTTGATTGCCCGAACTATAAGGCACAGCAGTAGCGTAGCCACAAGCGCCATTTCCATTTTTCCATATCAAACTGCCGTCTGACGTTTGCAGAGCAAGGCCGTAAGTACCTGCGTTAAGGATAATCATATTATTTACAATAAACGGCGAACTGGAAAAATACCAGGTGGGGAATTTAATACCTAATTCCTTCGGTAATTTTTTATGCCAAATTACATTTCCATTGGTTGCATTGAAACGAATTGCATCACCATTTTTGCTGAACGTATAAACAGCATTATCTTTCACTGTTGGTGTCGCACAGGGGCCACCTTCGTGATTTTTTCTATATAGAGGGCAGGAATAAGACTGCTTCCATATTTCCTTGCCTGTTTTCTCGTCGAAACAGTAAAGAATGTCCTTGTCGTCAATATTACCCATAGCGTAAACTCGGCCATTACTAACAGAAATTGAAGCAAATCCTGTCCCGATAGAAGCCTTCCACAATACTTTCGGTCCACCTTCGGGCCAGTTTGTGCTCCAGCCTGTTTCGCTTGATATTCCGTTGTAATTCGGCCCCCGCCAGTTGGGCCAATCGGCCGCCTGGACATTATTACAATAGATGGCTAAAACGGCACATAAACAGAATATAAATAGTAACGCCGGGATGTTGTTTTTGAGTGATTTTTTTGATTTCATAGTTTTCCAACGGAATGTGAGTGATAGGTAACGGTTGAGTCTGCTGGTAATGTTGGATTAAATTATATAATTATTGTTTGCAGCTTCTTGCATCAGCGGGGAAAATACAACATTTATCCAAATCCTGTACAAAAAAGGTTTATTTCAATCAAGATATTTTATACGAAATATTCCTACTTATGTCAACATTTCAATTTTATAAAAATTCTATAGTTTTTTCCTGAATGCTAATGCTCCTGTTGGACAGGCGTTTACGCATTGGTCCGCGGAATGCTTGAGAGCTTGAGCTATTGACCGTTCAAAAGGTACCGCCACCCGAACATCGAAGCCACGGCCTACAAAGGTTAGCCCAAGCTCTTCGCCTGCCTTGGCAGCAATTTGTATGCAGAGACCACAGTTTATACACTTGCCTGGCTCATAAATTACATCTCCCGCACCAATTTCGCCGGACCCGCCCATTTGCACCTCGGCCAGTGCTGAGTCTTTGCTCTGGTGGCAATTGGTGCGGGATTGAAGGTGCTGAATAAACAGCCGGCGCTCGCCTTTGTACCGGGTAGGCTCGGCCCCATAGTCCTGGGCATATTGCCTTAATTTGCAGGTATCAGCCTTTCGACAATCGCAATGCAGGCAACGCGCCGCTTCTTTGCGGGCCTCTTGGTCGGTAAAGCTACCGTCTTGTCCTGACGGCTTCGTTCGCTGTGCTTTGTCGGCGCAGCTCAGAAATTTCTCAATTTCTCCATCTCTGAGTTTACCAATATGAGTATTAAACTTTTTAACCACTCCGGTTACTGTGCAGCCGGACAAATATTGACTGATAGAGACAGCCGCCTCTTTTCCATCCGCCACTGCACGAGCTGTAAGCCTCCGCTTATGAACAGCACCTCCACCTGCAAATACATCCGGCAGGTTCGTCTGGTAAGTTTTGACGTTTACTTTGATGCCGTTTGGACTTGGCTCAAGGCCCATCGACTCGGCGTCACCGGGTTTTAGCTGGCCAACCGCTACAAACACGGCGTCAAAATCTCTGCGCAAATCGTCCATCGATACAACAGTACCTATTCGTGTCCGGATTTGAAATTTCACGCCAAGCTTCTCAATCAAAGCTATCTCCTTATCTAACACGTCCCCCGGAAGGTCTTGCTGTGGAATTGCATATCGCAGCATACCGCCCGGCTGGTCGTGTTCATCAAAGACCGTGCACCGAAACCCAGCCTGCTGGAGATAATAAGCAGCAGCCAAACCGGCAGGGCCGGCACCAACAATAGCTACACGCTTGTCCTGCGAAGGTTTGCAGGGCGGCAAATATGGGTTTGCAGACTGCAGGTCGAGGTCAGCTACGTAGCGTTTCAAAAGACAGATTGAAACCGCCTCGTCAAATACGGCCCTTCTGCAGCCTTTTTCACAAGGCTTCGGACAAATCCGTCCCAACACCGCAGGCAATGCGATATCTTTTTTGACGGTAGCAATTGCCTCGCGAAACTTACCGGCCGCAATCTGGCGAATCATCAACGGAATGTTCATATTGGCAGGACATATAACTTGACAGGGCCCGAGGCAGTCACCCACATGGTCGCTTAAAAGCAATTCCAAAGCCGCTTTTCGTGCCTGACGAACTTCTTCAGAATTGCTTGCAACACGCATACCATCTTTAACAACAGTTCCACAGGCCGGCACAAGATTATCCAAACCATTTACTTTGACCACGCAAACCATGCAACTGGTTGAAGGCTTACAATCTTTCAGGAAACACATTGTGGGAATTTCGATTCCGAGCTTGCCGGCGGCATCGAGAATTGTAGCGCCGTTATCAACTTCAACTTCACGATTATCTATGAACAGTTTGGGCATTGTTTACTGAACCTTAATGGCATCTGATTGACACACACCCTTGCATGTGCCGCAGCGAATACACTTTTCAGGGTCGATTTCGT
>Ga0315544_1001830_pt1 | contig 15859 bp, 18 predicted proteins | sample SalMarSW160130MG_2_FD_202543 | JGI IMG/M metagenome (GOLD analysis project Ga0315544, IMG submission 202543) | Salt marsh sediment microbial communities from the Plum Island Ecosystem LTER, Massachusetts, United States - Salt Marsh Sediment SW1601-130 ... | reverse complement strand
CAGGCGGTCGGCGAATTCCCGCGGCGTCAGCGACGCGTGGGCGATCCGCTCCTTCCGGCTGAGCAGGTCGACCATCTCGCGGTAGCAGCGTAAGACGAGGTTCGTGTCGCCGCGCGCGGCGAGCGTCTGCTCGGCGAGCAGCTCGAGCTCCCAGGCGATTCCCCCCCCGCGGCGAGACGCGTGGGCGCGCCACCGCGTGACGGCCCAGGACGTGCTGAGAACGACGGCGGTCCCGGCGCCGAGCGACAGCCCGACGGCGATCAGGACGCGGCTCCACTCCGACGGTTGCCGCGCGGAAGCGGCGGCGACGACGCCCTCCCGCGCCACGTCGTCCGGCTCGAAGGTCTCTTTGGAAGGGATCTTCGCCGCGAAAAAGTCGAAGACGATCAGCGCCCCGAACAGCCCGATGGTGAAGTACAGCCAGCGCCGGAGGAATCGGGTGAGCAGCGCGCCGACGAGGACGACGGCCAGCGACATCGTGAACGCCACGAACAGCAGATGCCGAACGAAGGCGAAGTCGAGGGCGGGGCCTCCCGAACCGACCGCCTCCTCGGCCCCTTCGGCGGGCCGGCTCTCGGGCGAACCGACGCCCGGGCCGAGCTCGACGTCGTCGAGGCTCGATGTGAGGACGACGAGAACGCCGAGGAGGGCGGCGCAGACGGCGACGGAGATCAGAACGCGCAGGGCCTTGTCACGGGTCATCGGGTCGCGATGCCGAGTTCGTCGAGCTGCTCCTTCGCGACCGGCATCGGCGCCTCGGTGAGAGGGCAGAGGCCGGTCGTGGTCTTGGGAAAGGCGATCACGTCGCGAAGCGACTTCTCGCCGGCCATGAGCATCACCAATCGGTCGATTCCGAGCGCGAAGCCGCCGTGCGGCGGCGCGCCGTATTCGAGGGCGCGAAGGAAGAATCCGAACCGCAGCTCCGCTTCCTCGGGCGAGATCCTCAACAGGCGGAAGATCCGCTCCTGCAGGTCCCGATCGTGGATTCGGATGCTCCCGCTTCCCAGCTCGATCCCGTTCAGGACGAGATCGTACGCGTTGGAGACGACCGAGAGCGGATCGGTCTCGAGCCGGTCGATCTCCTCCCACCGCGGCGACGTGAACGGATGGTGGGAGCTGGTCAGCTCGCCGGCCTCGTCGAGCTCGAACATCGGGAAGTCGGTCACCCAAAGGAAGTTCCACCCGTCCTTCGCCAAGTTCTCCTGCGCGGCGATCGTCCGACGCAGCTCGCCGAGCGGCGGCTCGATCCCCTCCCCCGCGAGGAGGAGGATCAGGTCGCCCGGCTTCGCGTCGAACGCCTCGGCGATCCCGCGGAGCTCCTCTTTGCCCGCGAACTTGGCGATCGGCGACGAGATCGACGCCTCGACCTTCAGCCAGACGAGCCCCTTCGCTCCGGCCGCGACGGCGACCTCCTGGAGCCGGTCGAGCGCCGAGCGGGAGTAGCCGGCGCATCGTTCGGCGAGGATCCCCGCGACCTTCCCGCCGCCGGCGACCGCGTCGGCGAAGACCCGGAAGCCGGATTCGGCGACGAGGGACGAGACGTCGCGAATCTCCATCCCGTAGCGGAGGTCCGGCTTGTCGATCCCGTACCGAGCCAGCGCCTCGGCGTGCGACAGCCTCGGGAACGGGACCTCCAGCTCGACGGAGAGCGTCTCGCGGAAGACGCGGGCCATCGCCCCCTCGAGGAAGCCGAGGACGTCGTCCTTGTCGTTCGGGAAGGCGATCTCGAGGTCGAGCTGCGTGAACTCGAGCTGCCTGTCGGCGCGGAGGTCCTCGTCGCGGAAGCACTTGACCAGCTGGAAGTAGCGGTCGATCCCGCCGATCATGAACAGCTGCTTGAACAGCTGCGGCGACTGAGGGAGGGCGTAGAACGAACCGGGGTTCATCCGGCTCGGGACGAGGAAGTCGCGCGCCCCCTCGGGGGTCGACTTGGTCAGAAACGGCGTCTCGATCTCCAGGAACCCCTCCTCGGAGTAGTAGTCCCGGATGCTCTTGAACACGCGATGCCGGAGCTCGAGGTTGCGGTGCATCGCCTCGCGGCGGAGGTCGACGTAGCGGAACCGAAGCCGCGTCTCTTCCGTCGTGTCGGAGCCGTCCCCCTCGACGAGAAACGGCGGCGTCTTCGCCCGGTTCAGGATCGTCAGGCTCTCGACGCGGACCTCGATCTCACCGGTCGCCATGTCGGGGTTGACGTTCCGTTCGCTCCTACGGGCGACGGTCCCGGTGACGCGGATGACGTCCTCCCGATTGAGGCCGTGCGCCGCTTCGAGGTCCGTCGCGTCTCCGGGGAAGAAGAGCTGCACGATCCCCGAACTATCGCGCAGATCGACAAACGTGATCCCGCCGAGGTCACGCCGACGGTTGACCCAACCCGCCAGGGACACCGTCTGGCCGACGTTTGCCGTTGCCAACTGCGCGCAGTAGCTCGTTCGCATGGCGACTCTCTTTCGAACTCGTTGGATAGCGACCGATTATAGGCGGCTTGGGGACTGCTTCAATCGGCCGCGCACTCGCTACGGCGCCGGCTACGCTTCCTCGAAGGTGCCCTTGAAGAATCGTCGGCCGAAGCTCGGCTCCCAATCGGTGAAATCCCCCGGCTCGTTGTCGGCCGAGATGAAGGACCGGATCATGTTCAGCTTCGCGGAGAGGTTGTCGAAGTAGTAGACGGTGATCGCCTCGAGCGATTTCGGGACCATCGCGGCGGCGTACTCGAGCTCGCCGTGGTGGGAGATCAGGATGTGCTCGAGGGCGTCGGGCAGGCGCGGGTCCGGCCACGACTGCTTCGCCGCGGCCTCGCGGATCATGTCCCGGCCGAGCAGGAGATGACCGAGGAGCTGACCCTTTCGCGTGTAATTGACGGCCACCGGATTCTCGAACTCGACGATCTTTCCGATGTCGTGGAGGATCGACCCGGCGACCGCGAGCCCCCGGTTCAGGTCGAATCCGGGATTCTGTTCCGCGTACGTCGAGACGTTCTGCGCGACCTCGAGCGTGTGCTCGAGGAGGCCGCCGAGGTAGGCGTGGTGCTTCGATGCCGCCGCCGGAAACTCCCGCAGTTTCGCCTCGTGCTCGGAGAGAAGCTCCACGGTCAGCTGCCGCAGCGGCTCGGGCTCGACGGTCCGAGCCAACGCGACGAGTTCGTTCCACATCCGGTCGACGTCGCGTTCGGTCGAAGGGACGAGAAGGGCCGGGTCGAAGCCCGGTATCTGTCCCGATTCCGTCTCGGCCTGCGTCATCCGGCGGATCGACTCGACGATCAGTTGGAGGTTGCCTCGGTACGTTTCGGATCGCCCCTCGACGAAGACGAACTCGCCCTCGTCGAACTGGCTCGCGTACCGCTGCGCCGCCTCGGCCCAGGCGCGGGCGGGGAGCGTCCCCGTCCGATCGGCGAGGAGGATCTCGAGGTACGGGTCCCCGGTTCGCGTCGAACGCTGTGACTTTCGCTTCACGAGGAAGCACTGACTGATCCGCTGTCCCTCCCGGATGTCGCGGATCGGGACGTGAAGAAGCGAATACGGAACTTCCCCGCGGACTTGGTCGAAGAGTCGCTCTGAGGCCATGCCGTCCTTTCCGGAGACAGTGTAGGGGGCGGTGCACCGAAGTCAAACGATTGGCGCTGCGTCGGGAGTCGGCTACCCTCTCCCCGTGAAGGAGGAACGAATGGGGAATACGGATCTGGCTGGAATCCTGCGGGAGGCGATGGAGGCGGAGCGCGACGGGTTCACCTTCTACACGATGGCGGCCGAGCGGTCCGAGGATCCGGGGGCTCGCGAGACGTTCTCGCGGCTCGCCGACGAAGAGCGGAAGCACTACGAGGCGCTTCAAACCGGATACCGCTCGCTGACGGAGGGAGGTACTTGGACGCCGTCGAACGAACTGCTGAAGGATCGAGGACCGGAGGCGACGGGGATCTTCTCCGAGGACTTCGTCCGACGGATCGGCGGCAAGCATCTCGAGATGTCGGCCCTGTCGATCGGCATCCTACTGGAGAAGAACGCCTACGCGTTCTACACGCGGCAGGCCGAAGCGGCCGAAGACGAGGCGGTCGCCGGCTTCTTCCGCGAGCTGGCCGAGTGGGAGGACGGCCACTACCGGCTCCTCCTGCGTCAGGACGAGGCGCTCAAGGAGGAGTACTGGAACGAGAACCGCTTCACGCCGCTGCTGTAGCCCGAAACGGACGAGCGGACGCACCGGGCGCGCCCGTTCTTCGTTCCGAAAGGAGCCCTTCAGACGTCGCAGGTCGCCGGCGGTGGCGTCGGGACGAGCGGATGGGTCACCAGCGGGAAGTTGTCCTGATCGCCGTCGCTCGTGATCGGGTACGGTGAATCCCAGATCCCGTCCTCCTCGGCGTCGATCGCCTCGTACCCGCCCCAGTAGTTGCCCTCCGTCGCACCGTCGTCCCACCGGTTGAGATCGTCGGTGTGCGCGTGGTGGAAGTTGTCGACGAACGCGTTGTCGACGACGTAGTTCGCCTCCGAGCCGAGGTTCAGGTAAATCCCCATGTGCGACTCGCTGACGAGGTTGCCGATGATCTCGTTCTCGTTGCACGCATCGAACCAGATCGCCGTGTCATTCCCGTCGAACGCGTTTCCGAGGATCTGGTTCTGCGAGGAGAAGTAGAAGCGAATCCCGTCGCTGTTGTCGGAGAACACGCAGTCGGTGATGCGGTTCAGCGTGGCGAAGTTGAGCGTCACGCCGGCCCAGTTCCCCTCGAAGAGACAGCCGTCGATCACCCCGTTCCTCACGTAGCTGAGGTAGACGGCCGACTTGGCCGCGCCGGAGATCTCCACGTTGCGGATGACGAACGCCCTCGAGGTCCCGTGGATCCGGATTCCGTAGTCCTCGTACCCGGCGTCGATGACCCAGTCCTCGATGACGTAGGGGTCGTCCAGTTCGCCCGAACCGGAACAAACGCCGTTCTCGACGGTGAACTCGTAATCGTTGGATATGACGATGGCGCGATGCTCGACCAAGTCCCCCCCGAACGCGAGGGAGGGGATGAAAACGAACAAGAGGACAGCAAAACAGACCGCGGCGCCCCGTTTCATGGTTCATCACTCCTTTGGTGGCCACACTGCACGTTGAGTTCATCATATCGACGGATCGAGCGACTGTGAAGGCTCGGGTACCCCTGGAGGCGGACATCTGACCCACCGATCAACGGTGGAAACGTCTGCTTCGAAGCGACCGCCAAAGGGTCAGCGGGACGTCGCGTCGCCTGAACGGCCCCACGAGGAGGAGCCCGGCGACGAAGCCGCCGATGTGGGCGAACCAGGCCACCCCGCCCGAGGAGCCGAAGGAGCCCGCGCCGCTGATCACCTGGAGGACGAACCAGAAGCCGAGGAGGAAGACCGCGGGCACGGCGACCAGCCGGAGGAAGAAGAAGATCGGGATGATCGTCAGCACCTTGGCGTACGGATAGAGCATGAAGTAGGCGGCGAGGACGCCGGCGATCGCGCCGGAAGCGCCGATCGTCGGGATCGAGCTTCCCGGGGCGATCGCGATCTGCGCAAACGAGGCGACGGCGCCGCAGAGGAGATAGAAGATCAGGAATCGGACCGGCCCCATCGCGTCCTCGACGTTGTCCCCGAAGATCCACAGGTAGAGCATGTTCCCGAGGACGTGGAGGATGCTCCCGTGGAGGAACATCGCCGAGAGGAGCGTCAGCCAGATGGGGATCGGGATCGTCGGCGGGAGGTCGGTTCCACCGAGCAGCTCGGCCGGGATCAGGGCGTACTGCATCAGGAACCAATCGTCCTGCGCGATCGCGTAGGTCGAGACCGACTGGCCGGGGAGACGCCGCGTCGTGTACGCGTAGTACGGATCGAAGATCGGCGGCGCCTCACGGCCGGCCTGGATCCACGCGTACCGCTCGTCCGACCAGTTGTCCCACAGCGGCTCGCGCGTTCCGAGGTATCCCTGGTACAGGAAGACCAGCAGGTTGATCACGATCAGCGAGACGGTCACGACCGGGAACCGCCGGCTGCGGATCATGTCGCGTATCGGGATCATGCGCCGATGGTATCTCCAGGTGCCGCAATGAGGCAAGGAATTGATCTTTCGGAGATCCCGATTACACTCTTCGGCGCAAAGGAGGCCGGATGGAGCTACTGAAGAGACTGTGCGAAGCGGCGGGAATCCCCGGCTACGAGGCCGAAGTGCGAAGGATCGTCGAGAAGGCGCTCGAAGGGCACGTCGACTCCGTTACGACCGACGCGTTGGGGAACGTGATCGCCCACAAGCAGGGGGACGGACCGGTCGTCGTCGTCGCCGGGCACATGGACGAGATCGGGTTCTTCGTCAGTTACATCGAGGAGAAGACGGGGTTCCTAAGGATCAATCCGGCCGGCGGATTCGACCCGGTCAACCTCGTCGCGCAGCGGGTGATCGTGCACGCCGAGTCCGGCGATCTGATCGGCTGCATCGGGCGGAAGGCGGTTCACATCCTCCGCGAGGAGGAGAAGAAGAAGCCGCTCGAGCTGCGCGACCTGTTCGTCGATCTCGGCCTTCCCGCGGAGACGGTCGAGGAGAAGGTCCGGATCGGCGACCCGGTCACCCTTCGGCAGGACTTCATCGAGTATGGCGATCTGATCTCCTGCAAGGCGCTCGACGACCGCGTCGGCGTCTACGTCGGGATCGAGGCGGTGAAGCGGGCCAAGGCACCCGCCTGCGACCTGTACTTCGTCGGGACGACGCAGGAGGAGGTCGGCCTCCGCGGGGCGCGCGTCGCCGGGTTCGCGACGCACCCGCAGATCGGGATCGCCCTCGACGTAACGATCGCCGCCGACACGCCGGACGTGCCGGCGAAGGACCGGGTGACCCAGCTCGGCAAGGGCGTCGCGATCAAGATCCGGGACTCCGCGTCGATCTCCCATCCGGCGCTCGTCCGCGCGATGCGGAGGCTCGCGGAGGAGAACGGTATCCCGTATCAGATGGAGGTCCTCCCGCGCGGCGGGACCGACGCCGGCGCGCTCCAGATGGCGCAGGAGGGCGCCGCGGTGATCACGCTGTCGATTCCGACCCGCTACGTCCACTCGGTCGTCGAGTCGCTCCATCCGGACGACCTCGAGGCGACGATCGCGCTCCTCGCCGCGTTCCTCGAGAACGCGGACAGGATCGACCTGGCGGGATGAGCAAGCGGACGCTGTTCGCCGGATTCGACGTCGTCGCGACGATGGACGCCGACGGACGCGAACTGCGCAACGGCTACGTCCTCGTCGAGGGGAACCGGATCGTCGACGTCGGCGACGACGCGGCCGGGATCGAGGCCGACGAGGTCGTCCGCGGTGCGGGGAAGCTCCTCCTCCCCGGCTTCGTCAACACGCATCATCACCTGTACCAGTCGCTCTTCCGGAACGTCCCCGGCGCGTCGGAAGCGAAGCTGTTCGACTGGCTCGTCTTCCTGTACGAGCGGTGGAAGGGTCTCGGCGAGGAGGCGATGCGCGTCGCGTCGACGATCGCGTGCAGCGAGCTGCTGCTCTCCGGCGCGACGACGACGACCGATCACTGCTACCTGTATCCGCGCGACGGAGGGAACGTGCTCGTCGCCGACATCGAGGGGGCTCAAGCGGCCGGGATCCGGTTCCATCCGTGTCGCGGCTCGATGTCGCTGTCGAAGAAGGACGGCGGATTGCCCCCGGATTCGGTCGTCCAGACGGAGGACGAGATCCTGGCCGACTGCCAACGGATGATCGAGCGATACCACGATCCCGAGCCGCTCGCGATGCTCCGGATCGCCCTCGCGCCGTGCTCGCCGTTCTCGGTGACCTTCGATCTGATGCGCGAATCGGTGAAGCTCGCCGAGGAGACCGGCGTCCTCCTCCACACGCACCTCGCCGAGACGAGGGACGAAGAGGCGTACTGCCTCCGGCGCTCCGGGATGCGGCCGGTCGACCTGATGGAGGAGCTCGGCTGGCTCCGCGACGACGTCTGGTACGCGCACCTCGTCGTCCTCGACGACGCCGACGTCGCGAAGCTGTCTTCGGTGAAGGTCGGGATGGCCCACTGCCCGAGCTCGAACATGATCCTCGGCTCGGGGATCGCCCGAGTGACCGAGATGAAGAACACCGGGATCAAGATCGGGCTCGGGGTCGACGGCTCGGCGAGCAACGACACGTCGAACATGATCCGCGAGGTCCGCCAAGCGATGCTCCTCCAGCGCGTCCACTACGGCGCCGACGCGCTGACCGCGCGCGAGGCGCTCCGGATGGCGACGATCGGCGGGGCCCGAGTCCTCCACCGGGAGGACGAGATCGGCTCGATCGAGGTCGGCAAGGCGGCCGACCTGATCGCCTTCGACCTGAACGACATCGCGCTCGCCGGCGCGCACGCCGATCCGGTGGCGGCGATCGTCCACTGCGCCGTCGATCGGGTCGACTTCGCGATGGTCAACGGCGATTGGCGGGTCCGGGACGGGCGATTGGTCGACGAGTCGATCCTCGACCTGATCCCGGTTCACAATCGCCTGTCGAAGGAGCTGACCGGGGCGGCATGAGGATCTCGGTGGAGATCGGCTTCTCGTTCAAGCGGGAGCTCGACGAGGCGTACCGGACGCTCGAGCTGCCGGACGGGGCGACCGTCCGCGACGCGATGGTCGAGCTCGGCCGGCGGTACGCGCCGATCGAGCGGCGGCTGTTCGACAAAGACGGCGCGATCCGACGGAACATCAACGCGCTGATCAACGGCGGGAACGTTCAGTTCCGCGAGCGGTTCGACACGGTCCTCTCCGACGGGGATCGGCTGACGATTCTTCCTCCGGTCGGCGGCGGATAGCGCGAAACACGCCCGTAAATGGCTCGGCTGGAGAGTTCCGAGGTTCCCCTCGATCCTCCCCAGCCGGTGTGGTGGCTATCCGCAAGGAGGTTTAGCGGAAGAGCGGCATTTCTGCTGCCGGACCAAATGTGGCGACCGAATGTGTGATCTTTGTGAAGACGAAATGTGCTTCCGGTGAGGCGGGAGGTTTCACCAGGAGTCGACAGACGCTCCCGATCGCAGGTCGCGTCGACGATTCAGCGCGCGCTCCCCGGCGACCGGGAAGCCGCCTTCTTCATCTTTTCGCGGATCCGCTGCTCGAACCGGTCGGCGTCGATGACGAACCGCTCGTGCGTCGCGCGGCCGACGGGCTCGACCTCGTCGCGGGCGTCGATCTCGAACCGGAGCCGCCGCCCGTCGATCTCGACGAGCGTTGCCGTCACCGTGGCCCGCATCCCGAGCGGGGTCGCGGCGAGGTGGTCGAGCCGGATCGACGTGCCGACCGTCTTCCGCCCGGGCGGCAGGTGCGGGTCGACCATCGTCCGGGCGCACTCCTCGCAGAAGCCGACGAGCACCGGCGTGGCGAGGACCTCGACCAGTCCGCTCCCGAACGCGCTCGCCAGGTGCTCGCGCTCGACGGTCCAGGTCATCTCGTTCGTCGTTCCGACCTCGATCATCCGGTCCCTCACAGTCGATACTGGCCCGGCCTCCGGTCGCCGAGCACGTCGTTCCAGCGAGTGATCTGCTTGTCCCGCGCCCGCTCGACGTCGATCCCGACCACGGCCGTCTCGACTCGGTCGCTGGATAGGCGCACGAGGACCTCGCCGTCCGGTCCGACGACCTGGCTGCAACCGGTGTAGACGAGCGTCTCGCCGGCCCGCGATTCCGTTCCGACCCGGTTCGCCGTCGCGGTGAAGACGCGGTTTTCGAGCGCCCGGATCGCCATCGTCCGCTGCGCCAGGTCGGGCAGGACGAGGTTCGCCGGGTGGGCGATCACGTCGGCCCCTTGCAGGGCGAGGCTCCGCGCCGACTCGGGGAAGAGGTGGTCGAAGCAGACCATCGTCCCGATCCTCGCGATCCCGACGTCGGTCACTGGGAACGAGCGGTCTCCCGGCGCGAACTGCTCCTTCTCGGCGCAGAACAGGTGGACCTTTCGGTAGCAGGCGAGGAAGCCTGTTGGTCCGACGAGGATCGCGGCGTTGTAGATCCGCTCTCCATCGGCCTCCGGCAGCCCGGCGACGATGTGGCACTTGTGCTCCGCTGCGAAGTCGACCAACGCCTTCGTTGTCGGTCCGTCCGGGACCGGCTCTGATAGTTCCCTTGCTTCGCTCGCGGAGACGAACTGATACCCCGTGGCGAACAGCTCGGGGAGGACCCACAAGTCTGCTGGCTCCTGGCTAATGAGTTTCAGGGCTTCCGCGATGTTCCGATCCCGCTTGCCGAACGCGGGATCGGTCTGAGCGATTCCGATGCGCATGGGCTCAAGGTTACGCGAATACACAACCCACCTCCATTGGTGAGCCACACACGCGACTCTAGGCAGTCTTAGAGGAGGAAACGCGATACGACCTTAACATCCTGAAGGGTGAGGACTATACTGCTCTCATGGAGTCTGTTTATCAGAATACTTTCTGGTTCGTCGTGGCACTACTAGCGGTTCTTCTCCCACTCTATGTCCTTGCTGTCTCACTATTGGGGCGAGCAATCGGGATCGCCCGTGAGGAGAAGCGTGAGATAGCGGTCATGCAAGAAGAAACAGCGAAAGCAGAGACGCGGGAGGCTGCTGGCGAGTTGCAGAGGGGTGACACTGATGCCGCCCGAGATAGACTCAACCGCGCGAAGAAGGAACAGGAACTCGCCACGAAGCGGCTCAAACAAGTCGATAAGCGGTATAACCTCCTGACGTTGAGGTGCTGTGTGATCTTCCCTGGCGCGATTCTCCTTGGGGCTGCCGCACTCAGCGTGGTCGCCGAGAGCCTTCTGCGTGGGGATACAGACGTGGGCATCCTATTCTGGCTGGCTATGGTAGCATGGTTTCTGTCACTCGTTCTTGTCGGTGTGGCTGTATACCGTCTCATCCGTGCTCTTCTAGTCGTCCAGGACGTATCGCTCAGTTCTGATGAAGTAGCGCTGCAGCGCACGAAGGAGGCCCTCAAGGCAGCACTTCTGGAAGTGGAGGAGGCCAGGCGGCCGGAACTGGAGTTCATGTGGAAATGCGAGGAGACTCCACTTAGGGTGAGACGCTCTGAGAAGTTTGAGATTCAACATACTTGTCGAGTCTCAAGAGGCGATGTAGCTCGAAATCTGCGAATAGCCATTCACATCCCTCCCGGCTTCGCCTTCGAAGGAGAGGACGGAATAACTGTGCAGGATGCCGATCACTCTGAGTTGCCAAGCTACTTCACAACCGATTCCGTCCACGAAGCGCTAACGCCCGGGATCAATGCTCTCACGAAAACAAAGATAGTGGCGCCTGATGACGATGGCGAGTACACACTATTTGGGGAGGCTAATTGTGAAGGTTTCCGGGGAGAGCGGATGCCGCTGGAGGTTGTGGTGTCAGGAGAACTGAGCGTTCCCGAAAAGGCGTAGTTGCTCGATCTCATTCATACTCAAACTGTGATAACCAGGTTCTGCTGCCAATCCTCCCAATCCCCGGCCACGGGAAGTGCGTCGCGATCACGAGCGCGTTCGTCTTCTCGATCCGCTCGAGCAGCGCCATCCGGCTCTCGACCGCCTGATCCGGGAACGTGTCGCCGACCACCGGCCAATCGAAGTGCTTCATGAAGATCGGGTGCAAGAACGCGTCGCCGACGTGCAGCAACGGCGTGTCGTCGGTTGTGAGCTCGTACGCCGCGTGGCCGGGCCGATGACCCGGACAGGGGATGAACGTGATCCCGTCGGCCACGGCGCACTCTCCGTCGCAGAGGACGACGCGGTCCTCCAGCCGGGCGACGAGCGCCTTGAACAGCCGCTGGAGGTGCTTCGGCAGCTCGTCGTACGTGCCGTCCTCGTGCAGCAGCCGCCACAGCCCGGCGTCGATCGCGTAGCAGGCGTTCGGATACGTCAGCTCGCCGTCGCCGATCTGGAGGATCAGCCCGGCGACGTGGTCCCGATCGGCGTGGGTGATCAGGACGAGGTCGACGTCCTCCGGCTTCACGTCGAGGGTCGCGAGCTGCGCGGTCACTTCGTCGCCGTCGATCCCGCCGTCGACCATCACGTGGCGATCTCGATGGCGGACGTAACAACAGGTGTAGGCGAGCGGAAGCGTCCGGTCTTCCGGGAGCTTGTACCCCTCAGAGACGAGCTCGTTCAGCGAGTGCGGCTCGTCGTCGAGGATCCGCAGGATCGCCCCCTCGATCCCTCCGTGGGTGAAGCGATGAATCGTCTCCGGCACAGCGGCTCCTTCTTTCTCACCCGTCGACCGGCGCCCAGCGGGCCCGGTCGACGGCGATCTTCTCCAACCGACCGACGCCGGGCAAGCGGAAGTGCGACCCGACGACGAGCGCTCCGTCGCCGATCGCCCGCTCGACGAGCGCGCGCCGGGCGTCTCGGGCCCGCTCCGGCTCGGTGTCGCGGACGTTCGGCACGGAGAAGAACTCCAGGAACACCGGGTCGAACGCGGCGTCACCGACGTGAAGAAGGCGGGCGCCTTCGGACTCGAGGAGGTACGCGGTGTGGCCGGCCCGGTGGCCGAGGGCGGGGACGGCGCGGACGCCCGGGAAGACCTCCTTCTCCGCGTCGAACCGCGTGCATCGGTCGCCGACGACCGACGCGAGCCGTCGGACGAACGCCTCCTGTCCCGGGAAGTATAGCGCCGCGCTCGGCGGGGCGTGCCACGCGTCCCACAGGTCGCGATGGAGGACGTACGATGCGTTGGGATAAACCGGATCGCCGGACGCGGTCAGCAGCCCCATGATGTGATCGGGATCGCCGTGCGTCAGCAGCACGGTGCCGATCGACTCCGGCGCGATCCCTTCGGCCGCGAGCGCCTCCTCGGCGGCGTGGCTGCGCGGCCCGCGCGTCGGTCCGTTCCCGCCGTCGATCAGGACCCGCCCCTCGGGTCCGTCGACGAGCATCAGGCCGCCCTCCATGAACATCTCGTACGCAGCGAGCTCGGCCGGTACGGGGTCCATGTACTGAGAAAGCGGCGGCCGATCGGCCGAGCCGTCCTTGACGACGAGGCAGTCGAACGCGCCGACGCGCAGGCGGTGGCTGGCGAAGCTCACGTTCCGTCCTTCGCGGGGACCGGCTCGAGACGGAAGAACACCGGGTTCAGCCCGTCGGTGCAGCAGGAGATCGCGGTCCCGGGCACCTTGTGGTTCGGCTGGACGCCGCCGAGAGCGACCCAGACGACGTCGCGCTGGATGTCGGCCCACGCCCACGAGCAGAACCCCTCCGGTTGGGCGAGTCCTTCGGCCAGGAACGACTGCCCGTCGGCGAAGGCCGAGCAAGGTGCCAACCGTTCGCTCGTCTCGCCGTTCGTCGCGTACGCGCGGATCAGATCCTCGTTGACCATCCGCTTGACCACGGTGATCCGTACGTCGTTCATGCCGCCTCCTCTCGGACGTCCTCGACCCGCTCAATCTTGAACACCACCGGCTTCCGTCCGTCGGTGCAGCATGCAATGGCCGTGCTCGGGATCCGAATCCAGGGCGGATCCGCCCCGTAGCGGAGCATCGTGACGTCGCGCTGGATGTCGGCCCACGCCCACGAGCAGAATCCTTCGTGCCCCGCAGCATCGGGGCACGATGGCGTCGGGTAGTCCGAGCCGCCGACCACCTCGAAGACGTCTCCCTCGCGCATCCAGCACGTGCCCCAGCGCCCCGACGGCGCGTAGTCGGCCGCCAGGTCGGGTACCTCGAGGCACTTCAGTACCGTGATCCGGATCCTCGACATCTACGATCTCTCCTCGAGCGGCTCGATCAGGAACGTCACCGGCCGGAACGCGTCCGTGCAGCATCGGATCCAGCTGTTCTCCGGGCGGTAGTCCTCGACCTTCCCTTCGAACGCGGCGATCCGGACGAACGACTCGACGTCGTGCCACGCCCACGGGCACATCCCCTCCGGACAGGCCACCGGCTGCCCGACGACGAACGATTCGCCGAGTTCGTGCCCGCACGGCTTGAACGCCTTCGCCGCGTCCGGCTTCATGTGCTTCGCGATCAGCTCTTCGTCGAATCCCTTCTTGATGACGGTGATTCGGACCTTCTTCATCCAACGCCTCCCCGCCCGTCGGTCACTCGCTCCAGCAGGAAGACGACCGGCTTCATCCCGTCGGTGCACGACGACAGCCACGTGCCGTCACGCTTGAGCCAGTCGCGGGCACCGCCGAGGCGGATCATCGTCACGTCGCGCTGGATGTCGGCCCACGCCCACGAGCAGAACCCCTCCGGCTGCTCCCCGCGGCGGGAGACGAACCGCTGACCGTCCTCGAACGTGCCGCACGGCTGGCACCCGCCCCGGAGCTTCCAGCCGACGTCGCCGTACTCGTCGCAGATGTCGCAGTTGACGGTCCGTTTCAAAACCGTGATTCGAACGGCGGCCATCGAGCCTCCTTTCTCAGGACTCCGCCTCGTCGACCCGGTCGATCCGGAAGACGACCGGACGGAATCCGTCGGTGCAGCAGGAGATCATCGTGTTCTTCGGTCCGATCCACGGAAGCTCGGCCCCGCTTCGGACGAGGGTGACGTCGCGCTGGATGTCGGCCCACGCCCACGAGCAGAAGCCGTCCGGCTTGCCCTCCGCGGTCTCGAACACCTGTCCCTCCTCGAACGCGCTGCAGACGTCGAACGTCCCTTCCTTCGCGTAGCTCGCCTGGAGATCCGGGAAGTGCATCTTCTTCAGCACGGTGATTCTCAGCTTCGACAACGTGGCCTCCTCTCGCTTCGTGGGGTGATCGACCGGCTCCGGCCGCGACGGCCCACACGATGCGCGGATGCCTCATGCCCGACCGGCCTGTGCGTCCCGGTTTCGAGTCGATGGATGACGGTGGATGAAACAGGGTGGAATGATGGCATTGTATCGATTCGGACGTCCTGTTGCAAGGTGTGGGAATCGCGACGCTGGATCTGTTGTTCCGATAAGCCTTATAGCGATCGGTGGGACGGTTGTCCCGGTTTCACGATGATGCAACTGAGTATACTGAGTGTAACATGTTGCGTTCTTCTCGAATCTGCCTCGCCGCGTTAATCGCCGCGGTCGGAATCGCGCTGGCGATCGTGTCCGCGGCGTACGCCCAGAATACCGATTACTTCATCACGTCCTGGGCGTACGGCGTCGTCTGGCCGGGTCGAGCGAGCACCTACCTCACGGTTCCGGAGCAGTTCATCGGGCGGCTCGCATCGGCCGCGAGAGAGGCGTTCGCGTTCTGGGGCTTCGATCCGCCGGAGCCGCTGGACGCGTGGGAGTCCCCGGTGGCGTACCCCGGCCGCCTCCGCATCGTCGGGCCGCACGACGTGAGGATCGTCGACGACGTCTTAGGCAAGGAAACGCTCGTTCCGAACCTCGCTTGGGAAGGACATCGCCTCTCCCCGTTGGTCGTGATCCCGTTCGTCGGCGGGTGGCGGATGCTCGACGCGCTCGGTGCGACCGCGACGCACGAGGCTCAGTTCTTCTATAGACCGCTCGTCCGCTCATACCCGGACGCGGAGGACTGGGTGCACGAAGTCGGCCGGGGATACCGAACGATCGTCTGCGCCTCGTACGCCGGCGACGACGTGCTGATCCACGAGTGCACGCACTGGTTCCAATGGGAGTGGTGTGCCGTGAACGGTGTCGTGCCCCTGCTGGTCCCGGCGGTGATCCTGGAGGGGATGGCCGAGGCGGCCTCCGCGCACGCCGAGAACCCCGTGTTCGCCGCGTGGGAGCGTCGGGCGGTCCTCGACTGGGCGGAGGAGAACTGTCTTTCCGGCGGCGTCGGCGCGGCGTCGGTCTACACCGTCGGCGAGAGCCTCGTGGCGTATCTCGTTGACGAGCTGGGCCCGGAAGGGTTCCTGGCGACCCTCGGCGACTGGGCGTTACGGCCGGCCGAGCTGATCGAGCTGTACGAGCCGGGCTGGCGTGCGTCGCTCGGGCTGCCGAGGGAATGCGGCGTTTCCGAGGAGGG
>Ga0315544_1001828_pt1 | contig 15871 bp, 8 predicted proteins | sample SalMarSW160130MG_2_FD_202543 | JGI IMG/M metagenome (GOLD analysis project Ga0315544, IMG submission 202543) | Salt marsh sediment microbial communities from the Plum Island Ecosystem LTER, Massachusetts, United States - Salt Marsh Sediment SW1601-130 ... | reverse complement strand
GAAGGTAATCAATTTAATTTCTTTGTCAATGCTACAATGGAAGACGGATCTAAATTGCATGGCTATACTGATAATGGTGATCTGGCCTATAGTTCATCTATGGTTAATACACTGGCCGGACTTAAAGGTGGTGCTACATTTGATATCTCAGTTCCTGTACCATGTCCTGCCAGTATAAATGATTGGCCTGGAACATATGACTGCTTTGATCTTGATTATGCATCGGAAAATACCACAGCCGAAATATTTCTTGATACTGAAGTTGAAAACGGACTAAAAGTTTATGGTATGTATTCAAATTACTCCGAACCTGACACATTTAGGATTGTCCTGAATCCAGCTAACTTTACAGTTAGTTTTGAATCGCAAACAATCTCACAGGATTTGTGGGGATATGGTCCGGCTACTGCTGATGCCGGTGGCGGTACATATAACACATGTGATTTTTCAATTACCTATGGTCTAGATGTTTGTGTCAGTCTGGGATGTTTTTCAACATTTCATGTTTATCTTGTGAAACAATAATAAACTTAACAATAACTTAAAAAGCGAACCTAACGGTTCGCTTTTTAAGTATTTGAGCTTTTACAATTCAACATTATATCTTGTAGTTATCTGCGATGTACCGGGTAGTACTGACAACCTTATTATTCATTATTCATACTGGCATACAGAATTTAACCGGACAGTTAAGTGAATCAATTGAATCGTACCTGCCACCGGTTAAGGTTATTGAGTCAAACGGACCTGAACCCGGTTATTTTTTTATCTCTTCAAGAGTACTAAATACCGATACTGCACTACATTTTGCCGCAATTGTTGATAATTACGGCACACCTGTATATTACAGAAGGCTTTATCTGGGAAACGGCGGCTTTCGTCTGCAGAAAAACGGTTATCTTACATACCGTCCTAATTGGACGGGCTTTGGTTATTTTGTTATTGACAGTTCGTATAACCGGATTGATACGTTATACATGTTAGACTGTGATGCCAATCAACATGATTTTAAAATATCTGAAGACGGCCATGCATTATTTATAGGAAATTACTATAGAAATGTCGATATGAGCCAGATTGTCGAGGGTGGAAATCCTGATGCCAGTGTATTGGAACTGGTTATCCAGGAATTTGACAATATGGAAAACCTGGTTTTTGAATGGAAAAGCTGGGAGCATTTTGATATCCTTGATGCCAATGATGCTGCCGTAAACCTCACCTCTTCAATTATTGATTATGTTCACCCGAATGGTATCGAATTTGACTCCGATACAAGCATACTTATTTCTTCACGCCATCTTGACGAGATAACCAAAATTGACAGGAGAACAGGGGACATAATATGGAGGCTCGGGGGTAAGAAAAATCAGTTTGGTTTCATAAACGATACAATCGGCTTTTCTCAACAGCATAGCATAACAAAACTTGATAACGGTAATATACTGCTTTTTGATAATGGTAATTATAATACTCCCCGGTTTTCCAGTGCAGTTGAATATATTATTAATGAAGATTCAATGAGTGCAACTCTGGTTAAGAGGTATCATCCTTATTTTGATGTGTATGCCTTTTTCGGATGTAATACCCAAAAGTTGCCGGGTGGTAATATTTTGCTCGGACTGGGGGAAACAACACCATCCCTGATTGAGCTCCGCCCGGATAATTCGATCGCCTTAATAATGGACTTTTCAGATTATGCATCATCCCTCCTTATAACCAAGCATCCCTGGAAAACAAATTTGTTTACTACAAATACAGATACAATAATATTCCCGAAATACGAGTATATGACATATTACTACCAGCTTAGATTATCCAACAACTCTGATAAGCCTGTAAATATTACAGGATATTCAACACATACATCATCTTTTTATATTGATGAAAATTTTCCAATTGCTATTCCTGCAAATAGTGATACAATTATTAATGTAGCATTTAATCCGGTTACAGAAGGTTATATTACAGACATTCTTACAATCAATTCAGACATAGTAAGCGATACACTAATACAGCGGATTGCACAACAGGTATATCTTGCAGGTACAAGCGACGATTTCAATCCCCCGGTTATAAATATCTCACCTTCCGATGAAACCTGTGTTCCCTTAGATACAAAAATTTATTTTGAATTTAATGAACCGGTACGGTATGTTGATGATTCCGAGATTGACTATTCAAATATTAAGACTGTGCTGACTTTTAAAGAGACCGACGCTCAGGGTGAGGATGTGGACTATATTGTTACTGTAAGCACCGACAAAAAATTAATTACCCTAATGCCCAAAGCAAAGCTTGAAGAGGAACAGCTATATTATGTTTCTGTGGCAAGTGGACTAGAGGATTACTCTGACAATCAGGCTGATGCATTAAGTACCAGTTTTACCACAGGGGAATTACAACCTCCTCAGATACAGTTTGATCCTGAGGACGGATCCATAGACGTTCCAACAATACTGCAGGCTACTGTTAATTTCAACGAACCGGTAAGGTTAATTGACAACCGGGAAATTGATGATACAAATGCTGACTCTTTAATTATTTTTAGAGAATCCTCAGGTCAAAGGAACCATATACCTTTCGGGGCAACGATAAATACCGGAAAGACTGAAATTAAGATATTGCCTGAATCAGAATTACAACCTTATACAGGCTATGTGATAATAATCAGAAATATTGAAGATTACAGTAATAATACTCTAAGTGGCAATTCTGCCAGGTCATATTTTACAACCGGAGCATCCCCGTATACAAAGGTGAGACCATTAAAATCGGGATTCACTTATTTAATATACCCTAATCCGTGTAATGGGAAATTTGCTATTGATTTTGGCAGTGCTGAAACAAGAATACTAAATATATATAATTCTTACGGGAATATAATTTACCATGACATATCCGACAGCATGTTGCAGATGATTGATTTGTACGGGCTACCCCCGGGCATCTATATTGTTGAAATAATTCAGACCGGGCCCATGGGAAAGATATTCCTAAAAATCATTAATAAATAAAGTATTTTAACTGAAATATACACTATTATGGATTATATTATTTCAGTTATACTTCAAACGTGATATGATTACGAAATATAATATCAATTTGTTTTTCAAAGCTCCCCGGTATTTATTTCGCAAATTAAATTATATTCACAGTTTACTGGTTTTAACATTGTTAATCATTTCTGTTACTACAATTAAAATCTCCGGTCAGATACCTTCTGATAATACCCTGCTTCAATATACAAGTCCGCTTAACGGATCGGCTTACATTACAAGGGAAAGCTCCATAATAATAAGATACATCAGTAAAGTGCTTAAAGAATCGGTTTCTGATTCACTCATAAGAGTTACAGGTTCTATAAGAGGCCGCTATCACGGTATATTAAGATTATGCAGGGATGAGAAAACTTTAATTTTCGAGCATGCCGAACCTTTTGAATTTTCCGAAAGAATAACAGTAACCGTGCTAGATGGCCTTTATACAGCCGGAAGGGAAATGATCCACGGATTTGATTTTTTCTTCTATGTTACAAATAATAAAAAAAATGAGCTCTCCAGCTATGCCGGAAATATAGATAACGCTGATAATGAAATCCCGGGAAAAACGGATTTATGTGAATGGCAGGTTGAATCCTGCAACGGCAGTTTAAAATCAACATATAATGACTTCCCCTCGGTTTACTCCCTGAGAAATGATAATCCTTCAGTCGGATATCATTTCCTTGAAAAAAATTATGTAGGTTATTGCTATTTAATGATTATAGACAACTATGGAACTCCGGTATTTTACAGGATACTGGAGCACAACGCCCATAACTTTTCTCTTCAGCCTGCCGGATATCTGTCCTATTATATTGAAAACCAAAGACGTTATGCCATTCTGGATAGTCTGTATAATTTTACCGGCATATACATGATGAAAAACGGATATGATGCTGACAGCCATGATTTCATCTTGCTGGAAAACGGGCATTCATTTATGATTGCATACGATCGCCAGCTGATTGGAATGGATACCGTCATAGACGGAGGCAATGCGAATGCAACGGTAGTCGGACTGGTAATACAGGAGCTGGATGAAGATCAGAATCTTGTTTTTCAATGGAGAAGCTGGGATCATTTCAGCATCCTGGATACTGACGAATCTGTCGTTGACTTGACCTCTCAATATGTCGATTATGTGCACGGGAATTCAATTGATATTGATTCCGACACGTCACTATTGATATGTTCAAGGAATCTGAACGAAGTAACAAAAATTAACCGGAAGACAGGAGAAATTATATGGCGCCTGGGAGGTAAAAATAACCAGTTCACCTTTATTAATGATGACAGGGGATTTGCTATGCAGCACTCGGCAAAAAAGCTGGAAAACGGCAATTTAATCCTTTTTGACAATGGCAAATTAGAAGAAACTGATTATTCAAGGGGAGTTGAATATAAACTGGACGAGACCTATTATACTGCCCATCTCGTAAACGAATTTAACCATGATTCAAGTGTTTTCTCGATAGTGTCAGGTCATATGCAAAGATTATCAAACGGAAATACTCTCATAAGCTGGGGTAAGAACCTGGGAAAATATGTAAGTACCGAGTTTAAACCCGATGGTACAATAACCAATGACTTATATACAGATGATAACGTACAAAGCTACCGTGTATATAAATTTGACTGGAAATCAAAAGCAATAAAGCTAAACAAAGAAATTCTTCTGTTCAAGACCATTAAACCATATAATACAGATACTAAAGAAATAAAAATAACCAACCGTTCTTACAAAACTTTGGTTCTGGATGGATATTCAAAGGGAAATACTCCATTTTATGTACTTACTGATTTTCCGATAACAATTCCGAAAGATAGTACCCGGATTCTTCAAATTAAATTTATTCCTTTTAATACTGGCGAGTTCAACGATATATTTACGGTTTACTCTGAGGATTTATCAGATAATAGTGAAATACAAAGAATAGGAGCCCAGTTTGTTATTATTGGTGTTTCTTCTGTCACGCCAGTAAAAGATGCATTATCTGATCAAAACAATGAATTACTGGTATATCCCAATCCTGTTTCAAATTACCTGACATTAGCCACCACTGATAATATTATATCCATAGAAGTAAGAAATATAGAGGGGAAACTGATCAACCTGAAAGAAATTCAGGATAACAACATAACTATAATAGATTGCTCAACACTTCCTTCAGGAGTATATTTACTGAATATAACAGATAATTCCGGGGTCAGCTATTCAACAAAATTCATTAAGAAATAAACACTGAATTTATCAATGAATTATAATATTCAATAATTTGTTTAAGATCAGATAACCTGTTTATTTTGAGTTTATTTGTCTTAACAAAAGACATGATGTTTGAGGAATAATTATTGAAAAACTTCATAAATTTTTTCCTGTTCCCGTTAACCTGTAATATTTTTTCTCCTTCCATCAAATAAAGATCTTCACGTATATAATTATGGTCTATTACTGAATAAGCCCCATATTTTACATCATTTTCAGGTTTAGGTATATATTCATAGGACTTTATCAATATTGCCTTTCCTTCCAATAATACCTGTGCAATTCCATACAGCTTTGTATTCTTTGCCTTTATATTAAGGTTAATAAATCTTTGATCTCTACCTGCATTGTCAGTCCACGAAAATTCTTTTATTCTGTATACTTCCAGGATCTTAATCTCGTCAGAAAGTTTTATCTCAAGTATATTATTTTTCAGATCATACTTTATAGGGTAGTTTTCAAAAACATGACCTGATGTGAGTAAAAATTTACCCTTATGCCATTCTTCTTCTATATAAAATGAATTAACTTCTTCAGCTGGCCTGGTTTTAAAATTTATAATTATGTCCGCGTCCGTTGCTAATATGGGGACATCAAGGGGAGACCACTGTGATAACAGGCAGCTTGTAGAAAAAGCGGACAATATAAAAAATATAACATATTTCTTCATGATAAACTGTATTTATTAATATTTGTTATTGATTCCCAGCTTAGTATTGTTATTTCTCTATTACTGCTTAATACAATAGCCGGAAATTTCTCTTAAAATTAGTAAGATTTTTAGAATTTTTAAAATTTAATGTTTCTATTGTTCTATTGTTAAATAATTCAATAATCAAATAATTATGCAAATTGTAGATAATTTAACAACCCGATTAAAAATATTTTGTCGATTTTTAATAGTTTTGAATAATAATAAATTAGATATTATGTTTTCAGTATTATGAAGAAGCTTTTATTGTGCACATATACTCTTATTCTTTTATCGACACAGTTATTACTTTCTCAAACCCGTATTGTTACCGGTAAGGTAACCACTATAGAAGACAGTCTTGGTTTTCCCGGTGTTACAGTAGTAGTTAAAGGCACTCAGATTGGTACTATAACAAACATTGATGGTTTTTATTCTCTTGAAATACCTGTTGAAAGCGATTCTCTCATATTTAGTTTCGTGGGGATGCAATCACAGACATTGCCGGTATTAAACAAAGATATGATAAACGTTGCACTCAGGCCACAACTATATGAAGTGAATGAGGTAGTTGTTACTGCACTTGGTATAAGGCGTGCAAGCAAAGCTCTGGGATATTCTGCCACGAGCGTCTCAAGTGAAGATTTAATTGAAGGAAGAGATCGGAGTATGTTAAATTCGCTTCAGGGAAAGGTTGCGGGTGTAAATGTTAGTTCTGCTTCAGGAGCTCCGGGTGCTTCATCAAGGATACTGCTCCGCGGTGTATCATCACTGGGAGGTTCCAATCAGCCACTTTTTGTTATCGACGGTGTGCCTGTAAACAACGGTTTCACTGGCAGCACATCAATAAATGGCGGTACTGATTTTGGCAACAAGATAAATGACCTTAACCCGGATGATGTGGAAAATATATCAATACTTAAAGGGGCCTCAGGTTCAGCACTCTACGGATCAAGAGCTGCAAACGGGGTAATTATTATCACCACTAAAAAAGGCGAAAATATCAAAGAAAGGAAGAAGGCTGAAATTACAGTCTCCAGTTCAGTTAGTTTTGAGGAACCACTAAGAATTATAAAATACCAGAATGAGTTCGGGCAAGGTATATATGGCGATGCTGTAAATTATGAAAATATGAGCTGGGGCCCTAAGTTTGACAGTAAACTGCACTACTGGGGATATGAAGTTGATAATACCCTGAGGGTAAAACCATACATCGGTTTAACAAACAACGTAAGAGAATTTTTTGATAGAGGAGAAAATTACAATAATTCCATTTCAATTTCAGGAGGTAATGAACAGACTACTTACTATCTTTCTTATTCGAATGTAATGCACGACGGTATTTTTCCTACCAACTCCGATAGTTATAACAGGCATACTATTTCAGCCAGGGGAACCCATATTACATCGTCCAGGTTAAGCAGCTCCTATTCAATAAATTATATAAAAAAGAATAACAAATCAGTTCCAACCGGACAGGGAGAAAACTCAGTATACAACCAGGTAATGCAAACACCACGTGACATTAGTTTACTGGAGATGGAAGATATTGACAGCAAGTGGAATAACCTGGATAATTATTACTCCTTATATACGGTAAATCCTTATTTTATTCTTAAAAAGAACGGAAATACCAATAACGAGGACAGAATATACGGGAGCATTGATCTTGATTATAAATTTGCAGATCCTCTTTCATTTAAAATTCGTGTAGGCGGAGATGTTTCCAATGAGCAGTTAAAACAATGGCGTGCTGTAATTGAGCCGGGAGGGAATAATGAATTTGCAGCAGTATTTGAACCAGGGAGCGTTGCCGAGTCATCAGGCTATGTTATGCAGCTGAATAGTGACTTATTACTTAATTATAATAAGGAATTCGGAGATTTCAGCATAGATGCTATAATCGGACATAATCTTAATCAAAGAGCAGCTAAAAGCATTTCAGCTTCAGTAAATGATCTTACTATTCCCGGGTTCTTTCAATTGAAAAACTCTTCTGAAACCCCTTTTGCAGGTGAGAGCCTCGTGAAGCGCAGGCTGGTTGGTGTTTTCAGCAGTCTGGATATGTCTTATAAAAGCACAGTGTTTATTACAATGACTGCCAGAAATGACTGGAGTTCTACCCTGCCTGTTAAAAATAATTCCTTCTTTTATCCGGGAATTAATGCTTCATTAATATTCACAGAACTGGTCCCGGGTGTCAAAAAATTCTTCCCTTATGGAAAGATCAGGGCTGCGTTGACAAGAGTAGGCAATGATGCTCCTGCCTATAGTGTCCATTCTGTATTTGTTAAAGGAGGACATTCAGACGGGTATGGTTTTCTGAGATACCCGTTACCAAACGGCGTTAACTCTTATGAAGTAAGTAATCTTATTGGTAATGAAGAGCTTAAGCCAGAGATTACTACCGAATTCGAGATCGGCGCAGACCTGAGATTCTTTAATAACCGGCTGGGCATAGATTTTTCATATTATGATAAAAATACAACCAACCTGATTTGGCCGGCTCCTCTGCCAACCTCATCAGGTTACAGCTCCAAAACTATCAACCTTGGCAAAATGACCAATAAAGGCGTGGAAGCCCTTTTAAACATTACGCCTGTCCAGGGGGCACGATTCCGGTGGGATGTCTCTCTTAATTTCACAAAAAATAAAAATATGCTTGTTGAGTTGACAGAAGGGCTTGAAAGGATTGAGATAACCGGACTAAGTGTTGAGGGAGGCCAGCAGATTAATTTTATTGCCAAGCCTCGCAGAACAGTAGGTATTTTTGAAGCCCGTGAAGTTATGCGTGATCCTCAGGGCAGAATTGTAGTGGATAATACCGGGTTGCCTAAAGCTGCTGAGGACCTTGTGGAATACGGAGACAGGGAATATGATTATGTTGCCGGCATTAACACCAGGTTAACATGGAAAGGGGTATCAATATCCGGCACACTTGATATAAGACAGGGAGGTATAATGTATTCGAGGACCAAAGATATCTCAGTATGGGCAGGAACAGTCCCTGTTACATTATATAATATGAGAGAACCCTTTATTATTCCAAATTCAGTATATGAGACAGGAAGAGATGAAAATAATGAACCGATTTATACAGAAAATACCATCCCCATTGATGCCGTTCATATAATTGATTACTGGGGGAACGGGGGTACGGAATTAGATGGTATTTCCTTTATTGACAAATCATACATAAAACTAAGAGAAGTTATTCTGTCATATTCGGTTCCGCAAAAGCTATTAAGCGAGTTGCCAATAGGGACTATCCAGCTCAGCGTAATAGGGAGAAATTTATTATTGTGGACACCTGAAGATCAGCATTATATAGATCCTGAACTTACAACTTTTGGAAATGATCTGGAGGCTGACTTTGGAGAATACGGTGCACAGCCAACAGTGCGAAGTGTCACTTTCAGTCTCAGATTTTCTTTATGATTTTGATCGGTATGATAATATCTTAAGACAATATGAAAATATATTACAAAATATTAATAATAAGTTACCTTCTCCTGCTTGCTATATTTCTTTTTGTATCATGTGAAGACTGGCTCGATATTAATAAAGACCCCAATAACCCTGATGAAGCCAATGAAGAGCTGACTTTTGCTGCAGGTATTTCATCCATAGCATATGTATACGGAGGGAAATACCAGGTTCTTGGTGCGCTGTGGTCGCAACACTGGACTCAATCCCTGGGTGCATCCCAATATTCCGGGCTGGATTCCTATAATATTAACAGCAGTACATATGATAACAGGCAGTTTGGAGAATTATATTCCGGAGCACTCGCTAACCTTGAATATATAAAAGAGATGGCATATCAAAAGGGCAACTGGAATTATTACCTGGCAGCCACTGTGCTTCAGGCATATACATATCAAATCCTGGTAGATTTATACGATCAGATACCATTTTCTGAAGCTTTGAGAGGAGATGAAGGAATTACTACACCTCACTATGAAAACGGACAGGATGTTTATGACAGTCTTATTAGCAGAATTGATTTCGCCCTTTCAAAAGACTATGAAAACGATGAACTGGAAGAAATAGGATCCGAAGATATATTATTTGAAGGCGATATGGGTAAATGGTTTGAATTTGCAAATACATTAAAACTTAAAATATATTTAAGGCAGTTATATGCCCGCCCGGATTTTGCCAGGGAGGGTATTGAAGACCTATACGATGATCCGGATGTAAAATTTCTTACTGCGGATGTTGCCATGACCCAGTTTACGAATGAAACAGGTCGGAGAAATCCTCTGTATGAAACTGAAATAATGTTCCTGGGAAATAATCCGAACCTTATATTAAGTGAAACATTCTTAAGTGTTATGAATGATAAAGGCGACCTTGAAAGGCTTGATATGCTGTTCGATTTTCCGGAGAATGGTGGTGGCCATAAAGGACTTGTACAGGGAAATTATAACGACCCTGATGAACCAACAGGGACTAACAGTGCAAGTTATTCCAAACCTTACTTTTCACCTTTTGCACCGGTTTATCTGATGTCTTCATCAGAGGCATATCTCCTACAGGCAGAAGCAATAGTCCGTTTTGCGGTGAAACCATACACCGATGCTCTGGATATGTATGAAAATGCAATAGAAGCTTCTTTTCAAAGAATGGGTTTAACTAATGGTGAAGAATATTACGGTCCAGGAGATGTTTACGAATTTCCTGCTGAAGGAAGTCCCCTTGAGGCTATTATTGAGTCAATAATCGTTCAGAAATGGATAGCACTGGCCAACATTCAGAGCCTTGAAACCTTTTTTGAGCATAACAGGACTCATTACCCAAAAGTTAGTCCGGTTCCCGCTGATGATGGTGATTATGTTCCCGGCGAATTTACAGTATCTGTTAATAATGTAACAAGCGGCCGTTTCCCGAAAAGATTGATTTTTCCTGAATCAGAATACTCAGGAAATCCAAATACTCCTCCAAAGAAGGAAGTTTATGAAAAAGTATGGTGGGATAAAAAAGCCGAAGATGAATAAAAAATTTGACTTATGAAATGGGGTGTTTATAAATACATATTAATTATTGCAGGAATCCTTCTTTATAACTGTGACAAATGGGATGAAACTGCTGACATTTCACATGTTTCGCATTTGCCGGAATTTAACATGATTGGAGGAGAATTTGTATCTTTTACTAAGAATGATACCGGGAAATTTGAAGATCCCGGTGTGGAAGCAACAGTGGAGGGTAAACAAGTCAACTGGTATTATTTATATATTCCTGACATAGATTTAAAAACACCAGGTGTCTATATAATTAGATACTACGCTGAAAATAACGAAGGATTTTCAAGCACAGCAGAAAGGATAGTTGCAGTTACATATGAAGATATAAGTGATAACGATCTGTCAGGGACATACGAAGGAACAATATGGACGCCACTTGTTGAATCAAAAGTCAGGAAAATAAATGAAAATGGTTTATACAAATGTGAAGAAGTACTTGGTTTCCCCGGATATTCTATGCCGGGTGAATTTGTTGATCTTGGAGATAATAAACTTATACTATTGCCTGGTGAGGGCTATTTTGGAGAATATGATGCATCGGAAGGGAGCTACTCAAACCGCATTCTTAGCTGGTCAGTTATATTTCTGGATAGTCCTTATACCGGACTGGAAATACCGGTAACATGGAGAAAAAAAGAATAAAAACTGTTAAATGAGATTTTCTATACATAAACAAATGAAAAACAGAATAAAGTTAAAATACCTGGTTAACTTATTATCCGGATTTGTTATTATCCTTAGTTTTGGCGTAAATCTTACTTCCTGCGAGGATGACAGTTATGATATAGAATACCAGGAAGGCTACCCCAATTTTCTTGCAGGTAACTGGGATGCAATTGAATTCCAGAATGCAACAGTTGTCAATGGCCGGATAACATATGCAGATAATATTTCAGATTATTTTGACATGGTTTCAGCTTTGGATCCAAATAGTAATGACAGCCTGGTGATTGGCAATATTTATGATTCAAATATCAGGGTAAAAGTACATTATGAAAATGATAAATTTGAGGTAACAAAGGGAAATCAGCTGGAAGTGATAAATCACGGTATGTATGGTATTTATTACGTTTCAGTTGATGGCAATTATAATAATGAAGAGGAATCCGGAGAATATCTTACTATGCATATAGGTTTATATGATAAGTATACCGCATTGTTTGATACTATGTACGTGGTTGCGTTCAGAAAAACGGGATTCGAGGACACTGATTACCAGAGCCTGTTAAGTAACTGAAAAATTAAAAAAATGAAAAATTTAAAATATATAGTACCGGTATTAACTGCACTACTTGTGCTGACCACCATATATGTATCTTTTAGAGTGGTTACATATGGTTCAAAAAAGTATATCAGTACTGAAGAGCTGGGTTATGACAAGCCGGGAGAATTTTTTAAATATTACAAGTTAATAACAACGCCCATTGGTAAAAATGAATCCGGTTACTCAACCAATTACAGATTTCATGAATTTAATAAAGCAAAAAAAAGAACAAAAGAACTTAAAAGTACGCTTGCAAAATATCCGTGGGTTCAGCGTGGTCCCGGGAATGTCGGGGGAAGAACAAGGGGATTAATAGTTGATCCTGATGATAATACACATCAGACATGGTTTGCAGGTTCAGCAAGCGGAGGTATCTGGAAAACTACAAATGCCGGGTCTACATGGATTAACCTGACAGAGGATTTTCCAAACCTGGCAACTTCTACTATTACAATGGCAGAGTCAAATCATAATGTTATCTATGCAGGTACGGGTGAAGGCTTTTACGGATGGGGAATGGTTGCGGGTGATGGAATATTTATGAGTACTGATAAAGGCAGCACATGGACTCATCTTAATTCAACGACTTCTAATAACGACTTCCAGTATGTAAATAAAATACTTGTTCATCCCGGTAATGAAAACACAGTAATTGCCGGAACTAATATGGGCATTTTTAAGTCTTTCGACGGAGGGCAAACATGGGACGAAGTTTATAATGAAGGTTATCAGGTTCAGGATCTCATTGCTAATCCGGATGATTTTAATACTCTTTATGCTGCTGTCAATTCACTGGGAATATTAAAGTCTGAAGATGCGGGAGATACATGGGCCCGCTCATTTAATGGCATAGGAGAAGGTTATAGATTTCATCTTGCAATATCACCGGTTAATCCTGATAAAATATATACAAGTGTTGAAGCCTTTGACTTGCAGGAGGTAGGTATGAGTACATATAAAACACATATATATGTTTCATTTGATAATGGTCAAAACTGGAGTAAGTATGTTTCTCCATACAATTTTCTGGGTGAACAGGGCTGGTTTAACAACATTATTGAAGTGCATCCATTTAATGATAATATAGTATATGTCGGAGGAGTTAATCTGGGTAAAATTGAATTTAAAAGTGGTTTAAGTACCGGTGAACCTCAGGTTATTCGTGTTGATACTATTGGCACAGCCGGATTTATGAGATTTGTGAACTTTGGTGGGGATTTCCTTGGCGGTGGAATGGCTACCGGCGATCAGGAAGATGGGAAGGAACTCCTGTCAAGTGACTGGGTATCTGTAGAAATTCGTTTTGGCCCGGGTAAAAAACAAAAAGCACACAGGTTTACTGTTCCTGAAGGTGAGGGGGCAGGTGTGCCTTACGAAGATTATTCTTACCGGGATTATATAGAGGTCCCCTTTGAGGTCTGGGATACTGAAAATAACAAACAACTCATGGTATCATTCCGGGATCAGGAAAGAGACGGGGAATTTAATCTTATTGAGAGAGATATTGATGATGACGTATCAGGGCGTGAGTATGTTTTTGTCAACGCTGTTGACTATAATGAAAATACACCACACCCGAAAATTAAATTAGATGGCGGGTATACATATAAACTGCTCTATTTCTTCTGGCCATATCTCCCAACTGATTCGACATGGAATCCCGGGTCTTTGCCCGATTCAAAAATAACGGTACAATACGGAACTTTCTCACTAATGAATGAAGAAAGTACTGTTACAGTTCTTGCAGATGACAGGAAGAACAAAGACCTTCATGTTGACCACCATGAAATTATTATGATGGTAACAGATGAAGAAAATGAAAGATTTACAATTCTTGAAGCTAACGACGGAGGACTGGGTATCTCATACGATGAAGGCAAAACATGGGAGCAGATTAAAAACGGATACATTACTACACAATTTTATGGTGTTGCAAAAAAACCCGGTTCTCATGAGTATATTGGAGGTATGCAGGACAATGGCACATGGCAGTCACCCGGTGGAGCTGATGCTTCGGTAACCTCAGAATACGATGATAAAATAGGGGGTGATGGTTTTGAAGCACTGTGGCATCCTCTGTATCCACATAGAATAATAGGAAGTTCATATTATAACAGATTTTATGTAAGTAACGACGGCGGTGAAACATGGAGACGGGCCTACAACGGAATAAATGAGGACGGACCTTTCATCTCCAGGTTATCACACTCGCGGGCAAAACCTGATGTTATATTTGCTGTTGGCAGCAATGGTGTATACAGGCATAAAAATTTCGGCATGGGCAGATATGACTGGGAATTACTGGAAATAAGAGATGGATGGAGTGTAAATAATACGGTTACAAGCGCACATAATGTGAAAGTATCGCTTGCAACAGATACAATAGTCTGGGCCGGTGCCGGAATGTATGCAAAGCCTGATCTGCACATTTTTGTTTCAATAAACGGGGGTAACAGGTTCGATTCAGTACCAAACTATAAAGATGCAGAGCTGGGATATATCAGCGGAATCGCAACACATCCTGTTGACCCTCATACAGCTTATATATTTTTCTCTTATGAAGATAAGCCTAAAATATTACGGACAACCAATTTGGGAGAGGAATGGGAAGATATAAGCGGGTTTGGGGATAAAGACTCAAGTGATAACGGATTTCCTGATGTAATGGTCTATTCCTTACTTGTATTTCCCCATAACACCAACATAATATGGGCAGGAACGGAAATAGGAATATTTGAATCCGTTGATAACGGAGCAACATGGTATTATGCAGATAACGGGCTGCCTGCCGTTTCAATATGGCAGATGTTTATCCAGGACAACAATATTATAGTTGCTACTCATGGAAGGGGTATATGGTCACTTGACCTAAATATGGTTAATATTAAAGATAAAATACTGGATACGACTTCCGAAATCAAATTGTACCCTAATCCTAACAATGGAGCATTTGATATCGTAATTGACAACAACTATTTCGGGGAATTGCAGTTTCAGATATATGATATCAATGGACGCCAGGTTAAGAATATTAAAAGAATAAAGACAACAGCATACTATAAGAGCTCACTTCAACTTGAAAATATAAAAACCGGAACTTATTTTATGCATACATTGATGGGCGATAAGACGGCAACTAATAAAATTCTTATTTACAGATAGATTGTTCTATTGCTATATTGTTCTATTGTTCTATTGCTGAATTCCTTATTCAATAATTCATTAAATTTCCAAATCGACAAATCACTTAATAATTCCTCCCGTATCAGTTTTAATATTAGTCTTCCTTTTACCGCTAAATTATTATATTTGCAACTTCAGACAATTAAATAACAGCAAGGGAAATGGTTGAAGAAAACAGGGAAATATATCCGGTATTCGACTGGATTTTAATGAGAAAGAGTAAAGAAAAACTTTTAAATCAGCGTGCAAAGGTAATATGGATGTCAGGATTGTCATGTGCCGGGAAAAGTACAATAGCTGCAGAGCTTGAAAAAGAATTGTTTAAAAGGGGCTATGTGACCCAGATACTGGATGGGGATAATATACGTATGGGATTGAATAAAAACCTTGGCTTTA
>Ga0315544_1001825_pt1 | contig 15904 bp, 32 predicted proteins | sample SalMarSW160130MG_2_FD_202543 | JGI IMG/M metagenome (GOLD analysis project Ga0315544, IMG submission 202543) | Salt marsh sediment microbial communities from the Plum Island Ecosystem LTER, Massachusetts, United States - Salt Marsh Sediment SW1601-130 ... | reverse complement strand
AGGATTTGCTTTCGTTCTTTGCTATTAGGATCTGTCTCAAACAGTTTAGCTTCTAGCTCATCCCTCGACAAAACCGAATTGGAAGGCTTGTCTTTAACATGAATGACCTGTTCCTTTTTCGGTGATAATCCAGTCCATGTCACAAAACTCAATGCAGTACCCAAAATCACCAGCAAAATGTTCTGGAATGTCGATGTGCTAAAATAGTTCTGTATAAAGGTGAACTCGTAGATGAGCCAGCCAATTCCCCAAACAAAAAGACACAAAGCAACACTATAGTAAACCGTCCTCAATGATTGAGTAATATTCATTGTTTCTGAAGCACCAAAACCAAATCTGTCTTACTGAAATCTAACGCTTCAGAATAATACACATGGGGATTCCACACTACAACACGCTTGAAAACAACTTCAAAACTATTGACCAATTCCAGAACGTCTTCAACCATGAAACAGTGAGGATGTGCTATATCCCGAAACTTATGAGATGAAAAGGTTTCAACAACCAGAACAAAATAACCATTATTCCTTAAGACCCTGTGGACTTCAGCAACAACCTTGCTTGGATTAGAAGCATGGTCTAGAACATTAGTACAGAACACAACATCAAAAGCCTCATTATAATAAGGTAAAAACTCACCGAATCCTTTACGCAGTTCAATATCATCATAAGGATGCAACAGTTTTGGATAATCAAACCGCAAATACTCATCAGCTAATGGATCAACCGCGTATTTGTTTCCTTCAATGAACTGCAAAACAGTGGAGGGACTACAGCCAACACTAAGAACTTTTGTGGTTTCTTTAATGCCACACAATCTCCGTATTTGAGGCAAACAAAGACACTGAACCCAGTAATCCCATGTAGCCTCAGGATTATTCAGAAATATAGAAACCCAATTCTTCTGAAAAACCAATTCCGCTTGATACTTATTCCTCAACAAATGCCTTAACTTATGAAGACCTGTCTTTTTGAAGGCAACCAAAAAACTATCTAACATACCTATCCATTAATTTCTTCCAATTAGGCAACCTCAAAGAGCAACTGTTACAGTAAATATTATCCATCTTGTTCAGGTTCCTTTCTCTCCACGCTTCCAACAAATCAACCTCACCAACCATCCCATAGCTAACCTTATCGGGAAAGTCACTGCACTGAATAATCTTACCATCCAAACTAATGTTCATGGTATCCCAGCACTGGCAAGGCACATACTGATGATTGTAGTACTCCACTTTTCCGCCAGCAAGCACCTTAAACTTTTGTCCACCAGAATCGGTTCTTACAGAGTTAGGCTGCAAACTGCTAGAATGAATAGGGAACACTGTTTTGTTAATGTTCCAGAAATGATTTAACCATTTTTCGCGTTCATGTAGATTATACTTGTTTTCGATGAAATGAAGCCATAGCTCTTGACTGGGCAACTTGTTCTGTTTAAACCAGTAAATAGTGTCTAAAGCCTCAAAAAACAGTGGCTTCCCATGAACCTTCTCATAGGTTTCTGGTGTAATGGCTGAAATTGTGAATCTCACAACCTTCAAGTTAGGATGCAACAGTAACTTGCGGTTCTCGTAGAGTGTACCATTACTGTCAAGAACACATGGCAACTTGCATTTTTCGGCGTAATCAAGAAACCGTGTCAAGTCTCCATATAGCAGAGGTTCGCCATTCATGAAGGGGGAAGCACTCCACAAAGGTTTACCCTTAAAATAATCAAGAACAGTCTTTACAATCTCGAAATCCATATCCCGTTTAGGAGTCCAACGATTATTCTGTGGATTACAATAAATACAGTTCAAATTGCATTTACCCGTAGTGTCGAACTGAATATTTTCTGGACAATCAACCCACATAGGCTTGCCAATAATCTGCCTAAACTTTCTAGAGATTAGTTTTGAGTTAATCATTTCTTTTAATACCTCTTCCAAAGCCTAACAAGTTAGACAGATTCAACAAAAAATAGCAAACAATTATTCTGGGTTCTCCAATCCAAAAAAAATAATAAAAAGGCATCAAAACGGTTTTTCCAAACAACCTAGCAAAAAAAGCGAACAGATTCACATACCCGTTTAACCAGAGATGCCTAAGACCCATACCGTTATAATAGTTGCGAACAATCATCTCCTTCAAAGTTGAAGGATGATAACATACAACATTACCACATCTCAGCCACATTAAACCCTTTTTTTGAAGACGATATGCCAACTCAGCATCTTCTCCTCTATGAATGTGTTCACAGTATCCACCAGCCTCAAGTATAGCATCACGTTTCATCAAAACAAATCCACCACTATGACCAAGCTTAACTGATTGATGACTATGAGAAAACAGCTTGAATAACACAGGGTCTCCCTTAAACCCATAAATAACATTACCACTGACAGCAACCACGTTTGGACTACTTAACAAAAAAGGAAACAAAGCATCCACAAAATTTGAAGAAAAAATCACATCATCATCTAAATAAACTACATATTGGCAGCAAGTTGCTAATAGCCCTTTTTGTCTAGCAAAACCAAGTTTAGCGTTAGGAGTTAGAATGTATTCAACATTTAAATCTTCTAAAAATTTAACATCAGGATTTTCCGTAGAATCAACAACAATAAGCCTATGATATGGAATCAAAGAATTGATTAAATTTACGGTTTTAGAAAGAAAATTGTACTTATCTTTTGTTACAATAACAACATCAACAGACCTATCAAGCTTAACCAAACTTATTTGTTTATTCATCGTGAAGCAAAAACATGAGGACTTAACCCTTCATCATCAGGGTTCAAAATCAAAGGAAAGTTAGGCAAACCTAGCTTATGAAGCTGTAACATAACTGAGACCTCAACCATTTTTCATCCCAAAAACCAAACTAAGCAACAAAAAAGCACCAACCAAACGTGGAACCCACTGCCAGATACAACCAAAAACGAAGTTGCCCCCCATAACATCAAAATTGACAACCCAAAACACAGAATGAAAAACAAACAACGCTGAAGCGCACCAAAAGGTTTTTTCTGGCTTCCAACCCTTCTCTGCAACCATGAAAACCAGAAAAACTAAACTAAAAAACTTTGTGCATAAAACAAATGGATAACTAATATCCAAGTAGTGACCTAGCACAAACGGGTGATAAACCGCGATTTCGTGAACCATGCCTAAAGCGGAGACCATAAGGCAACTAAACACAAAACCGAAAATGCAATCACCGAATCGTCTATAAACAGAGACAAAACTAATGAGCCATACAGACAAATAGGAAATAATGGCTGTCCAAGTCCAGGGGTAAACTCCATCAACCACAAAGCGAGTGTCCAATAAATTTCTACCCGAAAACACCATCAACACAGACACAGCCAACGTAACGGCAACAATACCGAAAGAGCCGAAACATAATCGCCTAACAAACCTTCCAGAATAAAACCGTGACTCACGCAACACTAGAAACCCGCCAAAAACAACTAAAGGAGCAAATTTTGGAACATAAAATAATATGCAATAAAGCAACCCATAACTAACATACGTACCCCACAAAGTCTGAACATTAAGCAAAGCAAACACCAAACTGTAAAAAACTAGAAACCAACCAAAAAACCGCATTTTTTTAATAATATTAAACATTTTCTCAAGAAATCAATCATAATGGGGTACACCAAAAATTTTGTTCAAAGCCCTATAAAAGCAACATAAAACCTTCATTGTTGCTTTCCGAATCTCGCATGAATGTAACCTTTAAGCAGATTCAAACGCAAAACTATGACGCTACTCAAAAGCGTCACCAAGAAGGATCTGTGAAGGTCAATCCAGTAAAGTCTACCCCTCAAATAATGACGACTACTTTCGGAAGGTCTCAAATGAAGCGTGTTTGAAACCACACAGACAGTTTTATACTTTTTTGCTATTGCCCTCCGCAAATGAGCATCCTGCGCCATCATAAGCTGCTTCAATTCATCCAAATCCTCAAGTTCATTAGCGATCCTGCGATTGTATAGCCGTATAACACCAAGCCATTTTTCCCTGCCGACACAAGGAAAATTCATTGCAACAAGTAGACGCTTAACAAGAAGCCTCCAATCCACAGGATAATTTTTATGCAAAAAACTTATGAAACCCACACCATTCTTTCCGACACGCTCAACATAAGATGCGATTTTATGGTCAACAATCAAGTCAGCATCCACATTCAAAACAACATCATAACTGGCGAGTTGACCGCCATAATAACGGTTAAAAGCGTGACAAAAACGAAAGTCACTCTCTCTGGAGTCAACACCAACAAAACGGGTTCTATCAAGCATTCCATATTGTTTAACTAAACCATAAGCCACATGCTCGCTATTATCGGTACAGTGGTCCATAAGCAATATAACCTCATCTGGATTCAACCTGTAGATGCTAGGCAAACTATAAGGCAAATTCTTCTCTTCATTATGGATGGGAACAACTACACTAAATTTAATCATCATTTTCTTTCCAAAACAAAATAACGTACAAGAAAGCAAACAGGGTAATAATTAGTCTTGAAGGAACAGAAAGCCAATACAACAATCTTTTAATCATAGTGTGGGATACCAACTAGTTTATTCAAAGCTCGGTAAAATGCACACAATATCTTCTGGTCAGGACGATGATGACACCCGCAATATGGACAGAAATTAGCCATCAACCCATCATACTCTTTAGCTGGGGCACTCAATTTTTCAACGTAATGTGACTAATGTTTAAAAAAAGGGGAGAAGTGGTACGTCAAGGTAAAGAACCAGTGTATGCTTCAGGTTTTGGGTAGTCTTTGAGTTCTTCTTCTGTGAACCATTGTTTTAATTCGTTGCCTTGCATCGCTATTGACATCTTAGCCCCTTTTGTATAGTATGGGTAGTCTCTTCCTCGTCTGTACCATTTCTTGGTTTTTATCTTTTGCATTCGCTATCTCCTCAGAATACTATTGTTTTCTAGAAATAAATTGGTTTTCGACAGCGTTTTGCTAAATCTCTCTGATTTGGGGTTACTTTGACGTAAAAAGTTTAAATGATTGTGATTTCGGAAATTAGAGAAAAACCCTAACTGATGTGAAAACTTCATTTTCATTGTTTATAGGTTATGTTCTTTTTCTATAGGCTTCAATGGCTTGTTGAATTTAGTTTTTTGGAACCGCGTACATTGCCTTTCCGCATCTCATCAATCCAAATACAACTATCATTAACACTTCGGTAAGCTCCGTTTACTGGGCATAAATAAAAAATTGTGGAGCCAGTGCAAACTTCCTTAGCATCTGCACAGTCTCCACAATACTTGGTTTTTTGCATCAGAACCCGCTAAATTGCTGTGCTGGAGTCTTCTGTACAACTGGGACACCGAAAATCACTTTTTTAGTATCGCCACGCACTGACATCATCTGAACATCAATAGTTAGTTTACGTCCTAGCCACCCTTCAGGATTACTGCCAAAAGCGTCAACACATCTGTCCCATGTCGTATTATTCATCGTCCACGTTCTAGTTTCACCATTAGCTAACTTCACAACAACTCTGCCTCGCGCTTTACCCCACTTTGTATCTTCTTTGGGAACAATGTAGGGCTTACCGACAATCGTCAATTCAACCCCACTCTGCACCTCATCAACACTCAGATACGGGTCCTGACTTAACTTTCTCAAAGCCAAGTTCACACCTCCTATCACATTTTTAGTGACCATTATTGTTTGCAAATTAGAGTAAATGGACAATATTTGCTATTACATTCCCACTCCTCTTCAGGTCCCTTCAACAAACTTGGATTCTTTTCCTTCAAAGCACTATCCAACAAAAACGCCCGATCCCACAACCAACCCAAAATATCAGGGCTCTCCGACACCTCTTCACGAACAACATCCTCAGCACACATCAAAACAAACGCCTTATGAATATCAAGCAACTCCCCACATGAATGAGCTAAACTCAAGTAAGCCTGCACCTGAAGCCTATAACTGCGTCCAGCACCGTTAGTTACCTTATAAAAAGTAGATTTCGGTATTTTAAGGTCAAAAAGAGCCATTTCACCATTATCATCAAAATAAACAAAATCTAAAGTTCCAACAATCGAAACCCCGTTCTGGGTGGCAATTAAGCTCTTCTGATTAACTTTGAATAGTGGACTAAACAAACTGTCAAAAGTTTTTCCCCTAAAAATGTTATATTTGCTTTCTAACCCAAAAGTGTTCATTTTTGGGTAAACTCGTTTAAAATAGGCTTTACGTTGGCAATTCAACAAAGTAGTTACATGATAAACATGTGGGATCGTATGCCTAGAATTTACATTATTTTTTATGAAATTCATTATCGGCTTAGGAAGAAACTCGAAACCAACCCTAATATCCCCGTCAGACATCTTTATTTTAATATTCTATCCTTCTCTAGTTTCTGTTTGCATTCCATATGGCAAGGCTTCCCATCAATATTCGTTAATTCCTCAGCTCTACTAACTGGTTTATGGCAAAGAAAACAGGTTGGGAAATAAGAACCTACATCTTTGGTGGCACTTGTGGCACTTGTGGCAGTTGTGGCAGGTATTTTATCTTTACTATTATTTGTTAGATTTTTTTCTTGTGATGTACAACCTGCCACAACTGCCACATCTGCCACACTTTTCAAAGTTATTCCTTGGAAAACCCGTTCAATCTTATCGTTGATTCTCATTTTTGCATCTTTTATTTTGGGTGTTTGTCTCATCTTCATATAAAATACTCTTGTGGTGTCTGGTGTTGCGCCAATTTCATCTGTGTATTCTTTATAATTATCATAAGCTTCTTTTCTGGTTAAGTATGCTTCAGTAATGATGTTGCAACAATCTATAATCCAAGCGTTATAAGGGTCAGAAACTCTCATAAATTCGGCTTTGGTTTCTTCTGTGGTTTTACTACTTGTAAAAATCTTGCTTTTTTTGATTCTATACAATCCTTCAAGCATCCAATTAAAAATTCCCGATACTTCTGTAGGATCGTCTAGCCATCTGCGTTCAATATTAGGTATTACTTCTTCTCCTGTAAAACTTTGAGGAAAATTAAGAACAATTACCCTTTCCCAAAAACCTATACTTGTGTCAGTGACTTTTGGGAAACTGTTTCCCACTATTATTGGTTTTGCTTTATTTGTGAATGTTAATCGTTGGTTTTTGCCTTTTAGTTCTGCATAAATTGTGTTTTCTCCACTTATCAGTTTTAATATGTTTGTTTGTATTGAGTATTTGCTGTCGGGTTCACTGCTTACATTAAGTAGTTTTCCGTATAGTTGGCATAGTGAAAATCTTCGCCCTTCTCTAAATTCTGACAAATTGAGTTGTGAACAGTTTTCTTTTCCTAGAATGTGTTGTAGTGTTAGTATTATTCTGTCTTTTCCGTTTCTTCCAATTCCATAAAACCAGAATATTTTATGGAACGGCATTGAAGGAACTAGACAGTATCCCATTATTTCTTGAAGTAATTGAATATCTTCGTGGTTTGGGAGTATCTGTTTGATAAATTCTTTAAACTTTGGGCATTCTGCTGTTGGATCATATTTTATGTTTAGTTTGTAGGTGAAAAATTCTTCTGGTTGAAATGTCTCGATTTCTTGGGTAACAAAATTGAATAGTCCGTTTTGTATTGGGATTTTGTTGGTGAATTTGTTGATTTTTTCTCTTTCAACATAATTTGCTCTTTCTATATGACCTAACGATTCATCAAGGAAATGGTTTTTTAAATCTTTGCCATATTCGTTTTCTAGGACTTCACATATTTTTAATTTTCCTGAAACATAAATTCCATCTTGGTAAACCATAATTTCAACTGTGTCAGTTGGGCATATAAAATCGAATTGGGAATCTAAAAGTTGAAGAGCAAATCCCATATCGGGTTCCATTTTATCTAATTTTTGCACAAACTTGTTTTCTTCTTTTGTTTTAGTTTGTGTTTTCATATCTAGAAAACTTTTTTTATCTAAAACTGATTCACTTAAAGAGTATTCTATTGCCTTTTTTGTCATACGTTCTAGGTCTTTTTCGTTCATTGGTGGGTTGCATTTTTGGTTCCAACGTTTCATTACATCTAGGGTTGCTACAGCGTCCAGTTTTTCATATCTGATTAGACGAGTGGCGTACCTTATTCCATAGTGGTGTCTTGTGCCTTTTTGTGCTCCATTGAACATAATTTCTTTGGTTAAGTTTTGATCCGATTCTTTTCCCAAAAACGGTTTTATTGAACTCATAAATTGTTGGTATGTTAATTCTGCGATGGGACGGTCATGCAATATTTTATAAGTTCCTGTTTTTAATTCTCCAGTTTTAAGGTCATTAAATTCGATTTCTGTTCCTGTTGCTACAAAATACTGGTTTTTTGCTCGGATTTCTCCAGCTCCTTCTGGATCGTTAGGTAAGTGTAATGTTCTGTTTGGGATTTCTCCGTCTAAAATTTTAAAGAAGAAGTGTGGTAATTGTCTTCTAGGAGTTATGACTTCTAATGTTGGTGGTAATATTTTTCTGAGGATATTAACCATTTCAGGTTTGTCCGCTTCGAGGGGAACCAAACCTTCTCCGCCACAGATTCCCCATCGAGGATAATCTTTTAGTTCTTCTGGTGCGTAAAGATGGAGTTGCCATTCTAATTCAAAAGCAGCTTTCTTTTCATCAACTTTTAAGAATCGTTTTAGTGATAAGTTGGCTTCTTCCAATCGTTTTATGAGAATTTCTCTGTCTTTTTGTTGGTGCATAGGTATGTTTGAATGCATTACTGTGAAAAACAATAGATTTCGTTGTAACCCATAGGAATGAAATAATTAGAATTTAAATAAAGATATGGCATATTATAAACTTGTCTAGTTGGTTCTGTTTTAGCAACCAAAATTCCCACTTTTGGTTTTTGTGGTAAAATAATGAAAGGTTTAGCTTTTCCTATTCTTAGTTCTTCATAATAATCTGCAGCTAATCCCTTTTCCCATTGTCGCCACATAAATCTGACAATAGAGTGGCTGATAGGTTTTTCTATCATGTGGTAATAATCTTTTAAAAATTCATATTCAAGATAATTAAGATGTGCTTCATTTGCATAGAGATAACCTCTTTTACTGTACTGTGTAGCAAAAACAAATGCGTTTATTGATATGAGTTTTTCGTTTACCTTATAAAAATGTCTTCCTGTGTAATATTCGCCTGCATATTTCAAAGTTTGGTCTATTCCGTTTAGAATGTCCTGATGTTTTTTGCCTTGTTTCACTTCTACTAAGACATTATACTTTCCTTTATGTAAAAGCAAATCGGGTTTTGAGTTTGTGTTAGCATGGAATATTGGGTAATTTTGTCCATTTTTTTGGTTATAGTAAACTTCCCAATTATACTGTTGAACCCACTCTGAGAGTTCTCTCATTGCTTTTAATCTTTCACTCATCTTCAAAAAAATTATTTGTGTATTTTGTAGAGTTTAGAGCTGAATGTTGTGCCTCCAAGCCAATTCAAACACATCAGGTATCCTTTGGGGACCGTGAAGAAAAACTTGTCTTTTAGCCCAATTTCAACAGTGCATACTTTAGGCTTACTTGCCCTACCTTTTTTGTGTAAAATACTTGAGTGTTGTTGGGGGATCATTTTTTGTTTTTTCGTTTTGTTGCCCATGCTTTCTTTAGCGCATGTTTGCTCTGGCATTTCTTGCATCTTCGACTGTGCCTAAGAACTTTGGGTCCTCCACATTCAGGACAAACATAAACTGTGCCCTTCGGAACCATCTCCAAAGACTCAATAGTGAACTCGCTGGTTTCGACGATAACAGTCATTTTTTTATTGATGGGTCTAAAACCTCGCCAACATCTTTTAGTAGCCGATCACTATTAGAACAAATAATGTTTCCCTCAAGGCTTTGACAAAAGTAAACGTTAAGATTTTCTACAACCATAGACACTATTGTTTTAACCAAAAAATCGTTATTAGACAATATATTATCTCTAACAAAAAGAGGATAATGCCTTCTCTTAATGGACACAATCAAACCATTATGTTTCATGTAGCAAATATAGTTGCTGACAGCACCATTATGTGAACCATGCTCAAACCCTAGAGTTTCTTCAATATCTCGCCAAGTAAAACCGTTTGGATACTTGTCTGAAAGCAACTTATAAACATCCAAACTACGTCTACTCATGCTTCTTGTTTGTAGTAGCAGTCTCCGCATAGATGATCTTGCGATGCTTCGCTTCCAGACCTAGCAGAATACTCTTTTCCGCAGTTCTTACAGAAATAAACATGAATACTCATTTTCTTAGTTTACGTGACTATCCTTACGGGGTTTACGCCATTTAGAACTGACTGTCCACAGCTTTCTTTTTCGTTCCATTATCATATCGGATACAGAAGCCATCCTCAGTTTTAGGAGGATGCTTATTTCCACAGGGCAACGGAACTATGCAATCGGTGTGGATGCAGCCGTTTGTGCGTGTTCCTTGAGAACTCATTTGTCTAAGATACTCTCCCCACACTTGTTACATTGTAATCCAACAACTTCATAGCTATTCCAAAGAAATTCAATGTCCGAGCTATCGCATGTTGGGCATGTGATATTGTTCGGATTGTATTTGTGCCAGCCCTCATAATATTCAAGTTGTCCTTTTTCGTTTGTAATGGTTTCAGGAAACTCTGTTTTTTCAGAACTCATTTTACTGGACCTCGCAAAGCTTCATCAAGCAAAAGAAACATTGCATCAAAAACGTCAATAGGACGTTCGTAAATTCCACGCTCTATTTCATCAAGTATAATTTTTGCTTCATCATTCAAGTTGGTTTTCTGTGAATCCTCTACTTTCTGTTTCTTTGGAAGACAATGTTCACAATGAAAAGTCCCATCTTTTAGGATCTCACATTTGTTTCCACATTCACAACAGATACATTCCTGTGAAGCCTCTACCTTTTTACTCATGGTTTATTGTTCTCCTTTTCTGCAATCTCTTTTGTTAATCGGTATATTTCGAGCAACCCCATATCTAAAGCATCTTTAGCGACTTCTATACTCCGCCTAATCTTAGCAATCATTTCAATTTCAGTCATGCTTCCTCAGCCTTTTTTCCATTAGGATTTTTGACCAGAAGTAAATCTGAACCGACCCAACTTCACAATCTTTATTGTTACATCTGTAAATAGTGCTGCCTAATTCTTCCATTTCTTGACTACATTTAGGACATTTCATTTTTGTTTTCCTTCCCATATAACCGAGCTAGGTAAATCTTTTCCTGCTAACTGCCAAAGAACTTTTCTAATTTTCTGTAATTGTGACATTGTAGGAGCGTTATTCAGCTTCTTTTTCATTGATCCTCCCGACTCAGCTAGTCCTAGACCAATTCCGTCTAGTTGACGAGTTACCAAAGCGCAGCTAACGCATCCCTGCTTTATACTAAGAGCTTTGATTACTGAGGGCGTGGAAATCCATGAAACACAAAAAGCAACAAACCTAAGCAAAGTTTCAGCTACATTTTCCAATGATGCATTACACACCATCTTTTTTGATGTAGCATATTTTTGCTTCAGCATTGCTGCGTCTTTTGTTTCCTCATCGAACCTAAAGACATCCCGTATGCCTATTCTCGATTTATTCAAGAACTATGATCTCTCCTGTATCGGATTGTTCCTTTTCCGTTCTCCTCGAAGTTGGCTCCGACTGGATGAACCCAAACCTGTTTTCTATAGAGATTACAGGAAAAACACATCAGACAAAAACCTCAGTCATTTTCTGTCAGACCTCACTATATTCAACTTCGACATCTTTTGAATTGTCAGTTGGTTCAGGAAGTGCTTTTAGTAAACTCAATCTGGGCAAAAGAACATCTTTCACAGTCTCTTTTTCGCTCGTTTGAATGTAAGGTAAAAACGCAACCGCTTTCTGAGATTGCATAGCGTAAGACATAGCTAAAGAATCTTTAATGAACCAATGCAGTATCCTCATTGACACTTGCCAATTAATTGATTCAAGTTTATTTCTCTTCTTTTTGTTCCATATTCTAGGAGGCTCAAGTTTAATTACTGGATTAATATCCGCTTCTCCAAATTTTTCGTAGGGAAGCTCAAAAGCAAGTTTGACACGGTTGTTGCTTAAATCAAACTCCCACATTACCTTTGTTATTCCCCATCTCGCAAGAATAGCGTCTATATCGCTTCTTGTTTTTATTGGCGGAATTTTTGTCGTTGAATAGGGAATGTCTCTATCATCTAAGTATAATTTTTTTTCACTCATTTTCTGTCAGACCTCCAGTCCCGTCCAATCCTTGCAGTACCTGACCGCAACCAAACTGGCATGAGCGCATTCTCCCCTGTAATAGTAGGGACACTCTTTGGTGTGGCATTCACGACTCACTCTCAATGGTTGCGCCTCCGAATTAGCAACAGGAATATTTTGAAGAAGCAACAAGCGCAAGAGGGTCTATAGTAGCACTGTTTTTTGTCATGTCCGTGATATAATTGGTGCGTAAACTCGTTAAAACTCATTTTTGTCCCTCAGTATATTCTCCAGCACATCCGATTGAACGTCTTTTACATTCATCAAAACAAAAATCAGTAGCATAGTCTTTACAGATAATATATTTGACGTAAGGAGATGGTGAACCATCCTCGTAAACATCATGTGGACCATTCATCTTTGTTCCTTGAGAACTATCAGACATTAGCTTCCCTCAATGTTTTTTCATAAACTATAATTTCGTGAAAGACCTTTAGGAATCTAATGAAATTCTTTGTTTTCTCTAAGTTGGGTTCTGAGAATCCGTTATTGTAATTATCGTAACCTACTGCAACAAATTCTGGTCGTATGTCTTTTGCTATGATTTCCGCAAAAATTTCTGTATCAAAATCAAGTATAGGTTCAACCGAAACAAACAGAGGTAGTTGTGGATAGTCCTTCTTTATTTTCGCCATCCACATAGCCCTAGAAATTCGGCTTGGTGCGTTACCTAGTTTAGGTTCACTTCTGTTTGACTCGATGGTTGCGCCAACTAAACAGTTTTTAGGAATATCAAAAATCACTCTGAGATACTGTTTCGGATTTTTGGTCAATAACAGAAACCTTGCGTCTGGACTTTGCTTAATCTGTTCAAACACTCTAAGAATCACTTCTTGAGGAACATTTTCAGCGAATAAGTCACTCATATCTTGAACAAAAATAAATTCCCCAGCCTTGAATGTGTGATTTATCTGTTTTTCGTCAATACGTGGTTGACCTTGATATTTTTTGAAACCATAACGTTTAGCTAAAGCTCTAGCCCAGCATCCCTTACATTTATGGCTACATTCACCTGCAATTGGATTCCAAGTTTTCGTTATGAAAGGAAACATTCTACTTTTTTTCTTTGTTGTTTCAGAACTCATTTTTGTTTTAGCTCCTTATGTGTAATTGTTTGACTTTTACAAAAAGGACAGATACACCTACTATCTTGAATCATAGCCCAACATTGTTGACATCGTTTCATTTTTCATTTCACCCTCTTTAGGTTCTTCCTTAAGGGGACAGTCATCGCAGTTTGGTTCCTCACATTCAGAGCAATCCATTTCTTTCATTTTTCATTTCTTCACTCCTTTAGCTCCTCCAAAAGTTTTCTGACAAACTCCTCAATGAGATCATATTCATCTTTACTTATTGTCATAAAATCTCTGAATTCTTGGGGTTTTTGTTGCAACCATTCTATAACAGCATGAATAGCTAACTCTGTATCTACATCTCTTTCATCAAGTAATTGTTTTAGTGTTGTCATTTTTGTTTTTGCTCCTTTTCTGCGAGTCTATAAAGCGCGAGTTTTGCCATAGCTAAAGCATCCTCTGCAACTTCAATACTGCGCCTTATCTTAGCAATCATTTCAATTTCAGTCATGACTCTGCAACCTCTTTTGGCAAGTTTTACATTTAACGGATTCGCCTTCCATCTCTTCCCAATCAACCATCAAAGCTCTTGCACCAACAAACCAATTTCTACAAAGACTATTACCAGACTCCAAAGTAAACGCATGATATTTCTTCATAGGTTTTCTCCAAAGCCAAAATATTTTTGGTGAAGCTTTTTCTTTCTGTTCACTCATTTTCTGCAACCTCAATAGCCTCTGCATATTCACACTCTTCAGGTTTAGTTATCTCGCCATCCCGAATCATATCACACTGATATTTACAAGTGGATTTTAAAGGACAGCACAAACAACAAAGATTTTTCGGTTCTGTTTTCATATCTTCGCAGTCTTCCCATTTACAGATGTATGTTTTCTGTGAATCCTCTTTCTTACTCATTTTTCATTTCAACTCTCAATGTTTAATTCCTTAGCGGTTTTTCCACAATAAAGACATTTAATCATCAAACTCTCTTTCGCCACAATCTCTACAAACCATAATTGAATAACCATGACGTAAAGCGTCTCTGTCTTGATGTCTTTTGTAGCTTCCACAGTTAGGACATGAAACATCTGGATTTTGAATATTCACATAGTGCCAAAAACTTATCCATAATTCATCATTAAAGATAAGTCCTTTTCGTTCACATTCTAACATAGTATCTCTTTGCAAATCCATTATATCTCTTGTCATTTTTCATTCAACCCTTTCAACCAAGCACAGAACCAACACTCTTTTTCATCCACATCCATCGGGTAACCACATTTAGGACATTTCATTTTTCATTCAACCCTCCCACTTGTACATTCTTCCAGTCTTAGCGTCAGCAAACGAATGTGCTAAACCGATGTAGTCTCGCCAAGTCATATCATTAAGAGCTGGATACCCTTTGAAAATAGAAGGTATCATCCTGATTATTTCGAAAGGGAGAATTAGGTAGTATCGTAAATCGTTTCTCCAAGTCCAATTAGAATTCTTAACCAACTTCATTTTTCATTCAGCTCCTTTTTATCTGTTCATTAATTTTTTTGCGAACCCAACAAAATGAACTAAATCGCCCAAAGTTTTCCCAATACTCTTGGTCGTTTTTTCGTTCTGAGTATAGAGCAGCTTCCAATTCGACTTGAACATCAACTAACAAATTTTCTAAAACATCAATAATTCTTTTATTTTTCATTTTTCATTCAACCCCAGCTAGCATCGCCTTTCCAGTTATTCAACGGATGCATAGAACAATTACCATTTAAGCAAACGGCGTAGCCCCATGAAGGATGTTTAACAAGTTTCTTTCCACATTTAGGACATTTCATTTTTGTTTTTGCTCCTTTTCTTCTTGTAAAATTTCTGAGAGATATTTACCACATATTTTACACATTGGTTCTTTAATATAAATTTCATCCATTTCATTAAGATGTTTTTGGATATGTTTTACGAATATTTTTGCTTCTCTCATTGTTGTCATTATATTTCTTTCTCCTCCCCTAGTTTAGCATCGTTGTCTTTGAATTTTCTGCGCCTTCCAGTTTTGCATCCAACACAAGAGATTCTAGCAACACAAGGACATTCTTTCAATCCAAGCCCCTGCATTTCGCAGTAGTATCCTTTACCTACATCCTCAAACTTCGGCATTTTTCATTCAACCTCTCATCCTTTCCCTAAAACGGTCTAGCTCTCTCTGAGCTCTTTCACACATTTTTTTATAGTCTTCATGCCTCATTTTTTATGTCTCCTTTCGGGTTTGCTGGGAGAACCTGAAAAGCATAGGTAGGGAAAAAAATGAAGCAAAACCCTCCAAACCGTCACCGTGAATGGTCACTTTTTTTGGTCCTCCACTCAGCCCCTTTTTATGGATACTCAGGAAACCATCGCTTCTTGTCAGGATTGATTGATTCGTTGACGATTAACTCAACTAGATGTTTGATGTCAGATGCAACTTCAGAGCCAAGTTTCTCTTTCAAAGAATCCAGTGTGATATTTAATTCATCAAAAAAACTCAAGCTATAGCCTCCCTATTCCATAAAGTTCAAGGTAAACACGCCTGACAGCTTCAGCCTCATCCTCTG
>Ga0315544_1001823_pt1 | contig 15915 bp, 10 predicted proteins | sample SalMarSW160130MG_2_FD_202543 | JGI IMG/M metagenome (GOLD analysis project Ga0315544, IMG submission 202543) | Salt marsh sediment microbial communities from the Plum Island Ecosystem LTER, Massachusetts, United States - Salt Marsh Sediment SW1601-130 ... | reverse complement strand
CTTTGCAAATGAGTATTTTTCCATTTCAATTAGCAGCTTATATTGGGCTTTTGCCTGTCTCGGCGTGGCCGAGCCACGACGGGAAGAAAGGAGGTAGTGGTAAATCGTAAAAATTTATCCTGGGCAAATATAAACACTTTACGATTTGCGATTTTTGATTTTCGATGTTTGTCGGAAACGACAAGTGTTTTGGTGTGTGGCCAAGGCATGATTATTTTAACTTTTTTTAAGGAGGACTATTATGTGTAAGAAATTGATTTTTTTGTTTTCTTTTGTTTTGGTGCTGTCTCTGGCCGGTAGAGCCTCGGCAGAGCTGGTAGCGTACTGGCCGCTCGACAACGATGCAAACGATACGATTGGGGAGCTGAACTGGACGTTGGATCCAAATGGGACCAGCTTCTCGACAGACAGCATTATGGGCACTGGCGCGCTGAGCTTTGATGGAATCACCGGCGAGGGCAGGCAGGATGCAGTCGGCCCGCTGATCGATGCGTTCACCACAAAGACCGTGTTGTTATGGTTCAAGGCCGACAGCACCAGCGGTACACAGGCATTGTACGACGAGGGCGGTTCAACCAATGGATTGGCCATTCGCATCAACGAAGGAACTCTCCAATCTGCCGTGAGTGACGCAAGTGCCCGGTACACGCTGACGACGCCCTTTGACAGCACGGACTGGACCGAGGTTGCGACCAGTTACGACCATGGCTTACTGACGTTGTGGGTGGACGGGGCCGAGAAAGCCACGGTCATGGCCGACTTCGAGAATCAGGAGGTTTCCAGCCACAGCAATAATGCCACGATAGGCGCTACCAATCAGGATGGATTCGGAAATGACGCGGTCGAGCCGATAGACCATTTTGCCGGCCTTATGGACGATATCAGGCTATATGACCACGCCTTGCCCGTTCGCATAGCGACGCGCCCGACCCTCGCCGAAGGTACCGTGCAATCGAGCACGCCGGTGGACCTTGGCTGGACGCCGGGAGGTTTTGCGGTCTCGCACAATGTGTACTTTGGGGATAATTTTGACGATGTGGACGCCGGCACCGAAGGTACATTCCTTGCATCCCTGGGCCAAGCTGCAGTAGGTGTTGCCGTTGATAATCTTCTTGCGGAGACGACCTATTACTGGCGGGTTGACGAGGTCAATGATGCGGATCCGAACAGTCCATGGAAAGGCCAGATCTGGAGCTTTACGCTTGCACCCAAGACGGCCTTTGATCCAAGTCCGGCTGATGGCGCGATGTTTGTAAACCCCGCTATAACCCTTAGCTGGGCGCCAGGTCTGAATGCGGAATCGCACACCGTGTACATAGGCGAGAATTTCGACGATGTAAACAATGCTGCCGATGGCACACCGCAGGAAGATGCAACCTACACTCCTGAAGAGCCCCTTGCAACAGGTATGGTCTATTATTGGCGGGTCGATGAGTTTGATGGCAGCGACACTCATAAGGGCGATATCTTGAGCTTTGAAACACCACCCTTCATAGAGATTACCGACCCGAATCTTGTCGGCTGGTGGAAGCTTGATGGTGAATATTTCGACCTTGGCTATGTCGTCGATTACTCCGGATATAACCATCATGGCACCCCTCGAGGTGACGTGCATCCGGTGGAGGGGTATGACGGCAGTGCTATGGAGTTTGACGGCTCTGGTGATTATATCAACATAGACGGCTACACGGGCATCAACGCTGACCGCACTGACCCCGACAATCCTTTCAACCCGGCATTCAGCGTTGCCTGCTGGGTTAAGACGACGAGCATCGCGGGTGCACTTGTGACCTGGGGCAGTAGTGATGGTACCGGCGTAGGCGGTCAGTACCAATCCTTCCGCATCGATGCGGGTAGATTGCGTGCCGAGCACGGCAACGGTAATCTTCAGAGTGATACCTCCGTCAACGACGGTGAATGGCACCATGTTGCCCAAGTCTCGGTCGAGGGCGCTAACCTGCGGGTTCCGAACACCACTCTCTACATCGACGGGGTGGAAGATGCAATCAGGGGCGGTAGCGACAACATATTCAACCTTACGGAAGATGCCGATGTCGGTATCGGCCTGCGTGCTTCCCACGGAGACCGGCTCTTCACCGGTCTGTTCGACGATGTCCGTATCTACGACAAGGCACTGACGGAGCTGGAGGTAAAAATAATTTCGGGTTTTGTAATGTCCTCTAACCCAGACCCGGCCGACGGCGCCAAGGTCGTGGACACCTTCGCCATTTTGGGCTGGACGCCCGGCCCCTTCGGGGCCGAGTTCGATGTTTACTTCGGCACTAATCCGACGCCGGGGGCGGATGAGCTCGTGGGCCGCGTGAGCGAGCCGACGCATTTTGCCACCGGTTTGGTCGAAGGCCAGACCTACTACTGGCGGGTTGACGATGTCGAAGCGGACGGTACCACGATACACACCGGTGATCTCTGGAGCTTCTGGATTCCCCCCCAGGGTGCGTACAATCCCCAGCCGGCCGATGGTCAAGAAGTCACAGACACTGAGACAGACCTCAGCTGGTCCGCAGATTGGAACCCGGTCATGTATGGCGTGTACATTGAGAGCGAAGCAGACGAGATAGCGACCGCGGCGGGTGCTCCTCCGGTAATGGAGACCACCTTTGATCCCGGCTCCCTGGACCCCGGCACGACCTACTACTGGCGAGTTGATGTGTTCTACGGCACGTGGGTTACAGGCCCGGTCTGGAGCTTCACAGTATCGGCGCCCGAGTAGGCAAAGTTATAAATAGTATGCAGAAATGAAGTTAAACTGATTGGACTGCTCATCCTGAAGGGACATCGTCCTTTCCGAGGATGGAAAGGTTAATTTTTATCAATTGTACTTGCTGTTATGCAAGTGCAGACAATTCGGGCTTATATCGAATGATTCGGTATAAGCCCCTTTTTATTAATCATTGGTAATACCAATTCTATTTATTGATCGCCGATTACCAGAATGTCTGAGGCTTTCTCGTTTTGAGAATTTGTATTTTTTGAGCATTCGATATTGTTCAGGATTTAGGATTTAGTACTTCGGATTTTCTTGTCTTAAGATGTCTATGTCGGGTGCGATACTCGTGCTTCGTAGCGAAGCTAACTTCGCAGAGTAGCATTTCGCTTGTCTCGGCGTAGTCACATGACGAAGCCGGACCACTTTTTCTTTAGCTCACCAATCAACAATCAACAACGAAAAATCAACAACGAAAAAAATATACAAATAACAAAATAGTTTGTGCATGTGTTCACATGCACAAAGTCTTCGTATTAAAATCGTATTTCTCTCCGAACAAATATGGATATCCGCCGTGGGCGGGCTTCCAACAGGCGTATCGCAGTCGAATGGGCGGGTGGCGGAATCCGCCGTCTTTTGGCGGACTCAATTGTAATCTCCCTCTGTCCTCTGCTCTCCTGATTTCCTGATCATCTGATAACCTAATCAACCAATCACAAATTCTCTAATCCCTAATCTCTGTCTTCCGTCATCCAACTTTAGCTCACTTTAATTTACTTTTGCTCACTTCCTGCCGAGCCGTGCCTTTTGCACGGCTTGTAGGCACTTTAATTTACTTTAGCTCACTTAGAAGGATGTCTGGTATTACTCGAAGCGCACAGTCACTTGTCCCTTTTCCTGGCTAAGTAACACTTGCTTCTGCTCTGCCCCGCACGTCACGGCATACTTGCCGTAGAACGCGCGAACCCGGCATTGGCCGTTCGCGTCTGCTTTACCCTCCCAGCGGGTCCACCATTGCTTGAAGACCAGGTCGCGATACGCCTCGGCTGCCGGTGTGGGCGTCCAATCACGACGATAGAGCGAGGACTGCCGAATCCAGTTGGCACCCTCCCAGAAACCCCACATAAGAATCCCCTCGACCGCCGGATGCGAGAAGCAGATGCGATAGTAGTCCGTCAAGGCTTTCGCTTTGGCCTGCTCCTGCTCCGCCGTCAGCTTCAAGTCTCGCCTTCGCAGGAAAGCCGAGCGTTGGCCGGGCATATTGAACTCGGTCACCCGAATCGGCAGACCTATCCTGGCGAGCTCGTCGAGGGCATGATGCAAGGCCTCCGGGTCAAAGGACTCCCCGTGCAGATGCCCCTGCACCCCGATTCCAGCGAGGGGCACGCCTTGTTCGAGCAGTCCGCGAATGTGCCTGATGTAATCCTCCAGCCGCTTGCCGGTTAGGACATCATAATCGTTCACGAAAAGCCGGGCGTCGGGGTCCACCTCTTTGAACCAGTTTGCCATCTGCTTGGTAACGCCGGGCCCGAGGCGGTCCGCGTAATAGTTGGCGTGCATCATCTCATTGTTGAGGTCAAATTCAGCAAATCGCCCCCGGTAGCGGCGAGCGATGGTCGTCGCACGGCTTTTTAGGGCCCCGCGCAAATCATCGTCGTCCAGCTGCTTCAACCAGTTTTGTACTCGCCCCGGTATGCCCCAGAACACGCAGTGCCCTCGTAATGGGATATCATGTTTGTCGGTCCACGCGAGTATCGCGTCCACAACGTCATAATTCACTTTTCCGCCTCGGCGCTCCATATCATGCCACTTCAGCGCGTTTTCGGTAACGGCTGCATTGAAGTTGCTCAGAAACGTTTCCTCGTACCGGCTCTGGTCTTCCGCGCTCAAGCGCCCGCTGAATGCCCCCGAAGACAACGCAGCCCCGAACCAGAATTCATGCCGCAACTGTTCGACATGCACCTGGGCTCCCGGCTTGGCCCTTACGACCAGCTCACCCATCCGATGTTGCCGAATCCTTGCCTCTATCGCCTCCGGCCTAAGCTCTCCTGATAACTCCGCACCGAAGACCGTACCGGCCCCGCTGAAAAAGCACACCAGCACAACAAAAATTGCATATCGCTTCATTATCACGTCCCTTCAAAAAACTCATTGCCAACACTATACTCTCTAAGGACCTGTTTATCAATAAAATCATTGCAGGGTGCAATCAAAAGCATGATAGTCTATAAATTATGAGCATATAAAAAAAGCCCCTGCTTTTAGAACAAGCGAGATTTTGAGGAGGGAGCAGGGGCGTTGTCCAAATGACAACATAAATATAGACCTTTTTGTTAGCAAGGTCAAGAGTAAACAAAAGAAATGTAGATTATGAAAAAGTGCCCCTGCTGCATCCGGGGAGGATGAAAACAGGGGCGGCGTTCAATCAACAAAATGATTATACACCTTCTGTTAGCAAAGTCAAGGGAATTTGCAAAATATTTTACCCCTCAAGACGAGCTCGCCGTTTAAGTGACCTGTGAGGTGCTTTAAATTGAAAGCTGGGGGACTCTGTGAGATTCTATAAATAAACTTAACTACCATTTCTTAGATACATCTGCAATAGGTCGAAGAAGCTGACCCAAATGAGAAATATTGCCTTGCCCTTTCGACATTTCTGCACAATCCTGTCAAAAACACATTCCCATTCATAATTAAGTGATTTTCCTTGACGGGAAGGTAGATAATTTGGTATAGATAAGGTTAGTGAAGCTTGTACCTGCGCAGCCGGGCATCTGTGGCTTTGAGGTCATCTGGCAGGCGCAATACTTACAATTTTCCTAATATTAGGAGGAGTTATGACGCGAGGTATGGGTTTGCAGCAAATATGTTTTTTTGCATTTCAACTAACAATCTATATTAATTTTTTTAAATCCCGCCCGTCGAAGACAGGACGGACTGAAGGAGGACTATTATGTGTAAGAAATTGAATGATTTGGTTTCATTTGTTTTGGTGCTGGGGCTGGCCGGCAATGCCATGGCTCAGATCGACCCGGCTACTGTTACGACAGGTCATGTTTACCTTTTTGAAAATGTCAGTGGTAGTCAACTACCAGATGATTCAGCAAATAATAACACAGGTACTATAGTGGGAGACCCACAAGTGGTTGAAGGTCTTAACGGTAAAGCGTTACAGTTCGATGGCGTCGATGATGGAATTAGCATCCCGGATTCTCAGTTTATCAACGTAACCAATGGTCCCTGGCCCAATCGTACTGTTATTGCTGTATTCAAATGCGATGATGTTACCAAACAGGAAAAACAGACTGTCTTTGAAGAAGGCGGCAGAACACGTGGGCTGACCATATATGTCTTTGATGGTCAAGTCTACGTAGGAGGATGGAACCGGGCAGAATACGACTGGAATCCAGGTTCATGGCTCTCTGCTCCTATCAATTCCAACGCATGGCATGCAGTTGCTTTTGTAATCAGAGATGGTGCTGATGCAGTCGAAGATGACAAGTTCGAAATGTGGATGGACGGAGACTTAATAGGTACAGCTCCCGGCGGTCACATCTACAATCACTCTAATGACAACGCTATAGGCTATACACTCGAGAACAACGTGTTTCATGATGACGATGGTTCTGGTGATGGTTGGTTCTTCGAAGGAGCAATTGACGAGATTTGGATTCTCAATGATGCACTGACAGAAACCGAGCTGGGTGCTTTTAAGGGTATGGTATGGCCTTACGCTGTTGGTCCCACTCCAGCCGATGGTGCTCTCCATCCGCAATCATGGGTGAACATTAGCTGGTTGCCGGGACCTTTTGCGGTCTCACACGATGTGTACTTCGGGGACAATTTTGACGATGTAGAGGCCGGCACGGAGGGCACCTTCCAGGGCAACCAGACTGCAACGTATTTTGCTGTTGGCTCTTTTCGGTCTCCTTATCTTGTTCCAGGAGCGACATACTATTGGCGGGTCGATGAGGTTAATGACACCGAGCCGAATAGTCCCTGGAAAGGTGATGTCTGGAGCTTTAGTATTACTCCCAAGACAGCATACTTTCCTGAGCCAGCTGATGGTGCCGGGTCGGTAGATCCGAATGTGGAGCTGAGCTGGACGGGAGGAGGTTTCGGTTCAAAATTGCACACCGTGTACTTTGGCGACAATTTTGACGAGGTGAACAATGCTACCGAGGGTTTTCCTCAGGAAACTGTAACCTATACTCCCGGCCCACTGAAATTAGCTAAGACTTACTACTGGCGGGTCGATGAGTCTGATATTATCGAGACGTATAAAGGCGAGGTCTGGAGCTTTACGACTGAGGGTGCCGTCGGCAGTCCGGAGCCGGCTAATGGTGCTGTGGATGTAAAACAGACACAGGTTCTTAGCTGGTCCCCGAATGTCCATGCTGCTTCGCATCAGCTATACTTCGGAACAGATAAAGAGGTAGTACGTAAAGCCGATACCGGTTCGCCAGAGTATAAAGGCAGAAGGAACCTGGGTTCTGAGAGCTATGACCCCGGAAAGCTTGAGTGGGACAGCACTTACTATTGGCGTGTTGAAGAGGTCAATAACACCAACCCCGACAGTCCATGGACTGGCCCTGTCTGGAGCTTTACGACAGCAAATTTCCTTATCATAGATGATTTTGAGGACTACGACATTGGCAATAACGAGATATGGTGGTCATGGATAGACGGGCTTGGCTATGCCTCGCATCCTACCTTACCGGCCCATCCCGGTAATGGAACCGGCTCGGCCGTGGGCTGGGACGACACCCCTTCTTATACCGAAGAGACTATCGTTCACGGAGGTAACCAATCGATGCCGTTCTCCTATGACAACAGCATCCTCAGGTATTCAGAGGCCCAGAATACGCTGACTTATCCGCGTGACTGGACCGAGAAAGGTGTCAACAAATTGTCGATCTGGTTCAGAGGTTTTTCGGCTAACGCTGCTGAGCCGTTGTATGTAGCTCTCAACGGCAGTGCGGTGGTCAATCACGATAATCCTAATGCAGCACAAACAGGCCGCTGGACGGAATGGACAATTGACCTGTCCGCCCCAGGCGGATTTGCAGACCAGGGCGTGAACCTGGCCAATGTCAATACTATCGCTATTGGTTTTGGCAACAGGAATAATCCGCAGCCCGGTGGTTCAGGTACGATGTACTTTGACGATATTCGTCTGTATCGGCCAGCACCATAAGCTGGGATTTAGCTGGCAACTTATATTATGCGGTTGATATAGCAGATTTGCATCAATTCGGGGCTTATACCAATTCGGCATAGACCCCTTTTTCTTGTAGCAATAAGGCTTCTGCAAAATTGAGGTTAGGCATATATTATTTAAGAAAATCTGTTTTTTTGATTTTCTTAAATAATCTGCTAACTACTTATTAAACAAGAACATACTGTTTGAAAAGAAAAAACAAGAACATACTGTTTGAAAAGAAAAAACAAGAAGAGATTTTTTTCTTTTCAAAGTATGCCTAACCTCAATTTTGCAGAACTCATTTGTAGCAATATCAAAGCCGTAGGTTAGACCAGTTCAGGGTTTTCTATAGAACGGCCTTGAGAGGTGTTTTTAGCTTTCTAAAATGGCCAAACCCAAGCCCAAGGGTATCTGAGGTAGGGTAAAGATAAGGTCGGGGATTCTACGAACGTAAAACCACTTTTCAGTAGTCTTTAAGGGTTCTCATCCATTGCGGCCAGTCAGACGATTGAACGCCGCCGGCCGTCGTCCAGGGACCCTGAATATCAAAGTTCCGGTGCCAATTAAACGTCCAAAGCTCCTTTAGGCCTACCTTCCGCACATTAAGATCCAGAAAAACGGCATTTATAGCCCCCTTGTGCCTATTGATGCAAACTAAGTGCATTTCGTTTGGTAGTACAACAATGCCATCGACCTCAGGCGGGCCTTGTGTGTGACTTGGCCAGGTATCTATGAATACACAGTCAAAAAACATCGGTATGTTATTTGCCTTTTTTTGCTCTCGAGTTTTCCAATAGTTGTCTTCAGGTCGATCGCCGAGCCATTCATCCATGCCATAGCTGCCGTAATCGTCACCGGGTTTGCTCTCAAAGTCTGTCCAGCCTCCTCCTTCCGTCCTCCATCGCCAGGCACCAAAGGGGACCCTGCCTCCCTCGGTATAGGGTTTTTTTGCCGACGGACACAAGGTCAACGCCCCCCGGTCCTTGTAATACGGTCGCAATTTTTCGGGCCAGTCTCCGGAGGCTCCGGCACCGCTCGGAAACTTTCCCCCGGAGTCCTCGAGATACATATGCCAACAATAGGACCATTGTTTAATGTTGGACATACAGGCAACAGCCTGTGCCTGTTTCTTTACCCGTTGCAGCGAGGGCATCAATATCGCCAATAACAGGGCGATAATGGCAATCACTACTAAAAGCTCTATTAAAGTAAATCCGTTTCGTTCTCGCATGATATTTACCCTTCTCTTTCAAAGAGAAATATTTAGTACGTGGTTTGCTGACCTGCCATTATTATAACACCATCAGTCGTGGTAATGCAAGCTTTTTGGTGATTTTAAATCATAGATTTTTAACGAGCTCGTCTTTGAGATGGCCTGTGAGGCACTATAAATTAAAAGCTGATACCAATTCTATTTATTGATTGCCGACCCTCTGCGACGCATCTCGGCGAGTTACCTGACTCTTTCATTCCCGCAAAACCTGTCCTGAGCAAAGCATGCCCTGAATTAGCCTTAGCCCTGATTAAGCCGAAGCCCTGAGCGCAGCCGAAGGGGCAGCCGAAGGATACACAATACGCAATACGATACCTGTCCTGAGCGCAGTCGAAGGATACGCTATACGAATTTAGAAGTTGTTATTGAGGTATTCCGGCTTGCCGTCGTCACTATCGTAGCCTGTCGATTCTTTGGTCTCGGCGTCAATCCTGACTCGCTTGATGCTATCAGCCTTTTTCGAATTGCTGTCAACAGTAACCAAAATTGCATTCATTTTCACATCGCCCGTCGCTATTTCAAACGGAAACGGCATCTGTGTCCTAAACGACTTCAAGACGTTCTCCACGCTTCGGCCGAGCACCGAATCGTGTGCTCCAGTCATCCCGATATCCGTAATATACGCCGTGCCTTTGGGCATGATTCTTTCATCGGCTGTCACCACGTGGGTGTGAGTGCCGAAGCACAAGCTGACCCTTCCGTCAAGATGATAGCCCATCGCGATTTTTTCACTGGTGGCCTCGGCGTGAAAGTCAACGATTATAACCTCGGCCTTGGACTCAATTTGCGGCAGGATTCTGTCAATAGTATTATAAGGGCAGTCGGCCCCTTTCATAAAAAGACGCCCTATCAGCGCGACCACCGCCACGGTCGGCCCTTTAGCGGTTGTATAAAATGCAACCCCCCTGCCGGCTGCGTGTTCGGAAAAATTTGCCGGCCGAACAATATTTTCGGTCGTTTCTAATGTTTTAATTATATCTCGTTTGCGGTAAGTATGGTCGCCCAAAGTTATCAGATTTACGCCGTACCGCAGCAGCTTGTCATAGATTTTCGGTGTCAGGCCGGAGCCGCCGGCCGCGTTTTCAGCGTTGGCTATTACGCAGTCAATCTCCAGCTCTCTAACCAGCCGCTTTAGCTTATCGGCAATAATACGTCTGCCGGGCCGACCTACTATGTCACCAATACATAGAACATTCAGTTTCATAATTCGTGTTTCGTATGTTTTATATACGATATACGACCGTTATTTCGCATATTCGACGCAGCGGACCTCACGCAGCAGCGTTACCTGGATTTCGCCGGGATAGGTCATCTCATCTTCAACCTTTTTGGCAATGTCACGTGCAATTTTCATAGCCGCCTCATCGTCCACCTGCTCGGCGCTGACAATGACGCGGATTTCCCGGCCGGCCTGAATTGCGTATGCGTTTTCAACTCCCTTAAAGCTGCCCGCAATCTCCTCAAGTTTTTCCAGTCGTTTAATATATCGCTCGAGCGTTTCTCTTCGGGCACCCGGACGGGACGCACTCACCGCATCGGCCGCGGCAATCAGCGGAGTATAAGGATTGTCCGCCACGACGTCACCGTGATGTCCCGCCACGGCATTCAGCACAATGGGCGATTCGCTGAAACGCTTGAGATAATTTGCACCTATAGTGGGATGATTGCCTTCAACGTCATGATCTATGGCCTTGCCGATGTCGTGCAGAAATCCCGCTCTTCTTGCTATTGAGCCATCCAGCCCGAGCTCTTCAGCCATAACCTGCGAAAGAAACGCAACCTCGATACTATGGCGAAGAACGTTTTGGCCGTAACTTGTTCTATAGCTCAAAGCACCTATCAAACTCAGCACCTTGTTGCTCAATCCTCTGATGTTGGTCTCGACGGCGGCGTCCTTGCCAATCTGCAGGAGTTTATGGTTGACATCTTTTTTGGTCTGTGCAACAAGCTCCTCGATTCGGGACGGATGGATCCTACCATCCTGGATCAGCCTTTCCATAGAAAGGCGGGCGACCTCGCGCCTGACGGGGCTGAAACCGCTGACGACAATCATCCCGGGGGTGTCATCGACGATGACATCTACGCCGGTGGCTTTTTCAAAGGCACGAATATTACGTCCCTCTCTGCCGATAATTCTGCCTTTCATATCGTCATTCGGAATCTCGACGGTCGAGACAGTTACTTCGCAGGTATGCTCAGCGGCATATCGTTGAATGGCGGAGCTGATTACCTCCCTGCTTTTTTCGTTGGCGGTTTCGGTGGATTCCTCAACCTTGCGCTGAATCACAGCCGACATCTCGTACTCGCACTCGTCCTCAAGACGTTTCAAGAGCAGCTCTTTGGCTTCATTAATGTTCATCGCGGTGATTTTGAGCAGCTGATTCTTCTGCTGTGCCATCAGCACAGAAAGTTGTTTTTCTTTTAGACCAACATTGTGTGTTCTTCTATCAATCTCTTTTTGCTGATTTTTCAACGATTTTTCGCGCTGCTGGAGCAGATCTGCCTGGCGGTCAAGTGCATCCTCGCGCTTGGTCAATCTCATTTCGGTCTCGTGCTGCTCAGCACGGATTTTACTGGCCTCAGATGTAAATTGCTCTTTTTTCTTGATGGTCTCGGCGGCAGCATCAATCTGGGCCGACTTAATTATGTTCTCTGCTTCTCTCTTAGCACCTTCAATCTGCCGCTGAAGGTCGCTCTCGAAGGTTTTGGCCTTCGCCTTGGAAATCATCTGGTAAACAACGGCAACCAGACAGCCCCCCAGAAGAAGGCCAATAACAAGCGCACCGAGCACCGTCGTCGGCCCTATTTGCATCAGAATATTCATATTTCCTACCTTTCACTCGCAGTTTTCAAAGAATTACAAAACGACTCTCAAAAGGTAGATTGCGGGATTTCCGGCAGGAAAGCCTCAAAGAAAGGGCTGTGAGTTACGAAATCCTTAGCGCAAGAGCGTAGAATCAGCTACTTAGTGCCAAAATCTCCTCTGATTGGGGCATCTTCGGCATTAGAAGATATATTTTTTTCTTATAATTGGCTGATTTTATACTCAATACCAATACTCCCTCATCGGTAAGCGAACGCTTTTTCAAGCAGATTTCGTTTCACGCTAAATTCACTTCTCAGCGCCTTATCAACAGCTCAAAATCAAACTTTAGTCCCCCGTTTTACAACAGGCGCTAATAGTGTCTTTGCAACTTAACTACCTTTAGAGAAAAGAGTTATAAACTTTTCCCTTTTATATGCCCCTTTGCAAAGTAACAATAAACCATCAAGGAAGATACGGGACAACCCACAATCTCATTCGTCAACAGTTGCTTACTGTATATTATAATACGGCATTTTCGCAGATGGGTCAAGAAAAAAAACTCGCGAATTAGCTAATTTTCTAACCACGGATTGCTTGGCGCGGCCTCGGGCTTCGCCCATCGGCCGCAACCAAAAAGTTCTTTCTGTAAAAATGTCTCATAACTTCTTGTAAATAATGATATTACAATAAATCATAACAAAAAACACGCATAAAAAACAAGGAGTTGAAAGATTGTATTACGGACAGAAGTCAGAGGACAGATGACAGAGGACGGAAATCAGAGAACAGAAGGCAGAAGACAGAAACCTCCCTTAGACCACGGGGCAGCGTGGCGCTGACTGCTTATGAATAAGCTGTCGGGATTCTGGATTTTTTCTTGCTTTTGATGATAAGGCCGGACATAATTTCTTTGGACGAAGCGAGGCGAGACGTACAACATGAGAATTTATCCTGTTTTGTGAATAGTGAATTAGCCCTTCGAAACTTCGACAAAGCTCAGTGCAGGCTCCGCTCAGGATTCAAAGTTCAACACCGCAAAATCTCTATGGTATTTTTTAGCTGCCTCATCATAAGCTTTTGCGGCTTCGATTTCATCGTTGAAATATCCGATTGTTTTGCGTTTGCCGTTATAGCATATCTGGACATTCCATTTCTTTGTGTGTTTGTGCCATATTACACCCTTGTATTTCGAAGGAGACCCCTTTCTCTTGATGCATAACCTGTTCATGTTGTTCTGTTTGCGTGTAGCCGGTCGCAGGTTTGCCTTTCGATTGTCCAGGCCATTATGGTTGATATGGTCAACGACTAAAGGATAGGGAGGGTTTAAAATCTGTCGGTGCATAGTAATATTGATGCGTTTTTTGTTTTTCCCGGTCCAGACAGTTCGGCTGGCATAAAAGGTTTTGCCACACTTTTTGGCATACCATTTGTATTTGCTTAATCGCTTGTAATCTTCCGGGTCCACGATGGCGTATTTACCCTGGGTGAGCGGTATCAGCCGAAAGGGGTAGCCATAGTTGATACGGCGGTACAAAAGCACCAGAGCCACTAATGGACATATCAAGCGATCAGGAATCGTAAATGACAGAACAACCTTGATAATTTTCTCCCCCACGGAATTGGTGAGTCGTGAGTGGTGAGTAGTGATTCCGCCAAACGCACGGCGGAACTGCGATAGTGAGTCGTGAGTAGCTAATCACCAATTAACCAGTTAACCAATCTGGTCTTCTATAATTAGAGCTATCTGCGTGTTTGTGTCGAAATTTGACGAATTTTGAAACGGAGCCGGAAGCGTAAGCGCCTGGTTAGAAATGACTTAAAAAATTTTATAAAAATTTGATTTTTGCTTTGAGGTATCAGCGATTTTGATTGAAAAATTGAGGATATTTTACCTATCTTAACACACGATACCACCTTTCCAACACGCCTATCCTTGCCTGCTTTTCAAATAAGTATCAACATTTTTGCCCGATTTTACTTGACGACAGGATTGACAATATGGTATAAATAAACTTAGCTGAGCCTGATTATTATTGGTCCTGTGGTTTATGTGTCCCTTAAGGTTTGCGAATAGAGGAGGAGTTATTGTGTATGATGCGATACACAGAGTCAGCATAAAGTCTGTGTGCTTCGCAAGTAAAGATTCTTACATTCCAATTAAGAACCCACATTCGGCTATTGAAGTAAGTAGGTAACGGCAAATCGTAAAAAAGTTATCCTGGGCAGATATGAACGATTTGCGATTTTTTATTTTCGAGTGTTTTGGTGTGTGGCCAAAGCAAAATTTCTAATTATTTTAATTTTTAAGGAGGACTATTATGTCTAAGAAATTGATTTATCTGGTCTCTTTTGTTTTTGTGCTGGGCGTGGTTCTGACAAGCGCAGCTAATGCAAACCTTATCGGCTTGTGGAAGTTTGAAGGCGACTTTCTGGACTCCTCCGGTATGGGTAACGATGGCGTCCCTGAAGGCAATCCGACCTTCGTGGCAGGAAAAGTAGGCAATGCGATACAGCTTGGCGGCTCCGATTATGTTGTAATTGATGCCGTAGCAGATGACAAGACGAACAACGATATTACGCTTTGCCTATGGCTCAAAACCACCAGCAATGACGCGGAAATAATCGCTATCAATTCCGCAAGTCGCGGCAACGTGATGAGGTTGGCTGTCGACAGTGGAAGTTTGGTTATCGATGAATCCGACCCACAAGGACACTCCACCACTCCTATTGATGACGGCGAGTGGCATTTCATGACTTACGTCAGGAACGGGTCAACCGGATACATATATGTTGACGGAGTTCAGGAAAATTCATATGCAGCCGGTTTTAGTTTTAGCGATAATGACCTGTGGTCAATAGGCCAGGAATGGGATAGCGGCGGCCCGAGCGGCTTTTTAACCGGGACTGTGGATGACGTTTACATCTATGACCGCGCTTTGACAGATGAAGAGATTCAGGCTGTTATGAAAGGTGTAGGATATCCGTACGCCTTGGGTCCCAGCCCGGCCGATGGTGACTACACTGAGGACACCTGGGTGAACCTTAGCTGGCGAGCGGGAGATTTTGCCCTCTCGCACGATGTGTACTTAGGCGAGAATTTAGACGATGTAACCAACGGCACCGGCGATACATTCAAAGGCAATCAAGCCGCGACGAGTTATATCATCGGCTTTCCCGGATTTCCTTATCCGGACGGGCTCATTCCGGGCACGACTTACTACTGGCGAATCGATGAGGTCAATGACACCGAGCCGAATAGTCCCTGGAAAGGTGATGTCTGGAGCTTTACAGTGCCACCCAAGACCTCCTATTTACCCGAACCGGCGGATGGCACCGAGCTTGTTGACTTGGATGTGAGGCTTAGCTGGACGGCAGGCTTCGGTTCGAAATTGCACTACGTTTACTTCGGTGATAATTATGACGAGGTGGACAACGCCGCAGGCGGTCTCCCACAGGGAACTGCAACCTATACTCCCGGCACACTTAAAATGGCTAAGACTTACTACTGGCGGGTCGATGAGTTTGATGTTATTAACACGTATAAAGGCGACGTCTGGAGCTTTACTACTGAGGGTGCCGTCGAAAGTCTGGACCCGGTGAACGGCGCTGTGGATGTAAAACAGACACAGATTCTTAAGTGGACACCGAGTGTTTTTGCAGCTTCGCATCAAATATACTTCGGCTCAGATAAAGACGCCGTACGCAATGCCGATACCGGATCGCAGGAGTATAAAGGCACCAGCGACCTTGGTGCTGAGAGCCTTGACCCCGGAATGCTTGAGTGGGATACTGCTTACTACTGGAGGATTGATGAGGTCAATAACACCAACCCAGACAGTCCGTGGACAGGCAATGTCTGGAGCTTTACGACCGCCGACTTCCTTATCGTGGACGATTTCGAGTCC
>Ga0315544_1001822_pt1 | contig 15920 bp, 12 predicted proteins | sample SalMarSW160130MG_2_FD_202543 | JGI IMG/M metagenome (GOLD analysis project Ga0315544, IMG submission 202543) | Salt marsh sediment microbial communities from the Plum Island Ecosystem LTER, Massachusetts, United States - Salt Marsh Sediment SW1601-130 ... | reverse complement strand
ATGCCTGCTTCCAGTGGAGTACCAGGTCCTGGAGAGACGACGATATGGCTAGGGGCTAGCTCTTCAATTTGTGCCAAAGTTATCTTGTCATTGCGATAGACCACTGGTTGCCAGCCCAGTTCCCCCAAGTATTGGGCGAGGTTGTAAACAAAGGAATCATAGTTGTCTATTATCAGTACCATTTTTAAACTTGTTGCCACGATAGAATAGCCCTGCTTCTCCTAGTTTGGTTAATTTCTTAGCGCTAAATTATATCTTCCCCTAGTTGTCATTGACAAATTTGTCTTTGGCGTTTATCCTATTCATCGTTGTTTCCTTGTAAGTACCTGTCTGCTGTGTGGGCATAGGCAGCCTTTTTTGATGCCGATATTATTTGCTGTATCATAACTGAAAAGGGACACATTGGCTAGGACTTCAAAGACTATGTGACTCTATTGAAGGAAAGAATCATGGAAAAGGTCATCATTTTCGACACTACTTTACGAGATGGCGAACAAGCTGCGGGAGCGAGCTTGAATGCCCGAGAAAAGCTGGAACTAGCCAGGCAACTAGATAGACTTGGTGTTGATGTCATCGAAGCTGGTTTTCCTGCCAGCTCAGTTGGCGAGTTTGAGGCTGTTCGCCTCGTCGCCCGGGAGCTTAAGCGTTCCACAGTTTGTGCTCTTGCCTCTGCTAATGCTGAAGTCATAGACAGAGCCTGGGAGGCAGTTAAAGAAGCCAAGCATCCCAGGATTCATGTTTTTCTTTCAGCCTCAGACATTCATCTTGCTCACCAGCTAAGGAGGAGTCGGGATGAGGTTCTAAAGATGTCTCAGGAAATGGTGGCTCGAGCAAAGAGTTATTTAGACGATGTTGAGTTCTCGCCGATGGATGCCAGTCGTGCTGACCCTGCTTATATCTACCAGATTCTGGAGGCAGTGATCAACGCTGGAGCAACCACGGTTAACATCCCTGATACTGTGGGCTATGCTACCCCCCAGGAATTTGGCGGCTTAATCCGAGGCATACTGGACAATGTGCCTAACATCGACAAGGCTATGATCAGCGTACATTGTCATAATGACCTGGGGTTGGCCGTGGCTAATAGTCTCGAGGCAATAAGGATGGGTGCGCGGCAGGTTGAATGCACCATTAACGGCATCGGTGAGAGAGCGGGCAACGCTTCTCTAGAGGAGATTGTCATGGCTCTAAAGACTCGTCAGGATTTCTTCAACCTCACCACCAATATTGATACGACTCAAATTTACCGGACAAGTCGTCTGGTTAGCGAGATGACTGGTTTTCTCGTCCAGCCTAACAAAGCTATCATTGGGGCAAATGCCTTCCGCCATCAGTCGGGTATCCATCAGGATGGCGTGCTAAAAAAGTCTATCACTTATGAGATTATGGACCCCAAATCGGTGGGCATCCCTTCGAGTGCCCTGGTGTTGAGTAAAGTAAGTGGTAGACATGCCTTCAAGGAAAGGCTATCCGAGCTTGGCTACACTTTGAGCGAAGAAGCCTTAAACAGCGCCTTTCAGGGTTTCAAGAGGTTAGCAGATAAGAAAAAGGAAATCACGGACCGGGATATCGAGTCTCTGATAGCCGAGGAATTACGCACTGTTACCGAAATGTACCATCTTGACCATGTTGAAGTTTCCTGTGGTGACCATAGCCTCCCTACAGCCACAGTTAGACTTATCGGTCCAGATGGGCAAAGTTTAGCCGACGCTGCTTTGGGCACGGGTCCTGTGGATGCCGTATATAAAGCTATCAACCGAATAGTCGGGATACCTAATAAGCTTACGGAGTTCGCCGTTAAATCGGTTAGCGAAGGGATTGATGCCATCGGGGAGGTTTTGATACGGATAGAGAGCGAGGGTGTAACTTATACCGGACGTGGTGCTGCCACTGATATCATTGTGGCCAGTGCCAAGGCGTATATGAATGCCCTGAATCGTTTGTTGGCGGCAAAAAGGGGAGGTAATGATGTCGAAGGCAAGAATTAAGCTCTCTGAAATCTTCTGAAAGCGGAGGTGATGAATTTGAGTCCCTTGCTAGAAATGATATTGAGGTTGTTATTGGCTGCTGCCTTGGGGGCAGGTATTGGTTTTCAGCGGGAGCGGGCAGGCAAGGCAGCGGGATTGCGTACGCATATATTAGTTAGCACCGGGGCAGGCCTTTTCACCCTGGTATCTATATACGGGTTCGGTGGTGCGGTGGTTGACATCTCTCGAGTTGCCGCTGGAGTGGTAATTGGAATTGGTTTTATCGGTGCTGGCGTTATTCTCCGCGGCACACGTGAAAAAGAGGTGGCAGGGCTAACCACGGCAGCTACCATCTGGATAACTGCCGCTATAGGTCTGGCTGCGGGGGCAGGAATGTATTTGGTCTCCGTTATAGCAACTGCGGTCGCTGTAGTTATTCTGCTGCTCCCCAAGGTTCGTGGCTAAGAAAGTCATTGCGAGCAGAGCGAAGCAATCTCAATAAGAACGCCGGTTTAAGAATTTTAACGGCGCTCCTGGCGAAGGGACATTTGTCATGCTCAAAATTTTGCACACAGCTGATATTCACCTCGGGACGAAGTTCTCAGGTCTAGGAAACAAGGGTGCCTCTCAACGAGAGCAGTTGAGAACTACATTCAAGAACGTCATAGCCACTGCAATAGATGAAAGGGTGAACATCGTTTTAATTGCCGGAGACCTATTCGATGCTAACCAGCAACCACAAAGAAATGTAGATTTGGTAATAGAGCAATTTAATTTGCTTGGGTCAAATAACATTCCAGTGTGCCTTATCCCCGGCACGCATGATTCTCTTGATTCCTCGTCAATTTACAGAAAAGTTGACTTTGAAGGGAAATGCTCTAATCTAAAAATTTTTGATGATGAAGATATATCCTACAAGGAGTATCCCGGCCTTGATTTAACGGTGTACGGGAAGCCCAATCTAAGTAACAGGTCCTACATAAGCCCACTGGAAGGGCTCAAGCCTTCGACCTCGAGTAAGTTTCATATCGCTATGGCTCACGGTTCGCTCTATATCCCAGAAAAGATAGCGGAGGATGACCATGTCTTCAGGCTTGAGGATGTTAAAGCCAGCGGCATGGATTATCTGGCGCTGGGGCACTGGCACCGGGTCTATAAATGTTTGGAGAAGCCTCCAGCCTGGTATTCAGGCCCGCCGGAGTGGATACCTGACCAAAGAGAAAGAGGTGCTGTGCTTTTAGTTAGCCTTTCGGACTCCGGCGAGGTTGAGGTTGACCCCAAAATACTCGGGCTCCGTGACTATGATGAAGTAGAGATAGATATGAGTGAAATGCAAGACTTGGCGAGGCTAAAAGCGAGAATCTCCGAGGGGGCAAATCAGAATTTGGTAAGAAAGGTCACTCTTAAGGGGCTTCGCGATGCCGAACTCATAGTAAATCCTGAGGAATTGGAAACCGAGTTGGGGGAGAAATTCTTTCATCTTAGTGTTATGGATAAATCTCATCCAAAGTCAGGAGAGGTTACAGAGGATGAAGAGCGGTTGATTAGGAATAGATTTATTAAGCTAATGAAGAGGCAAATCGAGAGCTCGGAGGGGGAAGAGAGAGACATTGCTGAAAACGCCCTTCAATATGGCATAGCTCTTCTGGATGGGAAGCTAGATGCGAAGGAAGACTTGTAATGAGGCTAAAGAGAATCGAGCTCAAAAACTTCAAGAGACTTGTTGATTTTCAAGCTCAGTTCAGCCCCGGGGTAAATGTGGTCAAGGGCCCGCTAAATGAAATGGGGAAGTCCACTTTACTCGAAGGTATCATTGTTGCCCTTTTCCATAATCCTAGAAGCACTGCGAAGGAGCTTAAAGATTATGTTTCCTGGGGCTCAACAAAGCAGTGTCAAACTATCCTTGAGTTTGAGAATGAAGAGAATAGATATTTGCTTGAGAAGAATTTTGACAAAGGAACTGCCAGGCTTGTTGACGAGAATACCCGAGAGGAGCTTGATACTTTCAAAGAAATCTCGGGGAAAATGGCTGAGCTACTGGGAACTAATTCTGACGGGCTCTTTACATGCACTTCTTGTATCCGTCAAGCTCAGGTAAGTGAGATCTCATCAGGTAAGAAGGAAATTAGCGAGAGCTTAGAAGAGGTTATAACTGGAGGCGAGGAAGGCACCCTTGCCTCGCAGGTGATACAGAAGTTGGATGACAAAATCTCTGAGATTAGAAAGGGATTGGATAGGCCAGCAAAAAACCCAGGTATCCTGGCAAGCCTCAAAAACAAACTACATGATACTTCACGGAAATATAATGACGTTAGAGATGAGGTTTCCAAAGTTGAAGCGCAAAAAATCGAGCTAGTGGAAGTGAATAAGCAACTGGCTCAGGTCAAGGAAGAATATGAGAAATCCAAGGCTTGGTTGGAAAAAAATAAACAATGTAAAGAGACCGAGGCATCTATAAAGGAATTAGAACAGAAATATGATGAGGTGGAAAAGCTACTTGGCGGGATAAATGAACTAATGACCAAGCTTGAAAGGGCAAACGAGGCACTTAGGTCCATTGAAGGACTTGAAGATGAGCAACAAGTCTCGGAATTTAGAAGGAAACTGGATGCAATCCAGAATAGACGTGGGGATATCGAGAGGGACCTAGCTAGGCGAGAAGAAAAGGTAACTGAGACGAAAGATAAGCTGGACAGAAGAAAACCCCTTAGATTTTTTGGTTCAGGGAGAGGCTTAGCTACTTCGATAATCATATTGGCAGGTGGGATAATTGGAGCTTTGATTGTTTCTTCATACTTCTGGGGTTTAGCAATCTTGGGCGCGGCTCTTCTTGTCATAACCATAAGAGCGAGTCGTGCCCTCATTCGAGACAAGACTAATATTTCGGGCATTGAAGAGCGCATTCAAGAAATGAAGGAAGCTCTCGGTAAACTTGGCCAGGAAGAGAAGGAATTGCTGGCTAAGGTTAAATGTAATATGGTTGCCGAGTTCGATAAGAAGGAAGGGGATTTTAAAATTTGGCTTAAAGAGAAAAGTAGCTTAGAAGCTCAGCTAAAGGGGATGTTGAGAGGCAGGACAGTCGAAGATTTCCAGAAGCAAAAACGAGAAATAGCGAGGGATTTAGCAGTTAAGCGGGCAGAACTTACCGAGGATTTGATAGAAACACGCCTGAACCCGGAAAAATACATCGAACTAGAAAGGAAAGTTCGGAGTTTAGAAGCAAAGCAAACTGAGCTTGAGAAGCAAAATAGGCGCTGCGAAATAATCATTGAGCAGGCAAGATTTAATATAGAGGAACAAATTAGGCTGGAAGAGGAATTGGAAAGCTTTGAGGAAGCTTTGAAACAAGAAGAGAAAAAGGTGAAAGTCTATGGATTAGCCAGGGGCTTTGTATCTAAGGCGAAGGACGAGGCTCTTTCCTCAATCACTGATATTTTAAGGGGGAAAATCCAAGAGTATTTTGAAATCTTCACCAACGGCAAATATAAACAAGTGGAGGTCAAGAAGGACAACAAGGATAATTTGGAGTTCTGGATATATTCAGACGAGAAAGGCGGCCTTGCCAAGCCTGAAGAGCTAAGTGGAGGTGTGATTGATGAATTCTATCTGGCATGTCGGCTCGCCCTAGCAGAGTTGATATTTGGCGATAAGAAGTCGCCTTTGATATTGGATGACCCTTTTGTTAATTTTGACTTTGTCCGCCTGGCTAACACGCTAAACTTTTTCAAAACACTGGCCTCGGATTATCAAATCATCATATTCACGTTGAGCGATTTATATGATAAGGTAGCTGATAACATTATTTTGTTAGATGAAAAGAAGAGGCTTTTATGATGAACTTAGCACTCATCATAACAAGCGTGATTTCCATTATAGGCAGCGAAGAATGAGAGGTAAGTAAGTATGGAGTTCGATATAGCAGTTTTACCCGGCGATGGTGTTGGCCCTGAGGTAATAACCCAGGCGCTAAAGGTCTTACAGACCGTGGGTGAGAAATTCGGGCATAGCTTCCGCCTTCAAGATGGTCTCATAGGTGGCGTTGCCATAGATAATCTGGGCACAGCCCTCAACGATGAGACATTGAAGATGTGTAAACAATGTGATGCAGTGCTGCTCGGCGCAGTTGGCGGTTCTAAGTGGGATGACCCTCAAGCCAAAATCCATCCTGAAGATGGGCTTCTGGCTTTGCGCAAAGGCCTGGAGCTGTTTGCTAATTTGCGCCCCGTGAAAGTTTTCCCTATGCTGGTGAATTCTACGAATCTCAAACCGGAGGTGGTTAAGGGGGTTGACCTGGTGGTGGTCAGAGAACTCACAGGCGGACTTTACTTTGGTCAGCCCAAGAAGCAGTGGCGAACCCCGGAGGGAAGGCAGGCTGTTGATACCATGGCTTATTCCGAGATGGAAATTGAGCGCATATTAAGGGTCGGTTTTGAGGTGGCTCGCAGTCGCCATAAAAAGTTAACTTCGGTGGACAAAGCCAATGTTCTTCAGTCATCCCGGCTATGGCGGCAGATTGCTATAGAAATTTCTGCCGATTACCCTGATGTTGAGCTTCAGCATATGCTGGTTGACGCCTGTGCTATGAGGTTTATTCAGCGTCCTGCTGAACTGGATGTCTTGGTCACGGAAAACATGTTTGGTGATATTCTCACCGACGAGGCTTCAATGCTGGCTGGCTCTATGGGCATGCTCCCTTCTGCCAGCTTGGCAGGAATTCCCAGGGGGAAAATCTTCGGCATGTATGAGCCAATCCATGGTAGCGCTCCCAGTCGAGCGGGGCAAAACCTGGCTAACCCTATTGCCACTATTTTGAGCGTAGCTATGATGTTTCGCTATTCCTTTGCCCTGGAGACTGAAGCCCAGACTGTAGAAAATGCCGTCCTTGCTGCTTTAGAGAAAGATTATAGAACTTACGATATAATGTCGGAAGGCAAAATTCGGGTAGGAACAAAAGAGATGGGAGATTTTATTGCTCAAAAAGTGAAAGGTTAAGGGAATTATCCATGGCAACAGTGCAGCTTTATGATACTACTCTGAGGGATGGTGCTCAGCAAGAAGGGATTTCTTTGTCTGTCGAGGACAAGATGAAGATTTGCCAGAAGCTGGATGAACTGGGCATTGACTTCATAGAGGGTGGCTGGCCAGGTTCTAACCCTAAGGATACCGAGTTCTTCGCCCAGGCACAGAATTTGCGCTTGGCCCATTCTACCCTGGTCGCCTTTGGCAGCACCAGGCACGCGAATTCTCAGGCGGACAAGGATCTTAATCTCCAGGCCTTACTTCAAGCCAAAACCAGGGTGGCCACTATCGTAGGAAAAGCCTGGGATAAGCAGGTAACCCGGGTTCTGGAAACAACGCTGGAAGAAAACCTCAGCATGGTCGCAGATTCTATAACTTACCTCAAAGCAAAAGGGCTCAGTGTTTTCTTCGATGCCGAGCACTTCTTCGACGGATATAAGGATAACCCCGAATATGCCTTGCAGGTGGTGGTGACTGCGGCTGAAGCCGGTGCGGAATGCGTGGTTCTCTGCGATACCAATGGCGGCAGCCTGTCACGACAGATAACGGAATCTATTAAAGCTGTTCAAAAGGCAAGTCCTGTTACTTTGGGCATTCACACCCATAATGATGCCGAGCTTGCCGTAGCTAACTCCCTGGCTGCTGTTGAAGCGGGAGTTATTCAGGTTCAAGGAACCATGAATGGCTATGGGGAGCGCTGTGGCAATGCCAATCTTTGTTCCATCATACCGACTTTGAAACTTAAGATGGGCATCGACTGTGTTACTGACGAGCAGCTAAGCAAGCTCAGCGATGACTCCCGCTATATATCAGAACTGGCTAATATGCCTCATTATGATCGGCTTCCCTATGTAGGCGATGATGCCTTCACTCATAAAGGTGGGATTCATGTATCAGGCTTAATAAAATGGGAAGATAGCTACCAGCACATAAACCCGAATCTAGTGGGCAGCCGCCCGCATGTTGTTGTTTCCGAGCTGGCCGGGAAGGGAAGTATTATCTTTAAAGCTAAAGAGCGCGGACTGCCTGTCCCTAAAGGCAAAGAGATTGAGAAGGTGCTGGAGCAAATTAAGTTATTAGAGAAGCAGGGTTTTCAATATGATGTTGCCGAGGCATCCTTCGACCTTTTACTCCGCCGGGCTCAGCCCGACTACCAGTCACCTTTTGAGCTGGTTGACTTCATAATCGTGGTGGAGAAACGGCGCCGCCCACCCACCAGAGGCAATCAAGAAGAGTCATTGTCGGAAGCCACTATCAAGGTCAAGGTGGATAACAAGGTGGTGCATACGGCTGCTGAGGGCGATGGCCCGGTCAACGCCCTCGACCAGGCTCTGCGCAAAGCTTTACTACAGTTCTATCCTGGCTTGAGTGCTGTAAAACTTATTGATTATAAGGTGCGCATCCTCGAAGAAACCGCAGGCACTGCATCGCAGGTTCGGGTGCTCATTGAGTCCAGTGACGGCCGGGAAAACTGGCGCACGGTAGGCAGCTCCACTAACATCATCGAAGCCAGCTGGCTGGCCCTGGCCGACAGCATCGAATACTGGCTGATAAAACAGGCTGGGAAAGCAAAGGGCTGACTTTTATTGTATGTCTGTGCCCATCCTACAAAATTGCCTCTTAAAAGAAAAGGAAGAGACCGCTATGGATAAGCCAATGTCCAATTTTGATTTTCAATTCATGTCGGTGGGCTACAAATTTCGCGATTTCTTCTTGCCCCGCAAGGATATCTTAGAGGAGGTGGGGATAAAACCGGGATTTCATGTGCTCGATTATGGCTGTGGACCCGGGAGTTACATAGTTCCCTTGGCAGAACTGGTAGGCGAGTCGGGGAAGATTTATGCCCTGGACATCCATCCACTGGCAATTCAGAAGGTTAAGGATATCGCCTCAAAAAAGCGACTGGCGAATGTGGGAACTATTTGCTCCGACTACCAAACCGGGTTGCCGGATAATAGCTTAAATGTGGTTCTATTATACGACGCCTTTCACCACTTGAGCGACCCAGACGTGGTACTAAAGGAGCTACATCGGGTATTGAAACCGGATGGAATCCTATCCTTCAGTGACCACCATATGAAGGAAAAGGAAATAGTGGCTGAGGTAACAAAGAGCGGTTTGTTCAGGCTATCGAGAAAAGGCCAAAGAACGTATGCTTTCTTGAAAAAGGACTAGTACTGGGTAATAAATTCTTAGGGCAAACCCCTGTCCCACTAGGCGGATAAAAACCCTCCGTCAACGGCTATGAGTGCTCCGTGAACATAACTGGACAAATCACTGGCAAGAACTAAAGCGATACGGGCCACTTCATCTGGCTGTCCGCCTCTTCTCAATGGCAATCTCATTGCAAACTCGATGCCTGTCTTAAGGGGGCCCGTCTTAAACCGGGCAACTTCTTTGGCGACGGCCTTTGTTCCCGGAGTCGTTATGCCGCCGGGTAAGATTACATTTATCCTGAAACCATTTCTGCCGTACTGTTTGGCCAGAGCTTTTGTCAGGGCAATAACTCCTGTCTTGCTAATGTCGTAGGGAATCAAATCTTCTGCGATAGGCACAATGGCTTCAATAGAGCCGATGTTTATAATCACCCCTCCTCTCTTTAATCTCTTCCTTATCATATACTGGCACATCAAAAGAGCTGATCTTAAATTTATATCTATTACCTTCTTAAGGAAAGCATCATCTACTTCCAGGAAATTCTTGAAAGGATATATTCCGGCGTTATTTACCAGTATGTCAGGCTCTTTTCCATTTAGTTCTTCCCATAGAGCATCTACTTCCTCTTCCCTGGAAAGATCCACTTTATGAATGTCTATTTCCGACTCGAACCGTGCAAGCTCCTTTTTTACGAGTCCCAGCCCTTTGATGTTCATATCTACGAGGTCTAAATCCGCACCCGCTTCTGCAAACCTGTAGGCCATTGCCCTGCCGATACCAACGGCAGAACCGGTAATCAAGGCTCTCTTCCCTTTCAAGGAGATAAGTTCAGATAAGGGCTTCAATGCTTTCATAGCGTCAAGCTATTTGTCGCGACTTGTACCTTCCATTATACTACTACTGAAAGCATTATTCGAAGGCTGTTACAAATACTGAAAATGACTCTCGGTTTAGCACCTGGCATTTAGCCAGTTCAGAACAAGATCCATTGCTGCCTTTTCCAGACGCATTCTGTGCCTGGCACCGGCTACTATTTTTAACTCTTTGGGCTCTTTAGCTTTCTGGTAGAGCTTATGTGCGTGCTCCAGGGGTATTAATTCGTCGGCATCTCCATGGACCAAAAGCAGAGGGCGGGGAGAAATTTTATCAATCCACTTGATTGGAGAAACGGTCTCAAATCCCCTTTGCCATTCCTCTATTGAAGGTGGAAAATCTTTATCCCTGATTGACCCGATTTGGCGAAACCGTTGGATGGTGTCCGGAGGCGTTTCTTTCTGAGAGAGAGAACGAAAATCCGCAGGACAGGCACAGGTTACCACTGAAGATACCCTGGGGTCATGGGCGGCGGTATAAACGGAAACCGCTGCCCCTCCGCTAAATCCGAGTAAGCAAAAACGAGTCTTATCTACCTCCTTAAGGCTATACAGGAAATTAAGAGCGGCTTGTAAATCTCGACTCCAGCCCAGGATATCTAGATTACCCTCGCTCATTCCCGCCCCTCGGAAGTTAAAGATTAAGGTGGCGAAGCCGGCACGGCAGAAGCGCTGCGCCAGTAGTGTATAGCCCCTGTCGGTGGGGTCGGGGGGAGCAGCCGGAATGCCATGGCAGATGCACAAGGTGGGATGGCCCTTGTCCCCTGACGGAATATGGAACTCGCCGACAAGCTCAAGCCCATCGGATTTCAGGCGAATTTCTCTTACCTTCATCCTTTAAGGGTCAAAAATAATAGATTCGCCTTCTCCTCCTGACAATGAGACCGGCTGCGAGCCCCAGCAATAAACCTCCAAGGTGAGCCTGCCAGGCTATATTGGGAAGGAAAGAAAGGAGGAAGAAAATTATGATTGCTACCCAGAGCGGTATTGGGACAGGGATGAAAAGTATAAAAACTGGCACTCTGGGGACTATTACCGCCAGTGCTCCACCAAGGGCGAAGACGGCTCCCGAGGCTCCTATACCTGTTGAAAATGGGTTAGCGAGAAGGACGAAGAGAATGTTCCCCGCCAGCCCTCCGAGAAAGAATACCGCCAGGAAGCTTTTCTCTCCCGCTGCCCGAATGAAGAAGCTTCCCAGGAAATACAGGCTTATCATATTGAATAGTATGTGCCAAAGGCTGCCGTGGACAAATATGCTGCTTATAATGGTCCAGGGTTGTTGTGATAGCAGCGCGGGTGTCAAACCCAGAGAATTGATTACTGACACTGGCCTTGCCAGAGTGATTATGAAGATTACGACATTTAGAGCTATTAAAAACCACAGGACATTTAAATTGACGGCGCGATAAGTTCGCATCACGCAATTATAAGTTAAATCTGGCTTCTGGTTCAACAGGTTGCCTCAATGGGCTGGTGAGTTGTAATGTGTTATAATATCCGGCGCAGTAAGTTTATAGTAGGGAAGTTATTCAGGCTGGCAGGATATTTTCTTTGCGGGAATTTTAAGTGAGCGAGCAAAGTCCAGAGCAAAAACGAACACTTCCCCCCATAGTTATAGTGGGCATAATTCTGGCAGCCCTCTGCGGTATCTCATTGTACATACGCATAGCCCTGCCTTATGACCACATTTTTGTCAATGGTGGGGTCTGGTTCCGAGAGACCGATGCCTATTATTACATGCGCAACATAGAAAATCTGTTCTATAACTTTCCCCACTTCAATTCCTTTGACCCCTACATGCTCTTCCCCGGTGGTGGTGGAGGGCTTGTTCGACCATTCTTCCCCTGGCTTATCGCTGGCATTATTCGGCTTATTAGCGTGGGGACACCGACTCTACATCACATGGAAGTAGTGGCCGCTTACATGCCCGCGATTCTGGGCACTCTGACGATCTTCCCGGTGTATTTTATCGGCAAGGAGCTGTTTAACCGCTGGGTGGGTGTAATTTCAGCTGCCCTGGTTGTCATCTTGCCTGGCGAATTGCTGCATCGTTCCCTGCTTGGCTTTACCGACCACCATGCAGCGGAGGTTTTGTTTAGCACCGTGGCCATACTCTTTCTGATAATGGCCATTAAACGGGCTCGAGAAAGAGAGATTTCCTTCGGCCACATTCTACGTAGAGACTGGTCAACTATCACCAAGCCTCTCGTCTATACCCTGCTCGCTGGCGTCTTCCTGGGTATTTATCTCCTTACCTGGACAGGTGGGTTGCTGTTCGTCTTCATTATATTTGCTTACCTGGTGATTCAGTTCATAGTGGACCACTTAAGACATAAATCGAGTGACTATCTATGTATTGTCGGCACTCCTCTTTTCCTCATTGCCTTCCTCATGCTTCTTCCGGTATTAGGCAAGAGCGGCCTGGATACCGTTTATCTTGTAGCTATGCCAATCGCCATAGTGGTGCCCATAATCTTAAGTATTATCTCACGACTCATGGCAGGCAGGGCTTTGAAGCCTGTTTACTATCCCTTGACCTTGCTGGGACTGGCCGTCATTGGTCTTGTTACTTTTCATGCTATAAATCCATCTCTGTTTCAGTCCATACTCGAAAAATTTAGCATCTTCGTCCCGGGCGGCGCTATGCTGACTGTTTTGGAAGTGCAGCACCTGAGCCCAAGAATAGCCTGGGCCAACTTCACCACATCCTTCTTCATCTCATTTATTTCCTTTATCATGCTTATTTATCTCGTTATTAAGGAAAAAAGTGCCGACAAAACACTGTTTCTGGTATGGAGCATAATAATGTTGATGGCAGTCCTGGGGCAGCGCCGCTTCGGTTACTACTATGCCGTGAATGCCGCCTTGCTCACAGGGTATTTTTCCTGGAAAATGCTGGACCTCGCTGGCTTACGCAAATTACTGACTAAATCTAAAGAAGTAGTGGGAGCGGTTAAAAAATTCAAGAAGAGGGAAAAGAAAGCCAGGGAAAAAGCAAAGCCAAAAACATTTACGCAGCCCAGAGGCGTCTGGGCACGGGTCATCGTTGTCGGAATAGTCATATTTTTCGTGGTCTTTTTCCCCAATATTGGCATAGTCAAAGCACTTGCCAGCACCCCAAATGCTATTATGAACGAGGGGTGGTATAGCGCGTGCCAGGAGCTAAAAGATATCAGCCCCGACCCCTTCGGTGACCCCGAATTCTATTATGAGCTATACCCGCCACGGGATGAGTTTGAATATCCCGAGACTGCCTATGGTGTAATGTCGTGGTGGGACTATGGCTACTTTATAATGCAAATTTCCCATCGCATACCTAATGCCAATCCCGGCCAGGCTGGGGCTGTCAATGCTGGCAAGTTTTTAACTGCTCAGAACGAAAGCTCAGCCAATGAACTCGCGGACAGGTTAGGTTCGAAATATGTGATGATTGACTATGCAATGCCGGTTTCAAAGTTCTATGCCATGGTAGAGTGGGCTGGTGGGGGCGGAAGCGTGGATGAGTTTTACGAAGTTTATTACCAGCAAACGCAAGAGGGCAATCTATCAGCAGGAATTTTATACTACCCCGCTTACTACCAATCCATTGTGGCCAGGCTTTATAACTTTGATGGCAAGGCTGTGGTTCCCACGGAATCGCTGGTTATTACCTACACAGAGGAAGTGAGTCCGGGAGGAATGAGCTATAAGCTGATTACCAATGCCTGGAACTTTGCTACTTATGAAGAAGCCGAGGCCTATGTCGGGAACCAGACGTCTGCAAATTATAGAATAGTAGGCACCAACCCCTTTAGTAGCCCCGTGCCTATCGAAGAGTTGGATAGCTATGAGCTCGTCTACTCATCCGGGGCCACAACATCAGCAACAACTGTGAAGGTTTTTGAGTATCTTGGCTCAGGTAAGTCCTGAGTAAAAACACAGCCGTCATTACCGGTCGGGCGGGATTTGTGGCTTTCATTTTATAAGCTTGGAATCCAGATGTTACAAACTGTTGTATTATGCTAAACTTGAAGTTGCTGGATATGAAGGAGAGGTGACCTTGTTAGGACTGGAAGAGAAAATCAGGGATAAGTCGGCTATCGTAGGTATTGTTGGAATAGGCTACGTCGGACTTCCCCTGGCTGTCGCCTTTGCCATGGCGGGCTTCAAGGTGCTGGGATTCGACATCCGGCAAAAAAACGTGGATTCGGTCAACCGGGGCAACTCCTATATTGCCGATGTTTCCGATGACAGCCTCTCCTCGGTAGTGACCAGGAAACTCCTGGAGGCAACCACGGACCAGAGCCGCATTGGTGAGGTAGATGCCATCTGTATCTGTGTTCCCACTCCGCTGACCGCGACGAAAGACCCTGACCTTTCCTACGTGATTCACGAATCCGAGGCGATATCAAAATATCTCCGGTCCGGACAACTTGTTGTTTTAGAAAGCACCACCTACCCCGGCACCACCAAACAGGTGGTACTGCCCAACTTGGAGTCATCGGGGCTTCGATGCGGCATCGATTTCTACCTGGCTTATTCGCCGGAGCGTGTCGACCCGGGCAGCAAGGGCTATAATGTCAAAAACACCCCTAAAATCGTCGGCGGCATAGACCCCCAGTCCACCCAGCTAACTCAGCTTCTTTATTCCCAGATTGCGGGCACGGTAGTCCCGGTCTCATGTCCCGAGGCGGCTGAGATGACCAAGGTCTTTGAGAACGTCTTCCGCAGTGTGAACATCGCTCTGGTCAACGAGCTTGCCCGTCTTTGTGAGAGGATGGACTTAAGTGTCTGGGAAGTTATTGAAGCCGCTTCTACCAAGCCTTTCGGCTACATGCCCTTCTATCCTGGCCCCGGCGTCGGTGGGCACTGCATCCCGCTCGACCCCTATTACCTGGCGAACAAAGCCCGGGAGCTCGATTTCCATACTAGGTTCATCGAACTCGCCGCCGAAATCAACGAGCACATGCCTTATCACGTCGTTTCTAGCATTCTCGAAGCCTTAAGTGTCAGAGGCAAAAGCTTGAGTGAGGCTAAGGTGCTTGTCCTTGGCGTAGCTTACAAGAAGGATGTTGAAGATACCAGGGAGTCTCCTGCATTGAAAATAATTCAGCTTCTTCGTGAAAAAGGGGCTGAGGTGAGCTACAACGACCCTTATGTACCCCGGATTCATGTGCCCGCAGGCGATATGAAATCGGTGGAACTCAGTAAGGAGTGCCTGGCCTCGATGGACTGTGTCGTCATAGCCGCTGACCATAGTTGTTACGATATGGGGGAAGTAGCCAGCCGCGCCAGACTGGTATTCGATACGCGCGGAGCCACCAGGGGGCTAAAAGACGATAATATCGTCAAGTTGGGCGAGTAATATGGTCCAAGCAGGTTCCAAACTCAGCAGACCCAACGAACTCAATAACTGCTATAATATGCTGAATCATGAAAGTAGTCCTCGTTTGCGGCGCCAGGCCAAATTTCATGAAGGTTGCCCCTCTGCTCAGGGCGATAGCCAAACACAACGGACTCAGCAAACCCAATAAACTCAACAAACTCAACGAACTCAAGGAACCCAAAGAACTCCCCATCACTCCCATTCTTGTCCACACCGGTCAGCACTACGACTATGAAATGTCGCAGGTCTTCTTCCAGGATCTGGAGCTGCCCAAACCCGATGTTTATCTCGGAGTTGGCTCAGGTACACATGCCGAGCAGACAGGCAAAGTGATGATTGAGTTTGAGGAAGTGCTGTTGAAGGAAAAACCTGATTTAGTGGTGGTGGTCGGCGATGTCAACTCCACCTTGGCTGCTGCCTTAGCTGCCGTTAAACTCGATATCTCCGTAGCTCATGTCGAAGCTGGTTTACGCTCTTATGACCGCACCATGCCCGAGGAGATAAACCGTCTTCTCACCGACCAAATTTCGGATTATCTCT
>Ga0315544_1001821_pt1 | contig 15921 bp, 13 predicted proteins | sample SalMarSW160130MG_2_FD_202543 | JGI IMG/M metagenome (GOLD analysis project Ga0315544, IMG submission 202543) | Salt marsh sediment microbial communities from the Plum Island Ecosystem LTER, Massachusetts, United States - Salt Marsh Sediment SW1601-130 ... | reverse complement strand
GGTTCAACTATAAACTTTTCCAGATAGATTCTTCCGTCACCGAAGGCAGCTTCGGCTTCGGCACGTGCTGCGCTAAATGCCGAGCGCAGACTAATATCATTATGGACAGCTCTCATCCCTCGTCCGCCGCCGCCGGCAGCAGCTTTTATTATTACGGGGTACCCAATTTTGCTCGCCAGTTTTAGCGCCTCGGATTCATTTTCGATAGCACCATCGGAGCCGGGCACTACCGACACATCCGCCTTGCGCGCCAGCTCGCGCGCCTGGATCTTGTCGCCAAGCAATTGCATTGCCTCAACAGGCGGGCCAATGAATATTATTCCGCACTCCCGACATATCCGCGCAAAGTTTATGTTCTCGGCCAGAAAACCATAACCGGGATGAATTGCCTCAACGTCCGTAATCTCGGCGGCACTTATAATACGAGGGATATTTAGATAACTTTCGGCACAGTCGGGCGGCCCAATACAAACGGCCTCATCAGCAAGCTGCAAGTATGGAGCATCTTTATCCGCCTCGGAATAAACTACCACTGCTTCAATTCCAAGCTCGTGACAGGCACGGATGATACGCAGGGCTATTTCGCCACGATTTGCTATAAGAATTCTTGAGAACATAATTCAATTTACTATTTATTATTGACTATTTACTATTGTTCTGGCGTCCCTGATTTCTGTCCTTCTTCTCAATAATCAAATATTAGTCCGGTTTGAGCTTGAAAAGCACCTGGCCAAATTCAACAGCCTGGCCATTGGTTACAAGTATTTCAGTAATCGTTCCGCTTTTCTCGGCTTTTATTTCATTCATAACCTTCATTGCCTCGATTATGCAAACGACCGTCTGCGGACTGACTGTGGAACCGACTTCCACATAATGCTCAGAATCGGGGCTTGGCGTCGCATAGAATGTCCCAACGATAGGTGATTTTATCTCCACCAAGTCCTCCGCACTCTGTTCGGCTTGCGAGGTGTAAGTTTGAATCAAAGCCTCAGTACCTCCGGTGTGGACAGGTGCGGCGCCAGGTTCCGGCCTCATCGTCGGCATAGCACTTACAGCTTGCGCCACGTGGGATTGAGGCTGGTGGCGCTTTAGAAAAATCTTGTCGTCACCATGCTTTATCTCGACCTCAAGAAGCTCGTTCTCTTTCATTATCTCAATGATTTCTTTTATTTTCTTCAAATCATTATCATTTTCCGCCATCGCCGAATCCTTTCCTTGCAACGTGAATCGCTCTGGTCTGGGCGAAGCCCGCCGTAGCCCGACAATCCGGATGAGTATAACCAAAAGGGGCGTTTTTGCAAACAATTTTTGGCACACCCGCGAGACGGGTGTGGCCGGATTTTTTGGCAAGCGATTTTGGCCTTTCGGAATCCGCCTACGGCGGACAAGATTGGGTTTGTTTTGGGTTTGTTTGGGTTTGTTTTTTTGGGCCGGAAGGCGGTTTCATTTTCATAATCCTTTATAATATATAAGTTTGCGTTCATTTTGGGCCTTTAACGAAATTGGGTTTGTTTATTCGGACTGTGAAATCATCTTTTTTTCTGTAATACCTTGTTAAAGTTAAGTTTGCGTTCATTTTGGCTTTTTTGAAATTGGGTTTGATTGGGTTTGTTTTTTTGCCCCGCCAGCGGGATAAAATTTTGATAATCCTTTGTATCATAGATATTTATATAAAATTGGACATTTAGTGAATTGGGTTTGTTTTGCATAAAAAGTAGCTGATTTGTAGAGGATTCTCTACAGACGTAGAGGGGAATTTCGTCAAACGGATGCGCAGCTCGTTTCGGTTGCGTTAAGCGTGTTTCGTACTGGTTATCGGGGTAACGGGTTATCAGGCAGTGATTATCAGGGTATCCGGTTATCAGGGCGATCCCTTCTTTCTTTTTGAATATTGACTATTTACTATTGACGAATCACGAATCTGGGCTGGCTGGCTCTAAGTATTTGGCCGCTTTTTGCCGGAGGCGAAAAAGTGGCGCCTCTATAATTAGAGCTACCTGCACTTTTGATGCGAAAAAAGTCCTCGATTCTCGATTCGGGATTCTCGTAACTCGATTTGGGAAAGTAAGTTAGAAATTTTTTAAGAATTTTGATTTTTGTTCTGAGGTATCAGCGTTTTTGATTGATTTTTCACTAATATTTTACATATTTTAAACCACGGATTGCGCGGATTGAACGGATTAAAGAAGTTAAAAAATAGCCACAGAGGGCACAGAGGACGCAGAGAAAAAAGTTTATCAGGTAATCAGGTAAACAGGAAGTGGATATCAGGGGAACAGGATAACAGGGAGTATAGCGTGCAGCGGATAGGGATGCTGGATGCTGGATGCTGGATTCTTGAGTGGATTAGAGATTAGAGATTGGCTTTTGTGGTTTACCGGGAAAGAGATAAGCAACTTAGATGCAAATGGTTTGTCGAATTGCCCAAAATTAAGTGATAATACAAGGATTAAAACGGTTGGAGTTTATTGGGGATAGTCACCGTTTTTGCGTACTGTCCTCAGCCATTAATAGGTGGCTGTCCCTAGTTTCCTAGTTTTGACTAGTTTTGACCTAGTTTTGACCAAGAAACTTCGCCCTTGGCTTCAGGTATCAGAGTATAACCGCCACGGGTAATATATACTCCAGATGTCAGATTTTAAAGAAAAAAACCAGGTCGAAACGTGCGGTTTATAGCAAACTCAACAAATACATAAAAGAGGCCATATCAGAGCAAAAAAAGCTCGATGAATAAGCGAAATGAGAAGGAAAAAATAGAACATACAACTCATAAGACAAGATGGATCCAAAAAAAGCTATTTCTGATACTGATAACTGCGACTGTCCCTTGTCGCCGTTTTTCACAGGAAAAATGAGCGTTTTTCAAGGAATTTTTTGATAAATAATGAAGGTTATTTACAATTTTTAGCCGTATTTATTGAATTTTTCTAATTAATCTGGCTTTTAAGATTGATTTATGCTCGCATATAAGGGAATTTAGCAGTATAGTAAAGTCGCATTTAAGTGAACCTGAGCACCGGCACCTATCGCTAAAGGTTTTTTAGTATATTCTATTCGTATCAGAGTTGAGGGTGAAAATCGCCGAAATAAGAAAGTATAGTTTTTTATTTATTATGTAATCGGATTAGTAAGTCACAGATGAGTTAAAGGAGGTTGTTATGGCTGCGTCACATGGGCAAATGGAATGTAAGCTATATCCCAGCTTTTTTTCTGGTGAGGTGGTTTTTCAGGTTGACACAAAGATTGGACAAAGCTACGAAGGCGTAGCCCCAAAGCACTATGTTGAACCCAGTACCCAACCAACAAAGGATGGTGTAAATGGCCAAGTTAAAGTACGTGTTTTAGGTAATGGTGCGAATGAAGCGCGGGTTTTTGTGCCCGATGGCCAAATCTTGATTGTTTCGGCGGATAAGGTTCACGAAACATAGGAGATTATCGTGTATCTATCTGACATTGATTTACGCCAGGCTATAGAATTTGGCGATCTCATCGTAAATCCCCCACCTACTGAAGAAATAGGACCTACGTCGATAGATTTACATTTAGGCCGTGTAGAAGAGGCTGCTGTTTGGGATTGTGAGGCTCTTGCTGCGCACAATAAGTCTTTAGGATTTCCGCCAAGAGAATTGAATGTGGCAAGGATGACATACGGTACTGTTTCTCGGCAATACATGGTCCCACCTCCTCGTGAAGCCGACGTCGGGGATGGTCTCGTGTTTAGGCGGGAGGATTCCATTATCATTCGCCCTCTTGGTTTTGTCGTGTGGCAAACAGAAGAAATAGTTGGCACTCCCGATGAAAATCCTAAATATATTTGCTTCATCGACGGCAAGAGTACACGTTCCCGTACTGGCTTAGTTGTACATTTGACCGCTCCAACGATTCATGCTGGTTGGAGCGGCAATATAACACTTGAGATGACTAATTGCGGTCCATTGGATTTGGTTCTTAATGCTGGGGATGCTGTTGCGCAGCTCACGGTGGCCAAAATTACTCAACCCCCCGCGTTGAATGTTAAACTGTATGAATCAGCAACGCATGGGCAAACAAGTATTCATGGTGCTGAACCCGATACTTCTTCCTCTTAATTTTCTTCTTTTTCATTAATTTCCCATCCCATGTTTTTTATCTTTATTTGTGCTTTAACTACATACTTCCGAAAATTTTTGCTATATAGGGTGTGGTTAGAAAATCTCTCAATAAACTCAATTCTATCCTGACATCACTCTGAAAAAGTGCATTTATAGCTCAGAATTAAATATTTTTACTTAAAGTTTTGGCTTTCTTTTTTATTTTTGATTTACTATATTTTTTAATCATTCGTTTTGAAATTTCTAAAGTATATTCTGTGACTGCTTTGAAATATTTCTTGAGACCTATACGATTAATATTAATTTCGCTACTTATTTTGAGTTTCAACCAGGGACATGCCGTAGAGAGCTTTCTATCAACAATTCCTCTTCGATGGATTATTACATGTCGTATTTGCTGTAATTCAAGCAAATCTCGTCTATAAGTTTCTTTCAATCCACCTCCTAATCCAAAAATATTTAATAGGGATTCAAAACGTCCTATTCCTTTTCGTTGGGAAGCCGCGAATTGATGTTCAAGCTCTCGTATTATGAAATAGCTCCGCTCTTGAGGATCCAAATCTTCAAAATCACCCAATGGTATTTTTATCTTTCTTATTTTGTCGTTTTCCTTAATCTTCTGGTCATATAATAATATATTTGAAATGAGAATATGAACGAAGGATTCAAGTATCGACCAGAGTAATACAAGTGTTTGATAATGAATCAACAACAGTCCTTTTGATAACAGGTCTTTGGCTTGAGTTGCCTCTCGTTCAGCCTCACGAAGATTTAAATCTACTTCCATAGTTTTCGCCATTTTGTCAAGATGTGAATCAAGAGAAGCATTATCAAGTTTAGACCAGTCAGCCACCCGGCTCTTTGAAAAATCTTCATCTACATTTTTCTTTAGCTTCCGGAGAGCATCTGGTCTGGTTTTTATCAGACCAATTCCACTTACTGATAGTTCATATGTTTTTGACAATTCATCTAATCGCTGACCACACACTTCAAATGGCTGCATCAAACCATACTTCAATCCTTTTTTGGTAGAAGACCTTTTGCGTGAAGTTTTTGTTTTGCTTGTTTTCTTCTTAGAAGTTCTTTTCTGGGTAGACTTAGTTTTACGAGTTGTCTTCTTTGAAACCTCTTTGGACATCATGCAGCCTTTACAAGTCCTTTATATGACCTAAATTCATTGGAAGTCAATCATTAGATTATAAAATGTTCTATTATCAAGTCAAGATAGGTCTATTCAAACTTCGGGATATACTCATAACCCGAAAATACGAACCAACGTTACAACCTGGGATATCCGCTGCCTAAGTCAAATCACTGTAATAAGTATTTGCTCCTAATGCACTAAGCAATCTCATTGGGCACGATGTTATCTGTAATTGTTTTAATAGAATTATGTTATCGTAATTCAGACAATATCTTATTTTATTTTACATTCCTGGTGAGAATGCGGTGAGGTGCCGGCAATGAGAGAGAGCTCAATCCTATTTTAGAGATATTCGCTGAGGTTTGTGGATAAATATCTTTGATTTGCGAAAAAAAAGTGTGTGAACAGCTTATAATCATTTAATATATCGCAATGACATAATCCGTTTAGTTGAGGTACTTAAAAACAATGCCCTATACTAACCAAGTTGGAAAGGAGCTGGTATGAAACAGTTACAATCAGCAAAAACGATGGATATATCGCGGCGGAACTTCCTGCAAGCGGTGGGCAGCACAGCAGCGGGCATTTCGTTGAGCTCCAAGGAGTTACTTGGCTCTGGAGCTTCTACAGAGAGCAGGGCCCGGCAAAAGGGGCCTGCTATAGTGCGTGGGGCCTTTGTATATCCTCCAACCGAGTCTCTAAGAAAAGTCGGTTATTATAGCTGGCCGGGGTCCAGTTTCGATGCCGAAGGTCGTCAAAGGCAATATATGGACAGGATTAAAAGAATGGAACGAAAGCTGGGGATGCGCATCTCGATGGACAAACGGGCGCTCGATGATGCAGCGAGTGTAAGCCGGTTTATCAACGAAGTTAAACAATCAAAACCCGATGGGTTGCTGCTTATACCCTTCAAGAAAGGCCATTGGGGACACGTTACTCGCATCGTTGAAGAAGCAGGAATTCCCACGGTTGTCCTTGCCACACTGGGTATTCTGCTCGTTGGGCACATCAATCAGCTCCACGAAAAGTCCGGGGTGTATCTGATAAACTCGCTGGATAATCTCGATGCAGTCGAAGAGGGGATGAAGATGATTCAAACGGCGCGCTGGATGAGGGAAAGCCGTATCGTCAACATAAGAGGGTCAGAAACAAAAGAAACCACGGTGCCCCATCTTGGAACGCAGGTATGGACAGTGCCGCACACGAAGTTTTATGAGGAGTTTAAGCGTACCAAGATCACGGATGCCGTGAAAAGTCTCGCCCAGGCATATTTGAAAAATGCCGAAAAGGTGGTCGAGCCCACCAAAGCTGACATACTCGAGGCCGCAAAAACATATTTCGTCCTTAAACGAATTATCGAGACGGAAAAAGCTGACGCTTTGATGATGGACTGCCTGCCGGGGCTTAGCAGACCACACAAGCATCCCCCGCCCTGTATGGGCTTTATGAGTTTGAGGGACGAAGGTATCGCTGCCGGCTGTCAAGCTGACCTTAACGCAACGCTGACGTTGATGTTGGTGCAGCAGCTCTTCGACAAACCCGGATTTCAGCAAAACGCTTCGATGGAGACGGAGAAAAACCACTATTTCGGTGCACACTGCACCTGTGCCTCTAAGCTGAGCGGTACAACCGGCCCTTCCCAGCCTTACATCTTAATGAGCCATGCTGAAGCGGGCTGGGGCTGTGTGCCCCGAGTGCTCTGGCGCATCGGCCAAGAGGTCACAATTGCCCAATATCTTTCAGTAGAAACACCGCAAATGTACCTCTATAGCGGACAGGTGATAGGCTGTCCGGACATCCCGCGGACGGGCGGCTGCCGTACGAACGTAGAGATGACCATCAACGAGGTGGATGATGTATGCGATGTCAAAGGTATGCACCAGATTATATTTTATGGTAATTATGCCCGAGAGCTGCGAATTTTCTGCCAACTATATGGCATCAAGGTCGTCACTTAAGAGGGCGAAAAATAAAAACCTGATTCTCTGGTTTTGTGTCCCGGGTCTAAGGAAGTATTTCAAGGGCCACCACTGTAATATCATCAACTTCAGATGGTTCGATTTTTTGATTATGGGCAAGGATGTTAAGTCTGTCTATCATCTCAATAACAGACAAATCTTTGACTTCGCAAAATTCTTCGCTGAAACCAAATCCGGTATTGTCATCGAACTTGCCTATGAAGGGCTCGGCCCCATCGGAATACAGCAGCAGCTTATCGCCGGGCTGAAGCTGCACGGTCTGCTGGGTGTATTCGGCCTGTTCAAAAACTCCCAGCAGCGAGCCTCGTATTTCGAGCTGTTCGGGCTGCTGTCCGGGTCTGATAAGGATTGGATATGGATGTCCGGCCCGGGCGTATGTGAGCTGTAGTGTTTTTATATTTAAAAGACAATAACAACAGGTGGCAAACTGATAACCGGAGAGTTTCTGTGCCGCCATTCGCATATTCAGATTTTTTATAACCTCCGTCGGTGGGAATATGCGGTAATTACTCTCGTATGTCTCTCGCATAAGCAAGGCCTGCTTAAGAAAGATTGTCAGCAGTGCTGCCGGCATGCCATGCCCCACGACATCAGCTACATAAAAGCCGATGTGCTGCTCATCAATACGGACGATATCATAAATATCACCCGAGACCCACTCTGCCGGCATAAAAATCGTAGCCCACTGCACCTCATCAGTATTTGGCAGCTGGGTTGGGAGAAAATCCTGCTGCACAAGACCGGCTAAACGAAGCTGCTCTGCCAGATTATCTGCGAGGGTTTTTGTTGTAGCAAGCTGCTCGGCCAGTCTATTCTTGTGAATTCTCAGCACATGCTTTCGTGGAACTAAAGGTTTTGTCGTAATTCCATAACTTTTTTTACGAAAAGCAAGATTAGCACTTACTTTAAGCCACAGCTCATCTATGGAAACTGACTCCAAGGTGTTAATCATAGAGAAACTCGTCCTTGACGGGGAAATTGAAAAACTTTTAACGGGCATCTCCGGGCGGTCTGTGAGTAAAATCATGCCAATATTTTCCATCTCAAGTGATTCGATTATTCGGGCCAATTGCTGCTGCTGCGAAACGTCCGATTCTTTCATATCTATAATGACGGTCCCAATCAAATCGAGCTTGTCGCGTACTCTGGAAAACTTGTCTATCGGAAGAGTATGGTAAGAAAGCTTCCTCTTCTTCAAAAGTCGCTTTATTTCAGACGGGATGTGGCTTTTATTTGTCAGATACAGAACATCCGTATAGCTTTTTTCCAGCTCAATAGCAGTTAGTAATTTTACTTTTTCCATTTTCACCCGTTCTTCTTATCGTATTATGAGACCTTGAACAAAGAGCCACTTGCCGCCGCCGGCATTTAACTGAACGATTGGCCGTTAAATACCGTTCACTAACAACTGTTTGCTATCCATAAGCTAATTTCGGCTTGTTAAGGGCGGTACTTTGGATTTTTTTTGCCTTTTTCCACTGTTGCAAAACCGGCATAATTCATACGGGCTGCAAAGATACGGGGGAACAAAGTAAACTACTACCGCCTGAAGGCGAGGGATTTTCTCCCATTCCCCTAATGGGACATTAAAATTTGTTCGGAGTGTGAGAATGAAAGAACGAAAATTACTAAACTATAGTTCAAGCATCCTCGATGCTTGTCCGGCCCAAACCTTCTATTAACCGGCGAAGATTGCCGAGCCGATGCGAAGGATGGTTGCCCCCTCTTCGACGGCAACTTCGTAGTCTGAACTCATACCCATACTCAGCTCTGTAAACTGCCGGTCGACAATTTTTTCGCCGCGCATCTCGATAAATAATTCTCTTGCCCTAACAAAACAAGCTCGAACAACGTCCTTATTATGGGTCAATGGTGCCATTGTCATCAGACCGACGAGTTTTAAGTTCGGCAGGGTCTCTATCTGCTCAGCCAGATGCGTTGCCGCGCCTACCGGCACACCGTATTTTTGCGGTTCGTTGGAAGCGTTGACTTGCAGAAGCACTTTTGGGCATAAGTTTAGTTTTGCCGCTGAGGTGTTTATTTCTTCGGCCAGCCGAAGTGTATCCAGCGAATGTATCAGAAAAGCTATAGGTAAGACGTGGCGGACCTTATTGCGCTGCAGATGACCAATCATATGCCAACCGACCTTTTCCGGCAGGCCCAAATCACCATCAGGTCCCTGTAAAAATTCAGCCACCTGGGTGGAAACTTTTATAAGCTGCTGAACGCGATTTTCCCCCAGGCTGGTGAAACCCAGACGAATAACCTCTTTTACGGCTTCGATGGTAGCGGATTTTGTTACAACGACAAGTTTTACCTCACCGGGGTCTCTGCCAACGCGGGCACAGGCAGAGCTAATGGTGTCTTTTACACGCTCTATTCTCTCCGAAATTTTTGCCATAGCTGAAGAGTCAAAAACTAAAAAAAATCAATTCACCACAAACTAAAGACGTATTCAAAATATCAATCTGTGAAAGTTTTTGCCAGCATAAAAGCTATCACTGTGAAAATTTTGACGGTTTTTTTCATCTACCAGGCAAATATTCGTTAAACAACAGCTTCCAAGACTTATCGGTCTTAATCAGCTCCAATAAGCGTAAGTATTCAAGCCATTTGGCTTTATGATTTCTGCTGAGATAGAATAATGTTCCCAAAAAAATCAAAAAAAAACGATTTTTAACTTGCATTTTATCGCCATAATGTGTATACTAATCTTGTTAAGGTAATATGGGGTGGACATAAACCCCTTGATGATTTTTGTAGTTCTTGTATTTTTCGTTTAACAGGATTTTCCGGTAGTGTCGTTTTTTTCGTTTGCTGTTTAAAATATAACGCTGTTTTTAACAGCTTATAGACTTCGGCGAGGCAGTGTGGTCCACCGGTCTCCCCCCCAGCCGGAACCACCACCTCGCCCTTTTTATGCGCATAGTCTTATTTAGACCGATCCGTCCACAGTAACTATGTTCAGAGCGTCACTTGAATCCTTTATTCCCCGCGGACCTGGACTATTACTTTTCTGCTGCGCGGGCCGTCAAATTCACAGAAAAAAATACCCTGCCAGGTGCCGAGGTCCAGAGATTTGTCATTTATCAGGATTTGTTCGCTACAGCCGAGCAGAGAGCTTTTGCAGTGTGCATCGGAATTGCCCTCAGAATGCCGATAGCCCGGACGATGATGAGGTATCAATTCCTCCAAGGTTAAAAGTATATCGTGCGGCACAGAAGGGTCGGCGTTTTCGTTTATGGTAATTGCCGCCGTTGTGTGAGGGCAATAGACTATTACATCGCCGTTGGTAATGCCTGATTGGCTGACAAACGAGCGAACCCGGCCTGTGATGTCAATCATCTGGTTACGAGTTTTAGTGCTTATGCGGAAATCTTCCTGGACAATTTTCATTATTAGCCCTCACATTTGTTCGACAACTTCGATACCTAAAAGCTCACTTAGGCCGTGTTTGATAGTCTTTGCGGTTAAATCACAAAGCAAAAGTCGGGTGGGCCTTTTGCCCGGGTCGGCCTTCAAGACTGGACAATTGGTATAAAATGCGCTGAATTTTTGAGCAAGCTCATAAAGATAGGCGGTCAGGTAGTTCGGCCTGTAATCTGCAATGGCGGCCTGTATCGCCTCGCCATAGCGAATCAGGTATTTTGCCAGGTCCAGCTCGGCCGGCTCGGTTAAATTCAGAGTTTCCAGGCCGGCAAGCTCATCCTTAATATCCACGTCCTTGGTCTGTGCCTTTCTTTCGATAGATTTTATGCGGGCGTAGGCGTACTGCATATACGGAGCGGTGTTGCCGTCCATCGCTAACATTTTATCGAAGCTGAAGACATAGTCGCTCGTGCGATTGTTGGAATAATCCGCGTATTTGACCGCACCGATTCCTACTGCCTTGGCTATCTTTTCTTTTTTATCTTGTGAAAGCTCCGGGTTCTTTTCGTCAACTATTGCCTTTGCCCGTTCTACCGCCTCATCAAGCAGCTCTTTCAATTTAATATTCTCTCCGGCGCGTGTCTTTAACGGCGTGCCATCATCTCCTAAAATGCTGCCGAACATAACGTGTGAAAGCTCAATATCGTCACTGACCCACTTAGCCATCTTCGCGACCGCAAAGAGCATCTCAAAATGCAGCTTTTGCCGGGCATCGGTAACATAAATTATGGCGTTCGCTTTCAACTCGTTAACCCGGTAGCGCAGCGCCGCCAAATCCGTCGTGGCATAAAGATAAGCACCATCGGATTTTTGAATAATAAACGGCAACGCCTGTCCTTCTTTATTCTTAAATCCCAGCGGAAAAACACAAACCGCACCATCAGATTCTTCAGCCAAACCTGCTTTCTTCAACTCATCCACAACACTCGGCAAATCATCGTTATATTCGCTTTCTCCGCGAACATCATCTTTTGTAAGTGTTACTTTCAAAATATTGTACAATTTCTGACAGTATGAAATCGATTGTTGACGTATTACTTGCCAGTTAAAGAGGGCGTGCTTATCGCCAGATTGAAGTTTAACAACATATTCTCGCGAACGATTCGCAAACTCGGCATCTGTATCAAAAAGCTTCTTGGCCTTTTTGTAGAACTGTTCCATATCCGGAATTTCTAAGTAACTCGCATATCCTGTTGTGCCCAATCTTATATCATCTAAGTAGTAAGTAAGCATACCGAATTGAGTTCCCCAGTCGCCGATGTGGTTCTGGCGGATGACTTTGTGGCCGAGGCATTCGAGTATTCGGCAGATACAGTCGCCGATGATTGTGCTTCGCAGATGTCCGACATACATTTTTTTGGCAATATTCGGGCTGGAAAAATCGACAACGATAGTTTTCGGTTCAGCAGTTTTATCTATACCAAGATTGGCAATGTGCTTGTTGATTTCAAGTAATCTGTCGGCTAAAAATTCGGGTTTCAATCGCAAGTTTATAAAACCCGGGCCTGCAACTTCCGGCGGCTCGCAAATATCATCGAGGTCCAAATTCTTCACGACCTCTTCAGCAAGTTTGCGGGGATTGGTTTTGAGCTTTTTTGCTAATGCCATTACACCGTTGGCCTGATAATCGCCGAACTTAGGGTCAGTGGAGGGTCGTACTATGGCGGCACAATCTTCGCAGCCGGCAGCAGTGGCCATCGCAGCACTAATCCGCTCCTCAAGTATGTCAATAGTCGGCTTCATTCGATAACTCAGATTATTTGTATATATGAAGGAACATCACATTTGTCATTCCTGCGAAAGCAGGAATCCAGTAATTCTAAGAATAGATATTAATTGCTCAGTGTATAATATAAATCTTCCCAATTCGGATTAGAACTCTCGATCAATTCCAACTTCCATTTTCTTTTCCACTTTTTCATGCATTTTTCTCTTCCTATGGCATCGTCTATATTCTTATATGCCTCGTAATATACAAGATTGTGGACGTCGTATTTTTTAGTAAAGCCATCTACAAGATTATTTTTATGTTGGTTGACTCTTTCGAGCAAATTATTTGTAACGCCAATATATAACGTTCCGTTTCTTTTACTTGCGAGTATATAGATAAAATATTGTCCCATTTCCTGGATTCCCGCTTGCGCGGGAATGACAAAGAGTAACCTCGTTTATGTTTATTTTTCTGTGTCAATAACCAATTTTTCCGCATCGCCCCAGAGCAATTCCAGGTCATAGTAGTCACGATATTCGCTGTCGAAGATGTGGATTACGACATCAACAAAATCGAGCAGAATCCAGCGTGCCTGCTCGTAGCCGGCCCTGCCGAAACGCTTCAGACCCTGTTCTCTTGCAGCTTCACAGATTTCATCGGCAACGGTGCGCATCTGCCTGTCGCTTGTGCCGGTGGCGATTACAAAATAATCGGTAGCAGGTGATTTGCCCCTCAAATCCAGAACGGTAATATCACTGCAATGCCTCTCAGCCGCCACCTTAGCTGCGGACAGAGCAAATGCCTTTGTGGCATCAGCAATCTTCTCTTTTCGCTGCCGGTGCTCGCTTGTGGAATCTTTAATGGGTTTTGTCTTGGCACTTCGTTTTTTTGTCAAACCTCATGTCCTCATCTTCAATAAAAAAAGGGCGGCCCACTCGGCCACCCTGATAGATTACAAACATTAGACAATAACGTCAACAGATTCAATATTGAAAGCGTAGATTAAAGAACATAACCAGCTTAACGGCTGGAGAGAACATTATTGAGAGCTGTGCTGCGAATAAAATCAGATATGCCCTTGAACCCAAGATTCATCGCCGCATTGGCAAACAGCAATTTTTCTTCGGCAGTTAATCTAACATTCACCTGTTCAGTACGCCTTCCGGCAGATGCCGGCTGTGGGGGTCTTTGACCGCACTCAATCATTGTCGCAACCGCAACCATCAGGGCATCTTCTGCAGCTCTGTAGCACTTCTCGGGCGTTTTGGCGTCCGCAAAGACGGTAGGAATCTCAACAGAACTGCCGATAAAACCTAATCTCTCATTTCGCTCAAGTATGATACGGTAATCGGACGCAATCTTCTTAGCTTTGCGCATAACCGACTCTTTAAAAGGCTGTTTGAGAGCCTTAGATTTCGCCCCGCTCTTCGAGGAATTCTTTGAACTTCTTGACATATTCTGCATCTACTTTCTTATTATGTACCGGGATAAGCCAGGGAAGCTCTCCTTTTTTGACGAAAACCCGGTACGGCTCATAAATCTTTTGCAGCTTCCAGCCGTACGACTCGAACAACGCTAACACCTTTTCAAAATCGATATAATCGGCCATCGTTTGGTCTCCTGCTATTTAGATGTTCACCAGATCCCACTGGCCTCGCTACGGCTTTTTCTTAGCCGCTACGGTCTCCTTTCCAGCGAACATCAGGAAGTAAAGTCTCCAAACGATGGGTTACTTGTACCCATGTACTTCCTGGGCCAGAACACTCTATATTTAAGTATAGCCTATGATATACAAATGTCAAGAGGTTTTTTTTGTTTTTTTGCAAAAATTTTTCAGAAATCAGCCTATTTACCGCCGAGGCCGAGCCAGCCGCTGATAACGGGGGCGAATTTTACCACAACACCTGAGAAGACCACGCTGACCATTGTCATCAGCTTTATCAGAATATTCAGGCTGGGCCCGGAGGTGTCCTTGCAGGGGTCGCCAACGGTGTCACCGACGACGGCGGCCTTGTGGGCAGCGGAGCCTTTGCCGCCGTGGGCGCCTTTTTCGATATATTTTTTGGCGTTGTCCCAGGCCCCGCCGGCGTTGTTAAGTGTAATTGCAAGAACAAAACCGCAAGTTAACCCTCCTGCCAAAAGTCCCATCACACCTGCTACACCCAAGAGCAGCCCCGTTACAACTGGGATGATAATCGCCAGCAGGGAAGGCAGAATCATCTCTTTCTGCGCGCCGCGTGTGGAAATAGAAACACAGCGTGCATAATCGGGCTGGCCCGTGCCCTCCATAATGCCGGCTATTTCCCTGAACTGCCGGCGGACCTCATTGACCATATCCCCTGCCGCCCTGCCGACCGCCTTCATTGTCATAGCACAGAATACAAAGGCCATCATAGCGCCAAGGAACAGGCCGCCGATTAACTTGGGATTCATAATATTGAGGCCGTAGGCATTGACGAAATCCATAATGGGGGCGGTCTTGACATTGATGGCGCCGGCAACACCATCCGTAGCCGAAAACGCCAGCTCACCAACGCGATATATTCCATCGACACTTTCTAATGCGAGTCGGCCAATCCATATACGAATCTCCTCGATATACGCCGCCAAAAGTGCCATAGCCGTCAAAGCGGCAGAACCGATAGCAAATCCCTTACCCGTCGCTGCGGTCGTATTGCCGAGGGCGTCGAGGGCATCTGTCCTTTTTCTGACCTCCGGGCCGAGACCACTCATCTCTGCATTGCCGCCGGCGTTGTCCGCAATCGGGCCGTATGCGTCGGTTGCCAAAGTAATGCCTAACGTGGAGAGCATTCCGACCGCCGCGAAGCCGATACCGTAAAGCCCCATTGAGATATTTGAAAAACCGCCCGCAAAGCCAAACGCACACAGAATGCCGATCACAATCGCCACCACAGGCAGCCCGGCCGAAAACATGCCGGTTGCAAAACCGTCGATAATTGTTGTAGCAGGTCCCATGTTGGCCTGTTCAGCAATACCCCGCGTCGGGCCGTATTCATCAGAGGTGTAATATTCGGTAAGCTGACCTATAATTACACCGGCAAGCAACCCGGCAACTACCGAGCCGAAAATACCCCAAGTAATCCAGCCAAACGCAGCCAATATTGCCACCGCTCCAAGAATCAACACCGAGCTGCCCAATGTCCCCAGCAAAAGTGCCCGCAGCAGATTCTTCTGGCTGGCGTCCTCCTTACAGCGAACCATAAAGATACCGGCAATCGAAAGTAAAATACCTATACCGGCAACAAGCATCGGGGCAAGAACGGCCTTGAGCGGGTCCATACCCCTGGCAGCAAGTGCCATTGCCGGCAGCGCCGCACCAAGCGCCGCGGTAGCAAGAATTGAGCCGCAGTAACTTTCGTACAGGTCGGCACCCATACCGGCAACGTCACCGACGTTATCGCCGACGTTATCAGCGATCGTAGCCGGGTTTCTGGGGTCATCTTCCGGAATGCCGGCTTCGACCTTGCCGACCAGGTCTGCTCCTACGTCTGCGGCTTTGGTGTAAATTCCGCCGCCGACACGGGCAAACAAGGCCTGGGTCGAGGC
>Ga0315544_1001820_pt1 | contig 15922 bp, 16 predicted proteins | sample SalMarSW160130MG_2_FD_202543 | JGI IMG/M metagenome (GOLD analysis project Ga0315544, IMG submission 202543) | Salt marsh sediment microbial communities from the Plum Island Ecosystem LTER, Massachusetts, United States - Salt Marsh Sediment SW1601-130 ... | reverse complement strand
TATCTGCGAGACTTCGATAGTTTTTTCCTTTGAATCTGTCACCTTCAAGCTGCCATCATTAACGACGACATCCATGACAAGAGCGACAGGCGCAGCCATAACTTTCGCCGGCCCCGGTTTGCCGGGATGTTCAGCTTCGGCTGGGACTGTGGCTGTGGGTCTATTTTTGAGATTTAGGCTTATCATAGGCTGGTCAATCGTCGTTTGGCCGAAGGATAAATTGCCCATTAAAATGGAGCCGTAATGTGGCTTAGTTGCGATTTGCTTTACTTGCACCGATGCCCAGCCGGTATTATCGTTAAAACGAAGGCTCCAAATCTTAATGCCTTTGAACCAGCTCATCGAAAGACCGGCAAAGTCTGCTCGGCCATTAATGGATTTGTTGACTTTGGCCGATATAATTCGCCGGCCTATCTTGGATGATATAAAAGAAGGCAAAAGCAAAAAAACCAAGACAATAAAGGCAGCTACAATTATCAGACCCCATTTGATGAACCTTACGGTGATTTTCTTTCGCGGTTTGGTTTTGGTATTTTTCTCATCTCGCATTTTTATGTCCCCCTGAATTCATGGCCTGTGACCCGTGACTCAAGTCACGAGCGACGAATCAATTAAGAATTATCTCGTCCGATTTGTGTTTGACCATTTCGTCAACCTTATCGGAGTATTTCTTGGTGATATCGTCGGTTTGCTTTTTGCCGTTTTCGAGGTCGTCTTCAGTAATGAGTTTGTCTTTTTGCTGCTGTTCAAGGTGCTTGATTGCATCTCTTCGTATATTGCGGATGCTAACCTTTGTTTGCTCGCCAGTCTGTTTGGCCTGGGTAGAAAGCTGTTTTCTTCTTTCTTCACTAAGTGGTGGGATGTTCAGCCTTATGGACCTGCCATCCATAATCGGCGCAATGCTTAAATCGCTGTTTTTGATCGCCTTTTCAATCTCTTTGAGTGAAGCTGGGTCGAACGGCTTGATAACAATCATATCGGCTTGCGGCGTTGCTAAAGTTGCCAATTGCTTCAGGGGGGTGGGCGAGCCGTAATAATCGATTTTAATGTTTTCAACCAATCCGGTAGAGGCTCTTCCTGTTCGCACGCTTTTTAACTGGTCGTGCAGAACTTCAATAGCTTTTTTCATCTTCGATTCGCTCTCTGAGACAATTTCCTTGACTGGCATTATCAATCTCCGTATTAGTTTTTCAGCAGATTAACGTGCCGACCTTCTGGCCGCAAAGAGCCTTGGTTATGTTACCTTTTGTATAAATATTCAAAACGTTTATAGGAATACGACTGTTTTTGCAAAGAGCTATCGCCGCGTGGTCTATTACTTTAAGGTCTTGTTTTATCACGTCATCATAAGATAATTTTTCAAACATCTGCGCTTTTGAATTTTTTTTTGGGTCTTCGGTGTAAACACCATCGACTTTTGTCGCCTTAATCAAAAGCTCAGCTTCAAGCTCCGCAGCCCGCAAAGCCGCACAGGTATCTGTAGTGAAGTAAGGATTTCCTGTTCCGCCGGCCAAGATGGCTACCCTGCCCCGCTCCAGGTGATGAAAAGCTCGTCTGCGAATGAAAGGCTCACACATCGCCGCCACTTCGATAGCGCTGAGCACCCTCGTCGGCTGGCCAAGTTGTTCCAGTGTCTCCTGCAGCGCGCAGGAATTGATAATGGTTGCTAACATTCCCATGTAGTCGGCGGTGTTTCGAGGTATGTGACTTGTCTGGGAGAAGGTCTCGCCACGTATGTAGTTGCCAGCCCCGACTACGACAACAATCTGTGGGCCGAGCTTGCAAACCTCCACAATCCTTTTGGCGATCGACTCTAATTCGGAACTATCAATTCCAAATCCGCCGGGCTTACAAAAACTTTCACCCGATAGCTTCAGCACCACGCGCTTGTATTTACTTTCTGCCATTTATCTTGCATCTGAATGTTATGTAAAACGTTGGTGAAAACGCCACAAAAAACCCCGCAATAAATTGCGGGGCTAAATAATTTAACCGACGTCAAAACGTGCAAATCCTTTAATTTTCGCTTGGCCGTCTGCTTGTTTGGCGGCTTCAGTGAGAACCTGGGCCACGGTTTTGCTGTCATCCTTCACGAAGGGCTGCTCTAACAGGCAATTCTCTGCATAAAATTTCTTCATCTTGCCTTCCACGATCTTTTCAATTATGTTTGCTGGCTTATCTTTGACCTGCTCGCGGAAGACTACTTTTTCCTGCTCAACAATTTCAGGTTTCAGACCATCCTTATCCAGTGACATCGGTTTGGTTGCGGTAATGTGCATCGCTATATCCGAGGCGGTCCGTTTCAATGCATCTGCAGTAGCAACATCGTCACTGCTGGTCTCTATCTGAACCATAGTTCCCACTTTTCCGTTGAAGTGAATGTATATACTGATAATTCCCGGCCCATCAAGTTTACATTTTGTATAATCCCCTACCTGTATTTTTTCGCCGGTCTTGCTGACCGTTTCGGTTACAATGTCACTGAACTTCTGTCCATTCAGAGAGGTTTCAAGAACATTCTCGACGCCCTCGTCAGCGGGACAGGCCAACGCAAAGTCGGCAAGGGCCTGAGCCGCCGCCACAAAATCGCTGCTTCGGGCCACAAAATCCGTCTCGCAGCACAGTGTAGCTAACGCAGCGGTTTTTCCGTCGTCACTGCTTTTACTCACGACCAATCCTTGTGAAGTCTCTCGTTCTGCTCGCTTGACTAATGTTGCAAGACCCTTCTTTCGTAGTATCTGAACAGCCTTATCCATATCGCCGTTGGCTTCGGCAAGGGCAGATTTACAGTCCATTATGCCTTGGCCGGTAATCTTGCGGAGTTTAACTACCATCGAAGCTGGAATTTCTGACATAATATTAAACCTCTATCTCATGTAAATCCGAATATCGAGATTCGAAGCACGATACAATTTCAAAATTCAAATCTACTAATGACCAAAACATTTTTGATTTTGAATTTTGATCATTTGAATTTGTTTAGAATTTCGTGCTTAGAATTTAGTGCTTTTGATTCTGTGTTTTTCCTTTCATGATTGCTCTGATGACTGCTGCTTAGGATTACTTTCCGCCGAAGGCGGTTCTGCTGCTGCCGTCTGGCTCGGCTCCACAACAGCCACTGCCTCGGGTTCTTTCTTGTCGGCTTGGGCCAGAGCCGGCCTCTTTGAGCGGACCCGTTTTTGACGGTCCGTTTGCTCTGTATGTGCTGGAACCATCGTTTTGCCAATCGCAACCGCATCGGCCAATTCGTTAAGGAGCAATTCAATCGCCCTGATAGAATCATCATTGGCAGGAACGGCCACATCTACGGTGTCAGGATCGGAATCAGTATCGAGAATTCCAATCGTTGCAATACCGAGCTTTTTAGCCTCGCGCAGAGCAAGATACTCCTTCTTTGCGTCGATAGCCACAACTGCACCCGGTAAACGCGTCATTTTTCGAACGCCATCGAGATTGGTTTTAATCTTTCGCATCTCACGTTTAAGCCTGGAGGCCTGCTTTTTGCTCTCGCCTTCGAGGCTTCCATCCTGTTCCATGGATTCTAACTGCTCCAGTCTCTGCAATCGAGACCGTATAGTTCTGAAATTGGTGAGCATTCCCCCCAGCCAGCGCTCACTGATATAGTGCATGCCGCATTTTTTTGCGACTGTCTCTACGGCCTTTTGTGCCTGACGCTTGGTGCCTACAAAGATAACATCATTACCGGTAGAAACAATCTCAGCCAATAGCTTTTTAGCTATTAACAAACCTTTTAAGGTTTTTTTTACATCAATAATATGAATGTTACCGCGTTTTGCGAAAATAAACGGGGCCATTTTGGGATTCCATCGGCTGACGCCGTGCCCGAAATGCACCCCTGCATTGACCAGCTCACGAGCTAACTGTTTAGCCACAAGACCTCCAAAAACTCAAGATTCATTTATTCATTATACATAGACTACCGAGTTTAAGAGATTAATGCAACTCGCCTTATATGTCAAGAATTTTTATATAGAGAAATTTTGCCTGCTGATATAATAATTCCGGCACACTTTAACATGTTGTATTTTCCCCACCGCCTGGGTGTATTGCCGTGCACTCTAATTGTAGTATCTTTGCTTTTTAGCAACCTGCCTGTTTGGTGCGGGGGAAATCCCCAATAAATTGGGGTATTCTTATCGGCGCACTAATACCAGACATGAATTATTATGTTAGGCTCGGTCTTTTTAGCCTGGACCTCGCCCGTTATTGTGTTAGTTGATTTTATACTGATCCCTGGATTTTCTTTCAGCCATTTAATGATTTGCTCATCAAGAAATTCAATGGCTCCAGGATGCAGTTTGGTAAAGAAGGTCTTTACGCCGGAGATTCGGCTGGCTGAACCCTTATTATCTGCCGGTTTTTCCACAGCCTGCCCTGAGCCTGTCGAAGGGACCGGCTTAGATACAGGTGACTTTGGTACCTCTACCGGATTGCCACCTCCCAAATTCAAGGGTGCATGTGAAACCTTCATCTGACCAGAGTCATCACTGAAATTAGTCGGCCTATTGAGGCCTTCATTTCCGGAAGGTCTGCTACTGTCAATATTATCCATAGACTACCTCTCCTAACTTGATGTTTACATCTTCAGAATCGTGAGATTTTGAACGGACTCATCTGTTTTTGTAAACTTGGGCCTTGTAAACTGGCGTGAACTATTTCTGCTTTTTCCTCTGTTCCTGGTATATTAGACTTGTCGCTGCGAGCTTGTTCTGTTTCTGCTTCCTGTTTGTTTTCTTCTGCACTGGGCTGAGGTTCATTCGAATCTTTTCGTGAGTCCTGGCGGTCGGGATTTTCTTCTTCGGCCTTAGCTTGTTCTAATTCATCCTTTAACCTTTTGACTTCTGCTTCTGCTTTTTCAAGTTGTTCTGCGGCTTCTCTAAGGGCGTTTCTGACCTGTGCCTTTTCCGCCTCGGCTTCGAGACGTGATTGTTCGGAATCACGGACCTGCTTTTTTTGCTGTTTTTCCCGAGCTGCAAGGCCAAGGGGGTCTGTAATAGCCTCGCTAAGTCCCGGTGAAGTCGGCGGCTCGTGTTTCCTTTTGATTTCTTCGACCATTTCCTGCTTGGGGATACCGCCTGTAGAGATAGTAGGGGTTAATATAAAAATGGTCTCTACGACCCGCTCCTCAAAATCTCTGCCGGAAAATAGAACACCAACTACAGGTATATCTTTCAGCAACGGAATACCTCTAATGACGTCGCGTTTTTCGGTCTTCCTTATGCCGCCGATTACCAGGCTCTCGCCCCGTCTGATGCGGTTCTCTTCATTATTAATTTCCTTCCTTGTTACGATGGGCAATTGCTTGACACCTTCAGGAGTTAATTTTGAGCCAAGTATTATGTTCGTTTGCAAACCAACGGTTCCATCCGCAAAAACATGGGGCGTAATCTCCAGAGAGTCAACCACATCAATAAACTCCGTGTGCTCTGTAACAACACTTTCCCCGACGGGCAAAATGCTTGTTATTTTCTGCAAAGGTACATGCTCGGATTTTATCACTTTGGCTTTTTTGCCGTTGACGACTTCCAGTGTAGGATTCATCAATATCTTCAGATAACCCTGTGACTCCAGCAGATCCACCAAAGCCATGTACTTATCGGTTTTCCAATATCCGACTTTAAGGCCCATTTTAGCCCGAGCGATTTCTCTGAGCGAAGCCCCGGGAAAAGCAGGAAGGGTGTCTGGTTCCGTTAGCAACTGATCAATTGCTGTCCCGAAAGGTTGACCTGCAGGAGCCACCCAGATATCCTCGCCAAATAATTCTTGAATCATTAAAGTAGTTGAGTGGTCTATGGTCTTATCCGCATAAACCTCGGAAACAAGACAGTTAATCTTGACCTGAATCGGCGGGACATCTACTTCCTGTAACAATGCTAACACAGAATCGACATCTTCTTTAGCCGGACACCTTACTATCAACTGGTTGGTAGCCGGATTACTGCTTACAGTGTAGTCCGGTAGGGCAGTTGATTTGCCTTTCTGGTCAAAAAGCTCGGTTGCGAACTGCTCGTTGACAATTTCCTTGAGTTCGTTAGATATATGATACTGGCAGAAATAAAACAGTTTCCACTCGATCTTGCCGTTGACCGACTGCTCGACGATTTTGGACGTTTTTTTGTAAACTTCCGGTATAGTGATGTTGGGTTCAGAGGTAGTTTCAATTTTACCCAAATCATCAAGGATTTTTTGGGATTGAAGACTTGCAGGTTTGCCGATGAAAGAATCTTCACAGCTTCCGAACAATGAAACAGCTACTATGGCCAAAATTCCGATAAAAATCTGCCTGTAGCTTGTTTTCTGGCTGCTATTGCTCATAATCACGCCACCAGTACAGTCCTAAACGGAGTAAACGAGGTGGTTTCGGATTTAATTTTTTTTCTAACTTCGTAAAAATGCCAGAGATACGCATTATATTGCCTGCTTTTTTATCGTCAAGCATATTTTAATAAGTTGAAAAAACAAGCGATATGAATCTTACCCAAATTAAAAAGATTAGACATTTTTCACTTTTTTGTTATTTTTCAGGTTATGGTCAAAAAACAGCAAAAATCTGTTACCGTGGGCTTTGTATCGTTAGGCTGTCCCAAAAACATCGTTGATAGCGAAAAAATGTTGGCCGAAATCGCACAGGCAGGCTTTTTAATCACTATTGAGTCCGATAATGCTGATGTTATTGTAATTAACACATGTGGTTTCATTGAGCCTGCAAAGCTCGAAGCCCTGGAGGCCATAAGGCAAGCGATAGATTGTAAACAGAAAGGCAGAGCCAAAAAAGTCATTGTGGCGGGCTGTCTTTCTCAAAGGCTGGGTCGGCAGCTATTCAACCAGGTTGAGGGTATAGATGCAATCGTTGGCCTTGGCCAGCGAGATAATATCGCTCGAATAATCGAAAAGACACTTTTAGCTAACCAGCCAGCCGTTTATCTGGGTAATTTGCCGGAAAAATGCAGCGATGATACTGCCAGGCTGCTTATTACCGGACGTCATTGGGCTTATCTGCGAATCAGCGAGGGCTGTAACCACCGCTGCTCTTTCTGCACAATACCTGCCATCAGAGGTTCATTTAGAAGCAAACCAATGGAATTGGTGCTCGCCGAAGCTAATGAGTTAGTTTCATCAGGTGTAGTCGAACTAAATATTATCGCACAGGATACGACCTGTTACGGCCGGGACATGAAGGTAGCAAATGGATTGGCCAATCTCATAGTGGGGCTGGAAAAAATGAATGGTCTCGCGTGGGTTAGGCTGATGTACCTCTGGCCGACTGGTATTAATGAGAAGCTCATCGAAACCATAGCAAAAAGCAAAAAAGTCGTCCACTACCTTGATATCCCAATCCAGCACATAAACAACAAAATCTTAAAAACGATGCGCAGGCCCGATACAAAAGATCGGCTGCAACAATTGATTGATAAATTGAGATCGGTTATACCTGATATAGTGCTGCGAACAACTCTGATTGTCGGTTTTCCCGGAGAGACCGAGCAGAAGTTCGACGAATTGCTGAATTTTGTCAAATGGGCTAAATTAGACGCTCTGGGGTGCTTCAAATTCTACCCAGAATCAGGTACACTTGCAGCCGATATGCCTAATCAAGTACCGGAGCAAGTAAAACAGCAGCGCGTTGATGAGCTGATGCTGACTCAGCAAAAAATTGCCTTTGCAAAGAACAAGAACAAAATTGGCAGTAAGCTTCTCTGCTTAGTAGATTCAAAAGACAATAAAGGTGTTGGTAAAGGTCGTTACTTCGGCCAGGCGCCTGAAATAGACGGCGCTTGTATTGTCGAAAACTGCTCAGTCAAGCTGGGTGAGTTTATAAAAACGCGGGTCGTTGGAACAAAAGATTATGATTTACTGGTGCGTCAATTTTAAGGTTGAAAAGTATCTCTAAAGAATTAAACTTTCTACTATGACCAAGCTCATTCCGAACATCCTGACCTTTGCACGGTTTGCATTGACAGTTGTCTTTCTGGTTATGATTCTTTATTCACCTTCAACTGAAAATAAGTCACTATTTCTTGATATTGCTTTTATAATCTTTGTTGTTGCTGGTTTGACCGATATTGTCGATGGCCATATCGCGAGGAAATTAAATGTGGCCAGTAAGTTCGGACGAATGTTGGACCCATTAGCGGATAAAGTCCTCGTCTGCGGTGCGTTTATCTGTTTTGCTATAATCGGCGAGCCGGTGCTTTTCGGTTTGAGCCGGACGGCCTTGATGGTTATACAATGGTCGGTAGTAGGCATTTTGGTCGCACGAGAAGCTTATGTGACTACACTACGCCATATCGCTGAAGCGCGTGGTATCAACTTCGCGGCAACTTTCTCAGGCAAGATAAAGATGTTCATTCAGTCCTTTGCCATAGGAACGGTGATTATCAAAATGGCTCACGTCCAGACTGGTACATGGGGATATTGGTTCACAACTATAACGTTAGCAGCTATGCTGACGGTTACTGTTATCTCAGGCTTGACGGCAACTCGGCGACGTACCTGGAAAGAAGCGGTCTAAGTGTTTGAATGTGAATCGATAAATTCTTCTGTTACCTCAGCAGGATCCAAACCGATTGCGGTGAATATTTCCTCCTCCAATTCAAAAATCAATCGGTCAACTTTATCTGTATCAATTTTGTTTTGCCCCTTCCCCCGCCCAGCGCTGGGCGGGGGTGCGTTTCTTTGATGGGCATCATCGAGCCTTTCTTTTAACGACACGATTCTTTCGTGCATGACCCTTTTGTCAGCGTAATAAACGATTTTCTCCTCCCATGTATCGGGCCTGTCGTTTTCATCCAGCACAGACACGTATCGGTGTTTCTTTATTGTCAAAGCAAGTACCGGATATTGTTCCTTCAACAGCTCGTAAGCGGTATCTTCATGGTGAGCTGCCCTGTACTCTGTTTTCAGCTTGTCCCATACTGTTTTTTCCTGTTCTGTGACGGTCATGCCGATGTTATTGTAGTCGGATTCTTTAACCTCACAAATCCTCGCTATATCATGTAAAAGACAAGCTCTTTCCACAAGCTCAACATCTACTGCCATGTCTTTTTCTTTTAGTTTTTCTGCCAAAAACACAGCAAGTTTAGCTACTGCCAAGCTATGCTTTACGATATTTGGCGGCACGTGGTATTTTTTAATTATATCGAAGCACTCTTTGCGTGTTGGAAGACTATAATTTTTCATTTATCAATTCAGCAACCTTTTTTCCTGATTTCAGCATACCGCCAAAAATCGGCCCCATTCTCGGCAGATTATAAACGTCGCACACGGCCATGCCGGCAATGAAAAGACCGGGAAAGATTTCGCCTGTCTTTTCCACAACGCCGGCCTCGGAGACTTCCACGTTCATAAAATATTCCTGCAGCTCATCTGGAAAAAGCTGTGGCTTTCTTCTTTTTAGCATACTAACCAGCTCAGCCGGATGGCCCGTCGCATCGACAACATACTTTGCACAAATGCAAAATGGGTCCACATGCAGATTTATAGCTCGTATGCTGGCGCTATTGACGACAACGCCTTTAACGGTTTCTTCCTTTAGAATAATATCTTCAACCTCTATCAAATTAAATATCTCCGTTCCTGCCTTTTTTGCCTTATAAGCCAGGGCAGTTGCGAACTCTATTGAGTCCGCCACATAAAGACGTCCCAGTTTTTTTGTTGTCACGCCTATCTCATCCAGAATATCTTTGTCTTCAAAGGTAACAACATTATAGCCTGCGGCCCCGCCCCAGATTCCACCACCTATTGAGAGCTTTTTTTCGATCACGGTGGTCTTGGTCCCCGCCTTGGCCAAATAGTAGCCGGCGGCCAAACCGGCTGGTCCTGCACCAACTATAACCACGTCACTGTCAAGATGCTCGGTCAGCCTCTTGACATACTGCTCGATAATCACTCGGGAAATATTAGTCTCGATCATTTTTTGTTTCCTTTCCTTGTTATTTAATTGAACGCATCAACAATAAAAAAAGCACTCCGCAGAAGGAGTGCTTGAGTTCATCAATACGAACCTTCCTTCGCGGGCATTATCCCAACAGGTTCAAGGGTCGTCACTATACAAGCAACCTCTCAGCCATAACCAAAACTTTCGTTTGGTCGTTAGCTCCCCTGGCTTACATTATTATTTAAGGATATATCTTAATGATGTTCAAAAAAAATTGCAAGTTTTTTCACAGCATAAAAAGCCTTCGGAGGAACGTTTTTATTAGCAAAATGCCGAAAAAAGTATAGAATTTTGCTATGTTTTCACATGTTTGATAAAAAAATCTGCGAGTTCTTTTGAAGGAAAAGGTATCTTTTAGAGTCTGTTTATGCAGGAGATAAATTCCTCCGGCTTGTCCGGGGGCCGTAATTCGGGAGAAAGAAAAATTGGGTAGCTTTTGTGAAGATGAAACAATTCCTTCGACCCGGCTCAGGCCGGGGGCAATGTGGGGCTGTCGCAGCAGCTCCAGAGAAGCATTTGAAGTTATTGTGAAAAGGCATATGAAAGATGCTTATTTTATCGCGCTCGGCCTGGTGGGCAACCATGAAGATGCACTGGAACTTTCACAGGAGGCTTTTTTCCGGGCGTATCGTAACATCAAACAGCTCAGCTCAAAGGGGAAATTCTTTCCATGGTTTTATCAAATCCTGAGAAACCTGTGCTTCAGCCATCTGCGAAAAAGAAGACTCAGGCAAACAGACTCGCTCGACGAGTTTCAAGAGAACAACATCCAGGTTCAAGCGCAAGATTTATTTGATCCTGGTGTGGTGGCAGAACGAAATGAAGATAAAGACCGAATCTGGAAAGCTATAGGTCGGCTCGACGAAAAGCACAGAGAGGTAATTATATTGAGACATTTTAGAAATCTTTCGTATGAGGAAATCTCTAAAATTCTCTTCTGCAACACAGGGACGGTGACAAGCCGATTGTACTACGCCCGTAAGAGATTAAAAGAAATACTGGATCGTGAGAAAGGAGGTCGATAGTAATGACCTGCCGGAATTATAAAGACCTGATGATGGCTTATCTGGACAACGAGATTGACGATGAGCAAAAACGAGCCTTCGAGGAGCATTTAGCATCGTGTACTCAATGTACCCAGGAGCTGAAAGAATTTGAAAAACTCAAACAGCTCACCGATGGTGTGACATTAGCTGAGCCGGAAGACCGTATATGGCAGCAGTACTGGGGAAATGTATATAACCGTGTGGAGCGCAGCATGGGCTGGATTCTCTTTTCAGTAGCCGCAATTTTACTGACAATCTACGGAGGCTTTAAGCTGATTGAGGAGATTATCAAGGACCAGACTGTAGGGGGGCTGCTTAAAGTTGCGTTACTCGTGCTTATAGCGGGGCTGGCAATTCTGTTTGTCTCGGTATTGCGCGAGAGGTTTTATTTCTGGAAGAAAGACCGTTATAGAGATGTAAGGAGATAAGGCAATGCTTTTAACCACAACAGAAACCATCACGGGCAAAACAATTGTAACGCATCTCGGCCTTGTAAGAGGTAACACCATCCGTGCCCGGCATATCGGCAGAGACATTATGGCCATTATACGTAATATTGTCGGAGGCGAGATAACCGACTATACCAAGATGATGGCCGAGTCACGAGAACAAGCTCTCGACAGGATGATTGAAAACGCCAAAGAGCTGGGTGCCAATGCGATTGTGCAGATACGTTTCTCAACTTCCGAGATTATGGGTGGAGCCTCGGAGATTATGGCTTACGGCACGGCTGTAGTCGTAGAGTAACATTTTCTTGGCCGCGGTGTATATTTAGGAGCAACGAAGTATGAAAAATAAAATCATTATTAGAACCGGAATTTTTTTGATTCTGATATTGGTCACATCGCTGCCGGCTTTCGGTCAGGAAGCAGAAAACAAAGGCATTGAAGGTGTTTGGATGGGGACTTTGAAGGTCTCCTTGGCAGAGCTGCGGGTCGTGTTCAAGATAAACAGGGAGGAAGATGGTTCGCTTGTTGCCAAGATGGATAGCCCCGACCAGGGTGCAGAAAACATACCTGTAGATAAAGTTACATTTGAGAATGGCAACCTGCATCTTGAGTCAAAGGTTATCCAGGGTTCATACGATGGGAAGATGACAGCGGATGATTCAATAGATGGCACATGGCAGCAGGGAGGTCTTTCGTTCCCGCTTGTCATCAAGCGCATTGATGAAGCTCCAAAGCTTCATCGTCCTCAGGAGCCGAAAAAGCCATATCCTTATATTGAAGAAGAGATCAGCTATGAGAATGAAAAGGCCGGAATTAAATTGGCCGGCACCCTGACACTACCTCGCTCTGGTCAGCCATTTCCAGCGGTTATTTTGATTACTGGTTCTGGTCCTCAAGACCGGAATGAGACAGTATTAGGGCACCGTCCTTTTTTAGTGCTGGCCGATTATCTAACACGCCAAGGGATTGCTGTTTTGCGTGTTGATGACCGTGGCGTGGGAGGCTCAACAGGAAATCTTTTCGAGTCAACAAGTGAAGATTTTGCAGAGGATGTCCTTGCCGGCGTACAGTATCTCAAAAGCCGTGAGCAGATTAATCCTAAACAGATTGGCCTTATCGGCCACAGTGAGGGAGGAATCGTAGCTCCGATAGCAGCTTCTCGGTCATCCGATATTGCTTTTATTGTGTTAATGGCCGGTACCGGTGTGACCGGACAGAAAATTCTTTATTTACAGAGTGACCTTCTTCTCAAAGCTGCCGGTGCAAGTGACGAGGTATTGGCTTTGCAGCAAGCCAGTTTAGAACAGATATTCAAGATACTCAAAGATGAGGAAGATAGTACAATTGCCAAAAAGAAAATCCGCGAAGCACTGACCGATACTCTTGGCAAGCTCAGTAAGGAGGAAAAAGACTCGCTGGGTGTGTCCGAAGCAGCTATTGAAATCCAGCTTCAAATGTTATTCTCTCGGTGGTTTGATTTCTTCTTGATGTATGATCCAAAACCGACTTTGATGAAGGTTAAATGCCCGGTGCTTGCGATTAATGGTGAGCTGGATTTACAGGTTCCGCCCAAAGAGAATTTGGCTGCCATTGAAAAGGCTCTGAAAGCCGGAGGCAATACTAACTATACGATCCGGGAGCTGCCAAAACACAATCATCTGTTCCAAAGAGCTCAAACCGGTGCAATGTCAGAATATGCAAAGATCGAAGAAACTATCTCGCCGGTTGCACTTGAGGCAATTGCAAAATGGATTTTGACACAAATAGGACAGAATCAAACTCGTACTTCACAGAGTAGTATGTGAGTTTCTCAAAAATCAAAGGGAGAAGAAATGGAAACGCTTAAAGAGTTTCTAAAGCCTGAATTGATATGGTTCCTGATAGGACTGGCACTGCTCATTTTGGAGTTTGCACTGCCGGGCTTAATCGTCTTTTTCTTCGGGCTTGGCGCGTGGATAGTCGCGCTGGTTTGTCTTTTGACCGATATCTCATTAAATGTTCAATTGCTTGTTTTCATAATTTCTTCGGTTCTTTCGCTTGTATGCTTGCGCAAATGGCTCAAAGGTCTTTTTAAGGGCTTTATCGTCTCAAAGCAGAAAACATCAGAAAATATCGAAGAGTTCATCGGCAAACGAGCAGTGGTGAAGGAAAAAATTACTCCGCAGGCACCCGGCAAGGTAGAATTCCACGGCACCAACTGGGCTGCCGAAGCTGACGAAGAAATCGCTGCGGGAACGCCAGCAAAGATTATTGGAAAAGACAACATAACACTTAAAGTGAAACCTTTATAGAGGAAAGGAGCGAATCATGTTAGCTGCAAGCTCACCTGTTGCTACAATTATTCTTATCGGCGTGATAGTATTTATAGCAATCTATGTTAGTCTTGCTATAAAGATTGTCCCTCAAAAGACTGCATATATAGTCCAGCGGCTGGGAAAGTATTATACTACGCTCGAAGCAGGCTTTCACATAATCCTGCCGCCCTTCGACAAGGTTGCGTACAAACACACCCTAAAAGAACAGGCGGTTGATGTCCCACCTCAGCAGTGTATCACAAAGGATAATATAGCAGTAGAAGTCGACGGAATCTTGTATATGCAGGTCGTCGATCCCCAAAAGGCTTCCTATGGAATAGACAATTATAGATTTGCCGCCACGCAATTGGCTCAAACAACTATGAGAAGTGTAATGGGCAAGCTCGACTTGGATGAAACTTTTGAGGAAAGAGAGGCGATAAATAGCGCCATTGTTGACGCTGTGGATAAGGCTTCTGATCCGTGGGGAGTCAAGGTCACACGATACGAAGTGAAGAACATTTTGCCGCCTCAGAGCATTAAAGACGCGATGGAAAAGCAGATGCGGGCTGAGCGCGAAAAGCGGGCGACGATTGCTGAATCCGAAGGCGACAGGCAAGCCAAGATAAATAGAGCAGAAGGTGACAAGCAGGAGCTTATAGCGCGTTCGGAAGGCGAAAAACAAAAACGAATAAACGAAGCGGAAGGCCGTGCTATAGAAATTCAAAAAGTCGCTGAAGCAACAGCGGAGGGAATCAAACGAATCGCTGTCTCAATAAACGAAAAAGGCGGCACCCAGGCAGTGAACTTGCGGATTGCCGAGCAGTACCTCAACGAATTTGGAAAATTAGCCAAGACTAACAACACGATTATAATACCGTCGGATCTTTCGGACATAGCCGGTATGATTAAGGCTGCTTCCTCCGTGATTAAAGAGCAGGCAGTGCCGTCAGGCATGGCTGACGCCATTACTATGTAGGCAACGTATATCTACGTACTATGCGTGTAGCCTTAAAAACAAACGGGGCTTATACCGAATTAATCAGTATAAGCCCCGAAGTTTCCTAAAGAGATAATCCTGTTTTTCTTTACTTGATGCTGTAAACCTGAAGATTATCCCTTCATTACTTTACAGGCCTGCAAGAGCTGCCACCTCATCTGCTGATAAAGCCCGGTCGTAAATCCTGACCTCATCGATCATGCCGTCAAAGAGGCGATACGGCTTCCAGCCCGTGTCCTCCTCGTTGCCGCCAATCCACACGTTGTACGTGTTCAGGGCGATGCCGGCCGTGTCGGCTATTTCAACGTCGAGTACGCCGTCGACGTAGAGTTTGGCCCCGTCGGTTATGTCGTACGTACCGCAGACATAGTGCCACGAGTCAAACCCGACCTCTATCGTCCCGTCAATACCATGGGTGGTGGGGCGGCTGCCGTAGCCGCAGAAGCCAAAATGCAATGCCGTGGTGGCCCCAACGTTGCCTATTCTCCAGGCGCTGTCGCCCTTGGCGACAATAGCACGCCATTCGTCGGGGACGGACCGGAAGTTGACCCACGCCCCAACGGTAATCGCGTCCACCAAGTCAAACATTGGATCGGCCCCGCAGTTCACGTAGGGACCAATGGTACCGTTTTCAGAAGGCAGCAAGTCAATCGCCATGCCGTCAACTCCAGCCACGAATATTGCGTCGTTAGCATTAGCATCTCCAATAGTTGCAAGAGTGCCGTCCAGTCCGTTGCCGGAACTATCCATGGCGTCACCTTCCAATGCATAGTATGCCACCAGGCCTTCGGTGCCAGGACCTACTGGTACTACCTTTTGAGGCCCCGCCGCGTAGCTGACCGCAACCTCAGCCGCAGACATAGCCTTGTCGTAGATATTGAACTCCTCTATCGCACCTATCCACTCAGGATCACCACCATAGCCTCCCTTCGCAAGATAGGCAAAGTTCGGGCTGATGCAGCTTATACTGTTGGTCGCTGACAAGGGTGTGCTGGCCATAAGCACGCCATCAATGTACAAGGTGATGTCCGTGGCATTAAGGGTGCTAACCATGTGATGCAACAGGCCATCATCGTATTCTGGGCCATCTGCACCACTTTCAGCGCTATAGGGGGCTGAGGTGTTACCGCATGAGATAGCAGCACGACTCTTGTCGTCGCCCCGAGCTGATGTGA
>Ga0315544_1001810_pt1 | contig 15989 bp, 10 predicted proteins | sample SalMarSW160130MG_2_FD_202543 | JGI IMG/M metagenome (GOLD analysis project Ga0315544, IMG submission 202543) | Salt marsh sediment microbial communities from the Plum Island Ecosystem LTER, Massachusetts, United States - Salt Marsh Sediment SW1601-130 ... | reverse complement strand
TGAAGATACAAGTACCATATACTTGCGGCCAGAAACAGCACAGGGTATATTTGTAAATTTTCTTAACGTACAAAAAACTGCCCGGTTAAAGATACCATTCGGAATTGCTCAAATAGGCAAAGCATTCAGAAACGAAATTGTTGCCCGCCAGTTCATTTTGCGTATGCGTGAATTTGAACAAATGGAAATGCAATATTTTGTAAGCCCGGGAACAGAGATGGAATGGTATGAATTCTGGAAGAATGCCCGTCTGAAATGGCATACAGCAATTGGCATGGGTGCAGAAAATTATCGTTTTCATGACCATGATAAACTGGCTCATTATGCTAATGCAGCCACTGATATCGAGTTTAAATTTCCTGCAGGTTTTAAGGAAATCGAAGGGATCCATTCAAGAACTGACTATGATCTCGCTAACCACGAAAAATTCTCAGGGAAAAAAATACAATATTTTGATAATGAAACTAATAAAAGCTATATCCCCTATGTAGTTGAAACATCAATAGGCCTTGACCGTACTTTATTCTCCGTTATTTCAAATGCATATACCCAGGAAAAAGTAGACTGGGAAGGTAGCGCCAAAGAAGAAAGGGTTGTAATGAAAATTCATCCTGCCCTGACACCTGTTAAACTTGCTGTTTTACCATTGACTAAAAAAGACGGTCTGCCTGAAAAGGCGCGGGGAATTATTGATAGATTAAAACTGGATTTTAATTGCCAGTATGAAGAAAAAGATTCAATTGGACGACGCTACAGAAGGCAGGACGCTATTGGAACACCATTTTGCATAACAGTTGACCACAAGACCCTGGATGATAATACAGTAACAATCAGATACAGAGATACTATGAAGCAGGAAAGATTAGATATTAGCCACCTCCCGGAAATAATGGGCGAAAAGGTTAGTATGAAAAAGCTGCTTGAAAAGTTAAAATGAAAAAAGTACTTATTATTACATACTACTGGCCCCCCAGTGGGGGTTCCCAGGTATTACGATGGTTGAAATTTTCAAAATATTTACCCGGATTTGGATGGGAGCCAATAATCTATACACCTGAAAATGCAGAACCGCAAGAAACAGACACTTCCCTAATGAAAGAAATACCTGATAAAATAACTGTAATTAAACGCCCTATATGGGAACCCTACAGATTTTACAGAATACTTGACAAAAAAAGGAAGGATGAAAGAATCTCCACTGCTTTTATTTCAGAAAAAAAAAGCAACATAATAATTGATAAAGCATCTAATTTTATAAGGAGCAACTTTTTTATTCCTGATGCACGTAAATTCTGGATAAAACCATCTTTCAGATTTTTAAAAAAATATATAAAAAATAATACAGTTGATTTAATAGTTTCCTCAGGCCCTCCCCATAGTATGCATATCATAGCTTTTTTGTTAAAAAGGAATCTAAATACCCCATGGATCGCAGATTTCAGGGATCCCTGGACAAATATTGATTACTATAAAAATTTGCTTCTTACTTATTGGGCCGATAAGAAACATCACAGACTGGAAAAAAAGGTACTTACAACTGCAGATTATATTTTAGCAATAGGACCAACAATGAATGAAGAATTTATAAAGGCAGGGGCTAAAAGGGTGAAAACACTAACTAACGGATATGATGATTATGATTTGCCTGCAGACAAAAGTAAATATGACAGGAAATTTTCCATTACACATGTTGGATCAATACCAAAGAGCAGAAATGCTGAAATACTCTGGAAAGCTTTGTCCGATCTTATTAAAACGCAGAAAGGTTTTGGAGATAACCTTCAGATTAATCTTATCGGTAAAGTCGATTATTCTGTTACTGATTCGCTTAATAAGTATAGCTTAATTAATTTTACAACACAACATAAATATATTCCGCATTTACAAGCACTGGAAAGAATGTCAATGTCGCAAGTATTATTGCTGCTTATTAATAATACTCAAAATGCAAAAGGTATTTTAACAAATAAATTTTTTGAATACCTGTCAGCAAAACGGCCTATTCTTGCAATTGGGCCATCAAGTGGAGACATTGCCAATATTTTAGCATCAACCAAAGCAGGTAAAATATTCGAGTTTAACGACCTGGATAATATAAGAGAGAATATTCTTTCTTATTATCATTTGTATTTAATGAATAAACTTGAAATAAATTCTGTGAATATTGATAAATATTCAAGATTTAATATAACTAAAGAACTAGTAAAGACATTTCAGGAGGTTATAAATTGAAAAAAATTCTGACTATATTGGGTGCCCGGCCCCAACTCATTAAAGCTGCCAGCGTTAGCAGGGCAATTAAGAACTCTGAAATGAAAGAAAAAATTATTCATACAGGTCAGCACTTTGATAAAAATATGTCTGATATTTTTATTAAGGAAATGGGTATTCCAAAACCTGACTATAACCTTGAGATTAATAGTCTTAAGCACGGTGCAATGACTGGCAGAATGATAGAAAAAATAGAAGAGGTTTTATTGATAGAGAATCCGGATATAGTGATTGTATACGGAGATACTAATTCAACTTTAGCTGGTGCAATTGCTTCTAAAAAATTGCATATTGCACTGGCTCATATAGAGGCAGGCTTGAGATCGTTTAACATGAAAATGCCTGAAGAAATTAACCGTATTGTAACTGACAGATTATCTGATATCTTATTTTGTCCAACCGAGGTGGCATTAAAAAACCTTATATCTGAGGGTTTTAAAAATTTTAGTTCAAAAATTTACAATGTAGGAGATGTTATGTATGATGCTGCATTGTATTATAGCAGGATCTCACAAGACAAATCGTCAATAATTTCAGATTTCAAACTTAATAACAGAAATTTTATACTATGTACAATTCACAGGGAAGAAAACACAGATAATGTAGAGAATCTTAAATCAATAGTTTCTGCCCTTAATAATATTAATAAGGAAACCTTAATAGTATTACCATTGCATCCTAGAACCAGAAATGTCTTAAATAAAAACAATATAAAGCTTGCCTTTGATCCCATTGAACCAGTTGGTTATTTTGATATAATTGAATTACTCAAGCACTGCGAGCTAGTCATAACCGACAGCGGAGGAATGCAAAAAGAAGCATATTTTTTTAGTAAATACTGCATAACTTTAAGAGAAGAAACCGAGTGGACAGAGCTGGTTGATAGTAAAGTTAATTTTCTGTCCGGTTCAGATGAAAACAATATTCTTGCATCTTACAGCAAAATCCCCGGAAGAAAGGAAAATTTCAATTATAAATTATACGGGGATGGCAAGAGTGCTGAGAAAATAGTGGAACTGTTGAAGCAAAATCCGGAATGAAATAATTTCTATTTTTTAGAGAACATTTTCATCTTTAGTAAGTTTTGTCTCCATTTCAGAGGATTCCTCCACTTGTTAAATGCCTCCCTAATGCGCATTATTTCAATTGGTTCATAAAATTTCATTAAAAACAGTATAAAAGGAAATGAGATAACAGATAATATTTTAATCACCAGTTTAATATGTAAAGTCAAATCGAAATATAAAAATGAGAGAAGAAATAGTCCGCATCCCGTTAATATTATCATAATTATCTTTTTGATTTCATAATTCACCTTATAAAATTTTTGTGAAAAAATGTAAAACAGGACTGCCATAAACATCCAGCATATAACTGTTGTAACAGATGCTCCAATAATCTTAAAAGCCGGGATAAAAATAAAATTTAATATTACATTTAATATTGCCAATGACAGCACAATTAGTGCATTATACTTTGTTTTTTTTGTATAATGTAATCCCAGAGAAAAAACGTATTCGATCCCGCGTAAAATGAAAGCCAGAGAAAAAAATGGTACTACCTTATAAGCACTGAAGTATTCCTCTCTTTTCGATAATAACTCAATTAACTCTTTACTGAATAATGAAAGCATTAGTGCAACAGTTGTCAGGACAAGTGTATAATAAGTAAGGGTTTTTGAAAAAAACCTGTTGGCATCTTTAGTTTGAAATTGCTTGTAAGCAATTGGCAGAAATCCCATTTGAAATGACTGAAGAACAAAAATATTGATAACACTAGATATTTTGTATCCTAATGAATAAATTCCTACTTCTGAAAAATCCAGTAAATATCTTATCAAATAACGATCCCCCATATTCATTAACATCATTGCTATTGTTGAAAAAACAAGAGGGACTCCGTAATTAAGCATTTTCTTGAATTCATCCCAGTCATACCTTAATATCATATTCCTTCTCAGAAATGGAAAGGTTATTAAAAAGACTAAAACATGTCCTGATAATTGACTTAATATTATTCCTTTTATGCCGTAATTACAGTAAGCCACAAGAATTATATTAAGAGTCAATACTACAACTGTCCTAAGAATAGCTACTGCAACATAAAGAATTGACTTCTCCTTTAGCCTGATAAGTTCTAATGCATAATAATTAAGTATTTCAAATGAAGATGATAAAAATATTAATCTTACTAAATCGTATAAGTACTTATCATCTAATAATATATCTGACAGAAACTTACTGAATAAAAAAGAATTTATATTTAAAAAAATCACTACCAATATAGATGATGAGAAAGCAGTAAAAACTATAACCTTTTTATAATTATCATCCTTGATAGCAGACCACCATCTCATCATAGATGTGGACAACTTAAAACTAAAGACATAGGTAATAATCAGAGAAGTTACCTCAAGAATTGCGAAAGCACCATATTCTGCCGAACTCAGATGTTTTGTGTATAAAGGAAGAAGAACCAGTCCAATTAGTTTTATACTTAAATTGCCCAATCCGTAAATGAAAGTATGTTTGAGAGTATTTTTTAGCTTATCCAGCATTTTTATATGATTACTTTTTGATCATCAACAATTATTGATGCCAGTCTTTCAGCAATATATGCATGTCCTTCCACTGAATAATGAATTCCGTCTGGTACATAGTGGCTCTTAATATCACTTATATTAACATAGTATTGTAAAAATTCATTTGTTATAGCTTCAATAGCATTGTTATATTTTAACCGATTCTTTTTGCTTCCCGGTAATTCTTTCTCTATTCTGTCACTTACAGGATTTATTGGTATTACTATTATTTTTGCATTAGTTTCTTTAAGTAATATTTGTATAAGATTTTTAAAATGTCTTTTAAATCTTCTGATACTGATCCAGCCTTTTTTGCCCCTGATATAAACCAGGAATGGCCTTATATTAACTATTATTCTGCGATATAAAAAGCTAAAAAAATTATAGAAAATATTATCCTTCTGACTATTTGCCAGCCTGTAAAACCATAAAGGGACTTCACGCGAACAACTGTCTACAATTCCAATATTTAACACATAATATTGAGGAAAGCTATTTATATATTCATCAGTTGAAGATGTAATATCGCATATAGTCAGTGCACCCTGAGATTTATTCTGTATAATAACTGTATTGTCTTTAATTTTTTTTTGCAGTATTTCTTCGAGCTGCTGAGTATAATTTTTATTAATTGGGTGCCTTTCCGGAGGTCTAACTCTCAACGCAACAGAGTTCCCAATAATTGTGACCTTTAAATTTCCCATATTTTTAAATAGACTAATTGATTAATTCAGCATATATGTAATGTCTGTTTAATATTTTAATCCTATAATTACGATCTTTCAGTATGGCAGTAACCGAATTGACAACAGTCTCCTTTTCCTTTTTATACCTTGCGGCTATTGCGATATTCAATGGTTTATATTTTGTCATTCCGACTAATGCTTCTTTTTCAGCTCCATTTAGTTGAATTATCATAAAATTCACCTCATTAATATCATTTTCAGCAAGTATATTATCTAAACTGTCTACAGGTACTATTATTTTGTTTTTATTTTCACTAGTAAGTTTAATGCTCCCTGATTGTAGATCCTCCTTTTTTCTGAAAAATGTTAATTCTGTTTTCTCTTTCCATACTCCCCTGCTTACAATTGTTACATTAGATAATTCATTATTTAAAACATTCTTCCGTAAAAGGAACAGATTTTCCTCAAATGGCTCAATTGCAATTACATTTCCATATTTCCCCACCTTTTCCGACAGATACATAGTATAAAAACCCTGATAGGCTCCCATCTCTGCAACAACATCTGCTGGCTTCACCTGGTAATACCTTTCTTTTTTCGGGCCCCCTAACCTCAATCCCCCTTCATAATATCTTATCACAATGTCTTGAGCTACCCTGAAACAACTAAAAGATAATATATCTTTTGTTTTCTTTAACAGTAACCTGTAATATTTTAAATCCTTGTCAGAGGATTTAAGTCCGTAAAAAAATAATTTATTTCCCAGTTGTACATAAGGTGTTTCATCAGCATCAATACCCGCCCTGATTATTGCCAGATCATTTATCTTTTTTGTTACTCTGATTTTATTATATATATAATCAGCTGACTGTAATATCCTTTTCATTTATTATTTAATAACATCATTTTAAAATAAAAGAAAGGGCTCTTAACATCCATGATTCAGACCATCTTATATAAGGTGTTTTGTCAATTTTACCGCTGTTTAAGAATCTATAATAAAAATAACCTTCATTATCAAACATATTATTAATTGTCCAGTTAGCAACCTTCTCCTTAATCTCTTTCAAAACCGTATTGAATTCCTCCAACTCCCCAAAGGTAATGATACTCTGCGCACAACTTTGAATATCAACAGGGAATGTTTGATTATGCCTTAATTTAGGAATATAATCCTTTGTAAACAGATTATCTATATAATACTTTAATCCCTTATTAATAGCTAAATCATGATTAAATTCATTTCCTGAATACTTTTTAATCATGCAGAGTGATTCGAGTATAAATCCGGTATGATAATTATCTATTATATAATTAAACTTGTCCGGAGGCCCCCAGTAGTACCAGGATCCATCCGGATTTTGATGTTCTAATGTATAATTAAGTGCTCTTATTCCATAATCCTTAAATTTCTCATTTTTTGTATGATACCACGTCCTGATAAGGGTTGATGACGCAAGTATACTGGCATTATGAATATTATAATTATCTAAGGTGGTATAGCTGAAACAAATATTATTGTCGTCATCAACATTATGATTTAATTCATTAATATAGAACAGACAAATACTATTTGCTACGTCAAGATAGCTATTGTCATTTGATATTTCATAGGCATCCAGAAAAGCATTTGCGACCTGTGATGTTACTGTTGTCCTTGGAGTATAGGCTGGTATTAGTTTTCTTGAAAACCAGGCATAAGGTTGTCCCCAACAATAATACTTAAAACTGCTTATCCTGTTCTCTAAAAGCCATTTTAATATTTCCAAAGATTTATCGAGGTATATTTTTTTTTTAAAATCTTTATAGACCTTAATGTACGCCCTGGCAATCAATGCCTGAGCCTGTGGATAGACTTTCTTTTCAATCCCGAATATTCGGCGAGTCTTATCTGTAAACTTATTTGCTATCCAGGAAACAGGGTATTCAATGTATTTGCCAAATTTATACTTATTCGAAATTTTGCTGAGGGTTAAAAAAAGGGGTAAACCTTTTATGTCACATATATCATAGCTTTCATAATTATTCTTAAGTATCCATTCCTCAAGCTTATTAAATACTGACCAGTATTGTCCGTTCATATAAATTAACAATTTAAAGGCTATAATTATATTTATCTGCAAGTGGCGCACATATAGCTTTTAATTCCTGCTTTTGATTATGCGACCATTCAGGGTACCTGGGGAAAGACGAATCAGGTTGTGTATTTTCCTTCCTGCCTAAAATTTTATGTATTTTTCTTTCACTGATATTTACATCACAAAAATTAAGTAGTTCCATTATTTTTTGAATGCTGGATATCTCATTAAAATTAAAATTCAATATCCTTTCTTTAGCTGTTAATCCTTTAAACCTTTCAATAAAACTGTTAGTTTCTGCCCAAATCCAGCTTATTTTTTGAAGCTGGTTCATTTTATCCCAATCCTTATTTAAAGGATTTATTTCTGTAGGATTGATTTTAAAAATTGAATTATATTTCTCAGTAAACCATCCTCTTATTATACCGGAACGTACAAAACCTCCAGGGTCCCGATACAGATGAATAAATTTTGCATTCGGAAATAAAACTGACAGAACAGGGGCAAAAAAGGTTATATTATTATTGGTCTCAATTATTCTTTTATTTGTCTTGAATGAATATCTTAAATGCTGTTCCCTGGCAGTAAGATATATCTCTTTTATTATCCTTAAATAGTTCTCATCTAAATTCCAGTCATTATTTATAAATATTTCATAGACTACCTTACCCTGGCTTCCCAGATTAGGAACAGGATTATGTAAAACCCTCACACTTTTATCAAAAGAAATCAGTGTACTAAACCATTTAGTACCACATCTGCCTGTAGATAAGAAAAAAACGGGCGTTTCAATTCCACTAAAATTATCAGCACGAAGATCATAAATATTACATTTTCTTTTTGATTTCCCGAATTTTATTAGCCAGTATAATTCATCCACAGGCACAATTTTTTCTAATTTTTTCATGGCAATTTCTTTAATAAATCCTTAAACAGGACGTTAACAGGATTTTCGTTTTTAATAATTCCTAATAATTCAAAATAAAATTTTGTTACCCCTGAATATACGATTTCATCAAAAAAGCTATTATGCCATAAAAGAGTAAAAATACCATGCATTTTTTTTATTTCTTGAACTAAAGTCCGAATGCCTTTTATAGCATCATCATATTTATATCTCTGATAAGCAAATAAGGTGATATCCATCACATTCAACGGAAACTCCCAAATATCGATAATTTTATCCTTCTCAAAATCATAAAGTTTAAAAGGCAGACAATAAGAATTTCTGAAACCCTCATGGGAAGCAAAACCTAAAGTATTATCATAGCCCAGTCCAGTTTCACATTGATACCTTAAAGTACAGGGATGCACATAATTTAATCTATGCTGTCTTATTCCAAGTACTTTCTGAGGAATAACACGTGCAATCCTGTTGTAGTCTCTTTTCATCTTTTCAAGTGAACCTGAAGAACCTACAGTGCCATGCAAACCAATTTCATGGCCGTTATCAATTAATTCGTTATAAAGCCGGACTAATCTTTCTTCTTCCAGATCATAATAAGCGTCAGTATGCATTGTATCTTTAGGAAGAAAAAAGTACGATGCTTTTACACCATATTTAGCTTCAACCTCTTGAAGAAAAGAAAAGTTCCAGTATGGATTATTATCACTTAAGAGTCTTAAATTGCCCAACAATCCTTTAATTAAAAGTCTAAGGATTTTTGATTTTGGTAAATTCGTTTTCACAAGACCAAGCAATTCCTTTATTTTATATCCATTATAGTACCAGTCATATTTATCTATCCGATCAATATCATGAGTCAGCGCAAATCCGAAAGTCTCAAATAATTTTTTCTCTTCGAATTTTATATTTGCTTTTTCACAATATAACCTTATCCCCTGTGCGATATAGTTAAAATAATAATTAACAACAGGTTTGAGTATTATCTCTAATTCTTTTTGAATGGATGCTTTATATGGAAATCTTCCTAAATCATCCCTTTCTTTGGAACCATATTCCTGATATCCTGAAAGCAAATAAAAGGCTGATTTTAGAATATCATCAGAAAAAATAAGATTGTTATTTTTAAAATAAAATATTTCATTTCTATCAGATAAGGGAAAGAGCAATGGAATATTATCAACCCGTTTTACTCTTTTCATATCAATGTCCTGGGGAGACAAATGAAATATTATCCTGTCATTATATTTTTCAATATCAGTAAAGTCACTAATAAATACTATTCTTCTCTTTATTTCATCATGTAAATTAAAAATATTATTTAAATGAAAGAATAGATACTCAATATGATTATTATTTAAACTACCTTTCATTAAAAGTTATTTAACCAATTTTGTATTGTAGAACTCTGTTAACTGATTAATAGTTTGTTCCCAGTGATATTTCCCCGATATCTTTAGACAATTTTCAGATATTATATTGTATTCTATCGGATTATTATATAAATAAATGACTTTATCAGCGAATTCTTTATAATTACTGGCTGAATATCCTATTTTATTACTTTCAACGAACTGTTTCATTAATTCAGCTTTGCTAACCAGTATTGGTTTGCCCATTGATGCGTACTGATATATTTTAGTGGCTATTGTTTTATTTATTTCATCTCTGTTAACAGGGGGAGTAAAAACACATATCTTACTGGCAAACATATAGGAAGGCAAATCCTCCACAGGTATCCATCCTAAAAATGATACCAATTCATCAACATTGTTTTTCTTCGCAATATCCATCAGGTCAAATCCTTTTTGTATTTGTCCTGCAAGGACAAATTTTATGTTAGGTATAATATTCTTTATTACTGGCAAGGCATTAATGACCATATCTATACCGCGGAGTATATCTATCCCCCCGGCATAAAAAATTACATAATCATTTTTATAATTCTCAAGTATATTTTGTTTTATATTACCCACATTAAATACTCTTTTTAAGGGAGTATTAGGAATTTTAATTATTTTATCCGGATTAATTTTTATTTTATCGATATATACTTTTCTCAGCGGTTCCTCTATTGTAATTACCAGATCTGCCTTCTTCAGATATTTTTCTTCGTATTTACTCCAGTTACTTAAGCGCCTGATTATTTTACCAATAAAGGTATTATAATGTGCCGTATAAATAATCCAGTTACTATAATATTCATGCTGGTCACAAACCAGTTTCAATCCATATTTATTACATAACTTATACCCTGTTTTTGTTAGTGGCAGATCATGAATATGAATAATATTGATTTTCTCCTCTTCAATAATTCGATCCAGGTATTTATTCCAGAACCGGAAATAAAAGGGTAATAATAAACTTGCCGCACTGCTTTTATAAATTAGCTTTGAAATAGGTTTTCTAATAACTTTGAAATATTTAAAATCTTCGATCTGTGGCTTATCTGTTAAAGTGTAACATGCTATAATAATTTTGTTGCCTGCCAGAGAAAGCGAATATGCTTCCTTTTCCACTCTTTCATCCGGGGGAAACTCCTTTTCCAGAACCATTAAAATATTCATTCACATGTCCTTTATAATAAATAATCCCAAATATTAACATTTTTTTGAGATACAACAAAATTACTATTATTTTTTCCTTTAGAGAATGGGACAAGATAAAGGCTTTTCAATACCTTTCCAGCCAGCGATATCGCCGCGAAGTATCCCCAAATTTAAGTGAAAGGGTTATTTCATGTGATCCAACGGTATAGCGGGATAAATTATTTAATCCATAATCAAATGCGTAACCTATATAGTAACGGTTGAGTTTAACACCCAGTATTAATACCAATTCTTTATTATTTGAGAGTAGCTCTTCTGATGTCCTGAAAGATAATCCTGCCCAGTATTGCCTCTGAAATAATAACTTTACTGAAAGGTCAGCTGTATATCTTACATCCTTATCATCCTGCTTAAAGGTTAGTTTAGTAACTCTTATCAGGGAGGAATATTCGACTTCCCATTGAGGTTTTCTGAAAAATGCCATCCGGTAAGCTCCTAAAATATAATAGTGCCTGGTAAAAGGAGTAGAATTTTTGTCATTAAAATCAGTGTATTTCCCAAATTGTATAGATGACTTAAATAGCTGTGCTACTGCCAGACCTACATGATAATTCTGAGTCATTAAATTAACTCCGAAATTTGCATCCGGCACAATTATACCATTTGTTAAACCATCAATAACTATATCATTCGGGTCTTTATATACAAAATCATCCCCGTTAACCTTAAATTGAAAAATTGAACCTGCCAAACCTAATGAAAGCTGAGAATTTCTTATAAATATATGATATGCATACGTAAACTGAAATCCTGTTCTGTTCATTGCTACATTAACATCCTTTAAAAAATTAACTCCCAGTCCGACTCTACCCTTTGAAGTGGGTTTGAAAGAAGTTCCCCCTAAAAATCCTGGCCTAATAGAAAATCCTTTTTTCAATATTCTTGACTGTGCACTGAAGGAATAGGTTTCAGGTGTATTACTTATAAATCCTAATAATTCTTTACGCGCACTAATATTCAAACTTGTACGTCCGTCATACCCTGCCACAGCAGGATTTATTAAGAATTCATTCATTATATACTGGCTATAACGTGGCATTTGCTGTCCACGCATATCCAGGGCATTTAATAATAAGCCCAGAAATAATATATTAATTAAATAATTTTTCATCCCCTTTTTAAGGAGTGTAAAACAACATATTAGCTAAAAATTAGCCTAAATTATATATAATACGTAAAGTAACAATAAAAGTTTTATGGTTTTATTATAGGATTTGAATTATGATTTAGTAGATTAAACTTATAATAAAGCACTATCACAAGTCGATTTAAGCTATCCTGATTCTTCTAATAAAGAATAGTAACTGTTCCTTTATACACTTTGCCTGAGCCATTGTTTAATTTGATTATATAAAAGTATGAATCAATCGGCAGTTTCCTGCCATTATATGTTCCATCCCATCTATCCGGACATTCACTGCCTTTACATGAAAAAACTATTCTGCCATACCTGTTATATACTTTTATTTCAGCATCAGGATATATTTCATGTAAACTTATACCCTCCTCTCCTCTGTATCTTATGTCCCAATAATCATTTCTATCATCAGGTATTTCATTGGGCGTAAATACATTAGGAATATCAAGACAAGTTTCATATTCAGCATCCAAATAGAAAGTGGTATCAAATATACAATTATTGGCATCCGTAATTTCCACTGCATAATATCCTTGATTAATCCCTTCCAAAATTGCATCAACTTGAGATTCATATCCTTCCCAGTCATAAAAATAAGGGCCTGTTCCTCCGGTTATTTTTAATGCTAAGATACCTCCGTAATGATCCGGACAGAATGGTTTTACAATATTATCTGTATCTTTTTCAACTGTTAAAATATAGGGTTGTGATAATTCTATTTCAATTGAATCGGAATAACAATCCCTGGAATCATAAATCTCAAGAATATATTTAATATTAGCACTTAATCCGGTAACAACATTACCTTCAAGTAAGTTGCCTTCCCAATAATACGTATATGGTCCTGTGCCATTATTACCATTTATTGTTACTGCCCCATCACTATAGCTATAACAAGATATTGAATCTATAATTAAATCAGCTGATACCGGCTCTGGTGCTGTTACGTCTATTGAGGCGGATCCTCTGCAGTCTTTATCATCTGTGACTGTAACCGTATAAGTACCCATGCCAACATTATCAAGAATGCTTGAAGTAGTAGAGTCCTCATCACCCCAAATAAAACTGTAGGGTGCAAATCCTGCCGATGGATTAGCTCTTAACCTGCCATCTGAATAGCCATAACATGAAATCTCATTTAAAACATCTATCTGAATTTCTATCATTGGGTCCTGCCCAATGTTTGCTGTACCTGTTATAAAACATCCATTCTCATCTGTTGCAGTAATTCCATAAATCCCAACTTCAAGATCCCATATACTATCAGTTATTTCATTATTAGACCATAAATATGATATCTGGCCAGCCCCTCCGGTAACTATTGCCCTGGCAACTCCAAAATCTTCCCTTGAACAATCAATATTACGGGTGTTAACCGTTAATTCAAGTGCTAACGGAGATTTAAGGGTATCTTTCCAGTTTACAGTGCAACTATTATAATCAGTTATTGTTAATCCATATATTCCTGATTCAAGTCCGTATATTCTGGAAGTATCCCTTCCAAGGTCATTTCCGTCTCTTTCCCACACATAATGATAATTCTTTACTCCTCCCTCCGGGTAAATTTCAATAAAGCCGTTAGTACTGTCATAGCATGTCACTCCATATCCCAGGTAATCTGAATAATTCACCGAATTAATAACCAGTTCCGGGGGTTCAGTTAATGTAATTCCGGCTGAATCGCTACAATTTATTCCATCACTAATAGTAACATAATATGTCCCCCCGGGTATATTTAATAATTCATTGCTAGTTGGTCCGTGCGCCCAGTTATATGAATAAGGACCCAAGGATGTATCACCTCCGCTAACTGATAATCTTATATATCCGTCCGTATCCCCGTAGCAAGATAAGTTATTCATGCCATCAGGAGCGAGTGGGAGGTCAACAGCTATTTGAATATCTGTAGGTTCTGTTAGCTTAAAAGTATCAAATGTATGGCATGTAAAAGGATCCGTAATTCTTACATAGTAAGTATCAGCGACAAGATCATAAATTCCTGGTGTTGTAAAAGGCAGAGTATCTGAATTATTCCACCATTTGTAACTAAAGTTTCCATGTCCACCGGAAATATTATCAAGTGTTATACTTCCATTCGAATCCCCAAAACATCTGATATTATAACCTCCAAGGTACTCTGAAACAGTTGATTCTTCTACTACTACATAATCCGGTTCCATCAAGTCTTCATAGATATCAGCAGTACATCCTTCCCCATTTGTATGGGATATCATATATGAACCGGCGGGTAGACTATCAAATACTATTAATTGTGCATCACTATAAAATGAAGTATCAAGGCCAGGGCCTAATCTCCTCACCCTGAAGAACAAATATTCTTCTAACGGATTACCAATCTCTATTGATCCGTTATTTTCACCCTTACATCTAATCTGATAATCACCATAATTCGAGACAGTAGTGTTAATAAATGCAACATCAGGCTCCCATAATATAGTATCGGAATTATAGTAACAACCATTTGTATCGTAAGTCTCAAACCTATATCTACCATTAACAATATTATAAAGTGTATCGGCAATATATGGTGCCGGGATTCCATAGAATTCCGGTAAGAGGGTCCATCTTGTCCAGTAATCGACCGTCCCTCCGTAATTTAAAACATTTATTGTACCATCGGCTCCCAGACATGTAAGACTGTCAATAATGTTTATAAAAGTTAATAATGTATCAGGTTCAGTTAGGTTTGTTGTATCAAAATCAATACAGTTCAATTTATCATTTACAGTAACAAAATAAGAACCAGCTGCCAGGTTATAAATATCTTTGGTTGATTCAGCAGTACTCCAGGAATAACCCAGGTCAAATACATCATAATTATCATATGCGGTTATTCCTCCAACAGGCATAAGCTTTATAAATCCATTATTCTCACCTTTACATCTGATATTTCTTCCGCCAATATATGTTCGTATAGTATCTATTTCTATCTGCAATTCTGGAGCTACAGATACATATGATGTATCAATAATACCGGGACATTTCTCAACTCCCAGATAGTCTATTAAATACGGTGACACAATAAATCCAACAAGCTGCGGTACTTGTGAAGTATTAACTATCGAATCAATAACCATAAATCCCGGAGCCAGGTCAAATGTATCCTGGTTATAGTAGACTTCAACATCTACTGGTGTGTATATTGCATTATACTTAAACCTTACCTCCTGTAATGATTGGGTTATAGTTGTAAGTGTTAGTGAAGTTCTTAAAGCTGTACATATTGTATCAATCTCAGCAGAGAATGTTACTTTTGGTGTCGGCTCAATCCAAATAATTGCCGTTTTGGGTATTCCCTCGCATCGAGCAATACCATTTCCATCAACCGTATAGGGAGTGATGCTAATTATCACTCTTTGTGCCCTGTCAGAAATATTATCAAATCCCTCAACAATTATTTCTCCTTTAAATAATCCCGTAATTTCAGTTGAATTATAAACTAATGAATCAGGAAAATCCGGATTAATGATATACTTAAATCTTATTGGATTAGTAGGCTCTGTCGGACTGGAAATTAATATTCCTGTTGCAGTATTATTACAAAGAGTATCTATATCCGGAGTAAGTGTAAGTTTTAACTCCGGTTCTACTAATATGTCTACTGTATCATTTATGCCTGTACATTTTTCATTCTCTGAACCTGCCTCCCTTGTATAAGGTGTAATTATAAACTGAACAAGCTTGGCTGTGTCTGTGCTGTT